>ERZ824480.2061-NODE-2061-length-15927-cov-3.313256_pt1 | contig 15927 bp, 12 predicted proteins | sample MGYA00519861_ERZ824480 | MGnify/ENA primary metagenome ERZ824480 (study PRJEB31778, sample SAMEA3449152) | human gut metagenome | biome: human gut; feature: human-associated habitat; material: faeces | place: United Kingdom | collected 2010/2012 ... | reverse complement strand
GTTTCCAATATTCACATTCGTACCGTCTCCCCCAACGATGCAGCCGCACTCCTTGCAATCTATGCTCCTTATGTGCAGGAAACTGCAATTACATTTGAATATGATGTTCCATCAAAAGATGAATTTGAAGAAAGAATAAAGAATATTTCTGCAAAATATCCTTATATTAAAGCTGTACATGAAGGAAAAATAGTCGGATATGCATATGCTGCAAGCTTTAAAGACAGAAGGGCTTATGACTGGTCTGTTGAAACAACAATTTATGTAAAAAATAACTGTAAGAGAATGGGGATTGGCAAGGTATTGTACGAGGTACTTGAACAGGAACTTAAAGATATGGGTATACTTAATATGAATGCATGTATTGCCCGCCCGGTACAGGATGGAAGATATCTTAATGATGACAGCATACGTTTCCATGACAATATGGGATTTACTGAGGCCGGACATTTTCATAACAGCGGTTATAAATTCGGACAGTGGTTTGATATGATATGGATGGAAAAAATGATTGGGGAGCATAATGCTAATCCACATGAGGTAGTATGGCAGCAAGACTTTAAATTATAGAATTGTTGCAGTATAATATAAAACGGAAAAAAGGTAATCTTAAAAAATACAGGAGGATTATCGTATGAAAATACCATTTAAGGTTGATTTGACGGGAAAGACAGCAATTGTAACGGGAGGAAGCGGAACATTATGCTCAGCTATGGCATATGGGCTTGCCGTTAGTGGAGCAAAAACTGCCATAATAGGGCGTAATCAGGAAAAGCTTTTGAAGGTAGTTAATAAACTGACAGAAGATGCGTTAAATGAGTATGGCAAAGATGTTATCGTAAAGGGATACAGCTGTAATGTGACTGATAAAAATGAACTGGAAAAAGCGTACAGCCTAATAAGCAGTGAACTTGGAACGTGTGATATTCTTATTAACGGTGCAGGTGGAAACCAGCCGGGTGCAATAGCTTCAACAGAGATGTTAAAGAAGGAAAAAGGAGAAGATGATTATTCGTTCTGGAATCTTGATGAAGATAAAATAAGAGATGTAATGGATGTTAATTATATGGGAACACTGCTTCCGATTCAGGTTTTTACAAAAGATATGGTAGAAAAAAGAAGTGGAAGCATTATTAATATAGCATCTGTAACGTCAATTCTTCCGCTTACAAAGGTTGTTGCATATGGCAATGCAAAAAGTGCAATTTTTAATCTTACACAGTGGCTTGCAGTTCATTTTGGAGAGAGCGGAATAAGATGTAATGCAATTGCACCGGGATTTTATGCAGCAGAACAGAATCATTCTCTTTTATTTAATCAGGATGGAAGTTATACTGCAAGAGCAGGAAAGATAATTGCCGGAACACCGATGGGCAGATTTGGTAATCCGGAAGAACTTATAGGTGCAGCACTTTTTCTTGCAAGTGATGAAGCGTCAGGTTTTGTAAATGGCATTGTTCTTCCGGTTGACGGCGGATACAGTGCATACAGCGGTGTCTAAGACGGTATGTTTATATGATTTTTATGCGGTGGTGTGTCAGAAAAAGGCACATTGCCGTATTTTTTGTAAAACGATTGTTAATATGAGGACTTTAAAAAATATGATGCCTGAATTATAATATTTTTAAGTGATATGGAAGAAATGCTGTCATAAACTTCTTAATGTTACAGATAAATAAATGGAGGTTGTATGAAAATAATTTTATTGGGGATGTTAATTATATTTTTACTGGGGATGACGGCACAGCTTGTGGTTTATACGATTATGGCGTACATAAAAGAGGACTGCAGCCGTAAAATGATGAGAACGGTATTCGTGAAAAATACGATTTTAAGATATGAAGAGTGTACAAAGCTGGGAATTCCGGTTGATAATGTAAAAAGATTTGTGGAAAACACATTTGATTCGTGTATTTATGGTGGATATTCGCCGGATTTGATTGCTGATGTGTCAAAAAAATCCGGTAATATAATTATGGTAATGGGAATTCTGAGTGTAATTTTTCATATTAATAATTTACAGGAATGTTTTGTATATATATCAATGACTCTCCTTGAGGTAATTGCGTTAAGAGTTTCAGAAAAAATGACTGATTATAATGAAAATAAAAAGAATATTATTATTATAATGCAGAATGAACTCCTGCACTTTGAAAAATATTCGGAACTTTTGAAGGAAAATGTGAGAGGAATATATACGGAAAAGCTGAGGGGACAGGCAGCAGCTGAGTTTGGCAGGCTTAATAAACAGTACAAGCAAATCTTGAAAAATACCTAGGCAGGAAGTATAATTAAATAAGATAGTATTTTATTATTTTGTGGACTTTACTTAAAAAAGTAAAGAAATGGAGGTTATATATGGGACAGGTAAAATTTGATTATTCTAAGACAGCAGGTTATGTACATGAACATGAAGTTGAATCAATGAAAGCACTTACGGAGAGTGCAAGAAAGCTTCTTCTTTCTAAGAGTGGTGCAGGTAATGACTATCTCGGATGGATTGACCTTCCTGTTGATTATGATAAGGAAGAGTTTGCACGTATTAAGAAGGCAGCAGAAAAGATTAAGTCAGATTCAGATGTGCTTGTAGTAATTGGTATCGGTGGTTCTTATCTCGGTGCGAGAGCTGCAATTGAATTTCTTGGACATAATTTCTTTAATTCAGTTTCTAAGGATTTAAGGAAAGCACCGGAAATTTATTTTGTAGGTAATTCAATCAGTTCAAATTATCTTGCTGGGCTTGTTGATGTAATCGGTGACAGGGATTTTTCTGTAAATATTATTTCAAAGTCAGGAACTACAACTGAGCCGGCTATTGCATTCAGGGTGTTTAAGAAAATGCTTGAAGAAAAGTATGGAAAAGACGGGGCTGCAAAGAGGATTTACGCTACAACTGACAAGGCTAAAGGAGCATTAAAGAAGCTTGCTGACGCAGAAGGTTATGAAGAATTTGTTGTACCTGATGATGTAGGCGGACGTTTTTCTGTTCTTACAGCAGTAGGACTTCTTTCAATTGCAGTAAGCGGTGTTGATATAGACGAACTTATGGCAGGAGCAGCATCAGCAAGAAAACGCTGCATTGAGAATGATTTTGACAATAACGATGCAATGCAATATGCAGCACTCAGAAATATTATGTTAAGAAAAGGCAAATCAGTAGAAATTCTTTGTGATTATGAGCCAAGTCTTCATTATACACTTGAGTGGTGGAAGCAGCTTATGGGTGAGTCAGAAGGCAAGGATAACAAGGGATTGTTCCCAGCAAGTGTTGATTTGACAACAGATTTACATTCTATGGGACAGTTTATACAGGATGGTTCAAGAATTATGTTCGAGACTGTTCTTAATGTTGAGAAGACATCAAGAGAAATTGTTATTGAAAAAGAAGATGAAGACCTTGATGGACTTAATTACCTTGCAGGAAAGACGATGGATTTTGTAAATAAATGTGCCATGAATGGTACAATTCTTGCACATACAGATGGAAATACACCAAATTTAAGAGTTGATATTCCTGAGCAGACACCATTCTATCTCGGCGAATTATTCTATTTCTTTGAATTTGCATGTGGACTTTCAGGTTATATGCTCGGTGTTAATCCGTTTAATCAGCCTGGTGTTGAAAGCTATAAGAAGAATATGTTTGCACTTCTTGGAAAGCCGGGGTATGAAGCAGAAGGAGAAGAACTCCGTAAGAGAATTTAATTTTAACAATTAACAATAAGAGGAATTTATCATGAAAATTTTAATGCTTGATACAATTACATATGGTGATGATATTTCGCTTGATAAGTTTAAAACACTTGGTGAAGTTATAACATACCGGACAAGTACGCAGGAGGAAGCGTTACAGCGTATTAAGGAAATACAGCCTGATGTGGTTGTGACTAATAAAGTTGTGATTACAAAGGAGTTGTTTGAAGCATCACCAAATATAAAGATGGTTGCTGAGACTGCAACAGGATATAATAATATTGACATTGAATATGCAAAGGCTCACCAAATAAGGGTTGCTAATGTTGCAGGATATTCAACGGAATCAGTTGTGCAGCATACATTCGCACTTTTATTTTATGTATACGAAAAATTAAGATATTACGATGAATATGTAAAATCCGGAGAGTATGTCAAAAGTCCGTGTTTTACACATTTTGACAAAGTATTTAATGAACTCAGTGGAAAGACATGGGGGATTGCCGGACTTGGAAGCATAGGAAGAAGAGTTGCAGATGTAGCCAAAGCGTTTGGATGCAGGGTGGTATATTTTTCGGCAAGCGGACATACATATGATACTGAATTTAAGAGAGTTTCCTTTGATGAACTTCTTGAAAATTCAGATATTATATCAATACATGCACCACTTAATGATAAAACAAATAATCTTTTTGATGATGCAGCATTTGCAAAGATGAAAAAGAATGCTGTTCTTCTGAATCTCGGCAGAGGCCCTATTGTAAATAATGCAGCTTTAACAAAAGCATTAAAAGAGAATATAATTGCTGGTGCGGGTCTTGATGTTATCGACAAAGAGCCGATTGCAGCAGATAATCCTCTTCTTGAGATACAGGACAGCAGCAAGCTTATTATTACACCTCATATTGCATGGGCAACTTATGAAGCACGCGTTCGTCTGATGGACGAGGTATATGAAAATATTAAAGCATTTGAGGCAGGAGAAAGCCGTAATGCAGTAGTATAAAATTTATGGGACAAAACATGTGAAAGTGTTTTGTCCCGTTTTTTATTACAAAGGTGATTTCGCTCCGGTTGAGTTGATACAAGTTTGATTAAAAATTGTTATTGAGCAATTATTATGATATTATTATAATTATATCACAAAAATAATCAACACAATGTTAAGAAAACAGGAGATTCGTATGAAAGAACAGGAAAAAAAGAAGAAAGGAAATCTGTGGCTTACGGTGGCAACATTTATTGTAAATAAGCGTAAAGCCATAGAGATTCTTTTTGTGCTGGCAATTATTTACAGTGTGCTGTGTATTAATAAGGTACAGGTCAATCAGGATATAACATCTTATCTGCCAGCTGACAGTGAGACAAGACAAGGTCTGTCTATAATGGATGAACAGTTTATGACATATGGAAGTGCAAAGGTTATGCTTGCAAATGTCACGTTTAATCAGGCGGATTCGCTTGTCGATAGTCTTGAAAATGTGGACGGTGTCAAGGAAGTTGCATTTGATGATTCATCTGACCATTTTAAGGGGACTAATGCATTATTTGACATTACTTTCAGTGGGACATCGGATGAACAGGTAAGTAAGGACGCATTGAATTCTGTCAAGGATATATTGGCGGATTATGATGTTTATGTTTCAACTGAAGTTGGTTCAGAAGAGTCAAGTGCCGAATCACTTGCGAAGGATATGAATATAATTCTTGTGCTTGCTGTAGTTGTCATTGTTGCTGTGCTTTTGCTTTCAACTAAGGCATATCTGCAGATACCGGTACTTTTGATTACATTTGGGGTAGCGGCTATTCTTAATATGGGAACTAACTACTGGTTTGGAACGATTTCATCAATCACTAATTCTATTGCGGTTGTATTGCAGCTGGCACTGGCTATTGACTATGCTATTATTCTGTGCGACAGATTTATGGAAGAGCATGAGACGCTTGATGCTGAAGAGGCTGTAAAGGTAGCACTTTCAAAGGCTATTCCGGAAATAAGTTCGTCATCACTTACTACTATTTCAGGTATGGTTGCAATGATGTTCATGCAGTTCAGACTTGGATATGATATGGGTATAATTCTTGTAAAGGCGATTATTTTAAGTCTTATTTCGGTATTTTTCCTTATGCCGGGGGTGCTTTTAATTTTTGCAAAAGGAATTGATAAGACGCATCACAAATGTTATGTTCCAAAGATTACTATTGTTGGTAAGTTTGCCAATAAGACAAAATATATTATACCTCCGCTTTTTATAATATGTCTTGTATTTGCATTTATGAAATCAAATAACTGTCAGTATATTTATGATACAAGTTCGATTGTAAGTGCAAAAAAGAGCGAATCAAAGATTGCACAGGAGACAATAGAAGAAACTTTTGGTGCAAGTAACCAGCTTGTAGTAATGGTACCTAAGGGTGATTATGAATCTGAGCATAAAGTTGTAAAAAAACTTCAGAATCTTGATTACGTGACATCTGCACTGGCTCTTTCCAATGTTTCAATAAATGATGAGTATGTACTTACAGATAAATTAAGTCCAAGACAGTTTTCGGAACTTGTGGGAATTGACAGGGAAGTTGTTGAAGTTTTATATATGGCATATGCATATAATCAGGAGCAGTACGGGCCGGTTGTAACAGGAATTGATGATTACGATGTTCCGATTATTGATATGTTTCTGTTCTTATATGACCAATATAAGGAAGGTTATGTGACTCTTGACAGCAATCTGGATGAAAAGCTTACAACTTTATATGACACACTTCATGATGCACAGCTCCAGCTTCAGGGTTCGGATTATTCGCGGCTTGTTCTTAATATTTCGCTTCCTGTTGAAGGTCAGGAGACATATGATGCACTGGAGGAAATTCGAGGAATCGCTGCACAATATTATTCAAAAGACAGTGTTATTCTTGTAGGCAATTCGACGAGTGACCATGACCTTGAGTCATCATTTGCGTCAGATAATATTATAATAAGCGTGCTGACAGCGTTATTTGTTATGATAATATTGTTCTTTACATTCCAGTCGGCAGGTCTTCCTGTACTTCTCGTACTTACAATTCAGGGAAGTATATGGATAAACTTTGCAGTTCCGTCAATTGAGGGGCAGACTGTATTTTTCATAGCATATCTGATTGTATCAGCAATTCAGATGGGTGCTACAATTGATTATGCGATAGTTATATCTAACAGATACCTGCAACTTAAACAGCAGATGCCGCTTAAAGAAGCCATAACCGAGACACTTAACCAGTCATTTCCGACAATATTTACATCAGGTTCAATACTTACATGTGCCGGTTTTCTGATTGGTGAAATTGCATCAGATGCCACAGTTGCTTCGATTGGTGTGGCACTTGGACGAGGAACTTTAATCTCAATAATTCTTGTATTATTTGTATTGCCTCAAATACTTCTTATGGGAGACATTATTATAGAAAAGACAGCACTTACAATGAATATTACAAGACCACAGAGAGAAGTTGCAGGAAGAGTAAGAGTAACGGGACATGTACGTGGATATGTACAAGGTGAAATTGATGCTGATATACAGGGTACATTCCAGGGACAGATGAAAGTGTCTGTAGACTCTGTGATTCCAGGAAGGCAGGGTCAGATTGAGCAGAATGATTTGGATTCTCAACAGATATCAGAAGATGATGATATTGCAGACAATAAAGCACAGGAAGGAGATGAGGAGTCATGACAATGAAAAAATATTTAAAGAAAAGGATAATACCGGCAGGACTTTCTCTAATCCTTATTATAATGACAGTAATAAGCATCATGCCGATTAATGTGTCAGCTGAAGATTCTTTGAATGTTATTGAGATTTCAAGAGTAAATGAACTTATTGAATTTGCCAATAAATGCAAATATGACAGTTATAGCAAAGACAAGATTGTGAAACTGACTGCCGATATAGATGTTTCGGGCTCAGATTTTAAAGGAATATCATATTTTGCCGGAACATTTGATGGCGGTTCTCATATAATAAGTGGTTTTAATGTTGATTATAAAGGTTCGGATTTTGGCTTTTTCCGTTATATAGCAGAGAGTGGTTTTATTACTAATCTTAATATTTCAGGAAGTATTAATGTTACCGGAAGTCAGGAAAATATAGGCGGAATAGCAGGTGTAAACAAAGGGGTAATAAATGAAAGCTCATTTTCGGGTAAAGTAAATGCATCTACTGCAACAGGTGCAATTGCAGGCTATAATCATGAAAATGCCAAAATAGTGAGCTGTACCAGTGATGCTGATATTTTAGCAACAAATCAGACAGGCGGAATAGCCGGAGTTAATGATGGACTTATAAGCAGCTGTACATCAAAGAGCCGTGTTAATACGCAGGAACTGGATACAACACTTGACATAGGTGGTGTTGATGTAGGAACTCTCAATCTTACGCAGAATGTCATAGACCGTAATGATATGGGTGGAATAGCCGGTGAGTCAACAGGAATAATATCGGATTGTGTTAATTATGGTAAGATTGGATTTGCACATACAGGGTATAATGTCGGTGGAATAGCCGGAAAACAGAGCGGTAAAGTTATAACATGTTCTAATGAAGGTGAAATCTATGGAAGAAAAGATGTCGGTGGAATTGTCGGACAGGCAGAACCGGATATTGAGTCTGAGTATCTGAATGACCGTGTTGATGATGTGCAGAGTTCAATAGATATTATTAACAGTACATTAAATAACATGTCATCATCGATGAATAATGCTTCATCTGATGTTAAGTCTTATACAGAAAATATTATTGACCAGTATAAAGAACTGCTTGATAAGTTACAGGATAAGCTTAATGGAAATAACGATAACGATGAAAAAATAGAAGATTTTGTTGATGATATTTCAAAAGATATTGAAAACAGCACTGTTGCAGATGATATACATGGCGTTGCGGACACAGTTGACAGTGAAATAAGAACAATTGCAGATAGTATTGAAAGAATCTCTGCACAGATTAAAAATATTGGTAATACAGTAACAGAAACAATGGATGTTGTGACAAGTGATGATGACTATATAGAAGATATATCATCTGCTGACAGTGCACAAAATTCAGATGGTGTTATTGCAAAGTCAGTAAACAGGGGAGCAGTGCATGGAGATATTAATGCCGGAGGAATAGCCGGAACAATGAACGTTGAATATGATGTTGATCCAGAGTATGATCTTGACATAACTGAGACTACAAATGTAAGGCTTCGTTCAACTGTCAGTGATGTTGTAATATACTGTATTAATTATGGTGAGGTTAATTCAAAAAAAGACTGTGCCGGAGGAATTGTCGGATTACAGGAACTTGGACTTGTATATGGAAGCGAGGGTTATGGAACAGTAAAGTCGGAGACGGGTAACTATGCCGGAGGAATAGCCGGTAACAGTGCAAGTGCAATAACAGACAGTTACAGTCTTTGCAATGTGGAAAGTGAAGATTATACAGGCGGAATTTGTGGAAAAGGTTATACAATGCAAAATTGTATTTCGATTCCGGCAATTCTTGGTGATGGTGAAGCAAAGGGAAGCCTTGCAGGAATAATTGAATCTGACGGTGAAGTAAGCACAAATATATTTGTAAATGATATATATGGCGGAATTGATGATATTAATTATAGCGGTAAGGCTGACAGTGCGAGCTATGAAGCTGTTATGGCAATGGAGAATATACCTGATGGATTTCATCGTGTAACACTTGTATTCAAAGCTGATGGAAATGTTATTGATACAAAAAATATTGCATATAATGCAAATCTTGGTGTATCGGAACTTCCCTCAATTCCTGATAAGGATGGATATTATGCACAATGGCCGGAAAATATAGTATCAAAACCAATATTGCAGAATACTGTTGTTGAAGCAGAATATCATGTGTGGATAGAAAGTGTTGCCGGTGACATTGCATCGCAGAATGATAAACCGCTTTTTATTGCGGAAGGAAAATTCTATGATGATAATAAAATTACATTATCAAAATGTGATACTGATAATCTGTCAGGGGATATAGAATATTCATATGCATGGAAAATGCGAGGCACAGACGTAAAAGATAAAGGTACAAAAACATGCCATTTTTACATAAAAAATACTTCGGGAAGCAGCGAAGTATGGTATCGTGACAACGCAGATTCAGGCTGGGTTAAGGCAGATGCGAAAGAGCATGGAAGTTATATGACTGCTGAAATTCCTTACGAAGCAGATTTTGCGGTGATTCATAAAGAAAGCAGCAATATGATTTACTATATATGTGGCGGTGCTGCAGCATGTATAATTGTGCTTGCAGTAATTATTATAAAAAAACGTAAAAAAAGAAATAAGTAATGTGTGTCAGGCATAATGCAAAGTAACTTACAAGCATTAGACACTTATTCAGTGATGACAGGTGACAGAAGATATGAGAAATTACTGGGAGAATCGGAAGGAGTGAGCAATATGTGTGATGTGGCACAAAGATTAGAGGACAGAGGAACTTATAGCAAGCGGGATTGATAAAGAGACAGTAGATGTGGCGTTGACGTGTCTGTAGTTAAATAAATAAAATATAAAAATTAAGGTATCCGATATGTTGTTGTATATTGGATACCTTTTTTGACATATAAAAAACAAAAATACAACCTTTTATTAGAAAATATTGCATTTTTGTTTACATTTATTACATAGGCTGTAAGTGATTTTCCGTAACCCCTTTTTTCTGAAAAAAGAATTTTTTAAATTTATAATTAATATTATAAAAATGGTTTGACGAGGGAATTTAATATGCATATATATCATCTTTTTCGCATTGTGTGATTCTAAGATATCGTTTTGTTATATTGTATGAGGAGTGATTATAGATTGCCATGAGTAAAGCCGGCTGTGTTCCTTGTTTCCATGCAAAAAATCCAAAAGTTTTTCTGAGAGAATGACAACTAATGTTTCCTGTAATATTACATTTGTCAGCTGAGGTTTTTATTATGCGGTATGCCTGAGTACGGCTCAGCGGTCTTGTGTGGTCTGTCGATTTTGTAAATATGTAATCGTTGTATTGAGGATTCTGTTTGGAAAAAATTTTTGAAGAGCAATAGATAAATTGTCATTTATAGGGATAATATTTATTTTTCCTGTCTTATGTTCACTTATGGTGAGCCTCTTTATGAATTTCTTGTTTTCAAAATCATAAATCATATTCCATTTAATATTTAAAATATCACTTATTCTTAATGCAGTATTTAATCCAAAAACAATCAGGCAATGATTTCGCAGATTCGGTTTTTTGTCAGCGTAGAAATTAAGAAATGCCTGCAATTCTTTGTTATCTTTTATCGGTTCTGTAATCATAAATATTCTCCAATCATAATTTTTATAGTTCAGATGAATTATTACAAATAAAAAGTTAAAAATGCAACATTTTGTAATAAATAGTTACATTTTGAAAAGGAAAAATTCTAACTGATACATGGAGTTAAAAATGCTAAAACTCACATTAAAACCCGGAGAGTATATAGATATTGGAGACAATATCAAAGTTATATTTTCGGGAGGTTCGGCAAACAATATTCATCTGCTGGTTGATGCACCGAGAGAGGTCAACATTGTAAGAAGTTCGGTAAAAAAAGCAGCCGGTGAAAAAGTTGATGAATATAAGAAAGAAGAGGGAATATCGCAGGAAGCACAAAAAGAAATTGTAGATATTCTGATGCGTGAGAAGCGTAAAAATCGAGGTAATAATGTATAACTGATATTTTGCATGTCGTAAATATTTCATCCCGGGAAAGCATGCTTAATAAAAGACATACTTATTATAAATAAAAATGGGAAACGGAGTTTCCATAAAAATTAACCACACGGAGGTACAAAAATATGGTAGTACAACACAATTTAACAGCAATGAATGCTAACAGAATGCTTGGCGTAACAACTTCAGCACAGGCAAAATCAACAGAGAAATTATCTTCAGGTTATAAGATTAACCGTGCAGCAGATGATGCAGCAGGACTTTCAATTTCAGAAAAGATGAGAAAGCAGATTCGTGGTCTCAGTCAGGCATCTTCTAATGCACAGGATGGAATATCATGTGTACAGACAGCAGAGGGTGCATTAACAGAAGTTCATTCAATGCTTCAGAGAATGAATGAACTTGCAGTTCAGGCAGGTAACGGAACAATGTCAGAAGATGACCGTCAGAATATTCAGGACGAAATCGACCAGCTTTCATCTGAAATCGACAGAGTTTCTGAGACAACAAAGTTCAATGAAACATATCTTTTAAAGGGTGATGCTACAAAAACAACTAATGCTACTTTTATGAAGTCTGGTTATGCTCTTGATGGTAATACACCTTTATACATAAAAGGTAGTAATACAGCACTTACTTCTGCCACATTAAAAGAAGCATTAGCTAAAGGCGAGAAAATATATACAGAAGATAAAGATGGCGATCAAGATGATAATCATTTGGCTGTTAAAGGTGAACACTATGCATACGTAACAAAGCTTTATGATGAAGATGGAAAAGAAGTATCTGCTGAAAATGTTGCAGCTGGCAAAAAAGCAGATGGAAAAACAGATGCTGGTAAATACTTTACAAGTTCAGCCGCTGATACCGGAGTTACTAATAAAACAACTCTTGAAGTTGCAAAAGGTACTAATGCAAATGAATCTGTATCATTTACTGAAAGCACAGCAGTCAATGGTTCTATCTCTTTCAGTCTTCATGTTGGTGCTGACTCAGCCGAAGACAATAAGATTGTAGTCAATATTGACTCTATGAGTGCTGCAGGTATCGGCGTTAAAGGTCTTAAAGTTGATACTGAAGATGATGCTACTGCTGCTATCGACCGTATCGCAGAAGCTGTTCAGAAGGTATCTTCACAGCGTTCAACACTCGGTGCTGTTCAGAACAGACTTGAGCACACAATTGCCAACTTAGACAATGTTGTTGAGAATACAACATCTGCTGAATCTCGTATCCGTGATACAGATATGGCTCAGGAAATGGTTAATTACAGCAAGAACAATATTCTTGCTCAGGCAGGTCAGTCTATGCTTGCACAGGCTAATCAGTCTAACCAGGGTGTTCTTTCACTTCTCCAGTAATCAGCATTATCTGATTAATACAGTTTAAGAATTTTTATTAAATCAATCCCCATACTGGACAATTCCATGCATGTCTGGTATGGGGATATTTTTATGCTTATTATTTCAATTTTTCATACTGAAGCTCAAGTTCTTTTATCTGGGCCTCAAGTTCTTTTATTCTTGCTTCTGCTTGTGCTCTTCCTTGCTCTGCTTCTACTCTTCTTGCCTCCGCTTCTGTACTTCTTTTCTCTGCTTCTGCTTTCTTATTCGCCCCCTCTAATTCAGCTTTATACCTGTCTGCCATAAGTTCTGCTGTATTATTATCCAATATTCTTAACGCTTCTGAAAACATGTTCAGCACCTCCTCGGGTCGTGTCAGATATTCATTTATTTTCTGGCGTATAGCATATAAATCCGGAAAAAACGACACAAGTCTGTTAATCTCATCTGGTGTTTCAGCACAAAAAAGTGAAAGATACTTTAACCTGTCAGTCCTCATTTTTTCTGTCAATCCAATTTCATACTGTGAGTCATCACAGTCAAAATCGACTGAATCTATACGCCCTTCTATAATGTCAGAATATCTGTATTTTTTGAACGTGTCAAGGCTAATTAAGTGATATTCCTGCAAAAGCTTCATTTTGATATTCGTGTTAAACTTTATCCTTCCAACATGAAAATATAACCTTTTGTCTATGTGGCTTTTAAGTGACTTACTGCTTTTCTCAAAAAATATAATAGTATGTACTTTCTTCATATTAGCATATGACCTTTTTTTTGATAATTTTTCCATATATTCATCATTTTCATTTTTCTTTGTCATACCCTGCAACATTCTGAACTGTCTTAAAACAAGGTCAGCCGAATAACATGTAATTCTTGCCGCCGGAAAGTCATACGGAACCTTTTGTATCTCAATATTAGTAATACTTCCGTCATCAAGTCTTACAACCATATCCATTATTACAAAAGAATTCAAAAATGCTGAATTTGCATTTGGAAATACTTCAATCACTGTTACATGCTGTCCAAGAATACAGCTTACAAGTTCAGAAAGCCTAGTTCTTTCTTCAATTGGATTAAATATCATTTTAAAAAATGGATCATATAAAAGCGGCAACGTCTTTTTACCGGCAAGGAAACCAACAAAATGTTCATACCACTCTTCATCAGACATAAGATACTCATACATTAATCTGCTAGATGAGTTATCTCTAAGAGACTGCAATGCCATTTCATAATTTGGCAAAGCATCATGACTAACAACTTTAATGTTGTTATAAGAATTTGTTTCTTTTTGTTTATCTTTCAATAAAAACCATTTACATCGATGCTTTTTCCTTTCCTAATAATAAATATGCATACTCATAGTATATTTATATCATATATATTATGAGTATGCAAGCTATTTTATATTAATAATATTGTTTATTATTTAATTAAATTTTTTAACTTTGGAAATTCCAAATGCAACAAAAAGATATACTGCAAGATTCACAACTGATTTAAGGAGCAGTCCAGGTGCCGATGCAATTCCTGCCGCAGCACTTCCATATAAAATTCCGCCAAAGAAAACATATCCTGCAGTCATAAATAATAGTGTAACAACAGCACCTGCAATTCCTCTTATAGAAAATACCTTGCACCTCTGTACATTATTTTTGAAAAATGCACATGCAATAACCGGCATAATAGTCTTAATTAAAAGTGTAGGTAACGCCCATATTGCATAGCCTGTCAAAATATCCGCCATAGCTGAACCGATTCCCCCAGCTAATGCTCCGACAACCGGTCCGAAAAAATAAGCACTGATTAAAATAACACTGTCACCAAGATGTGCATATCCAAGTGGAATTGGAATCTGAACCACCATTGTTGCCACACATGTCAATGCCATTAATACAGCTGTAACACACATCTGAGCAACATTAATATGCAATCCTTCTTTTCCATTTTTCACTTCCGTCTGTTGTAATTCCATAATTCTCTCCTTGTCTTTTAATAAACTTTTATTGAGAATAACAGAATATGTGACATGTGTATATTGCCATTTTAAAACAATTTGATAATGCCAGTTTGACAACTTATTTTTTAATAAATTTTGATTTATACAAGCATATGATTTCATCATTCAAATCTTATTTTTATTTCATCTTCATCTTTTTCCCAAATTGCAAACATAAAATAATCGCTCCAATCATCATTTACATCATCTAACAGCCAATATTTTTTAAAATCGTCAGCCATATCGATAGGAATTAGCCATCCCATTAAATCTTCCCCTGATATTCCAGGAAGATTTATATCTCTCCCATCTCCGGCATCTAAAAAAAAGATTTTATTTTCTTTCAATGCCTCCGCCTGAACAATTTTAAAAAATGCAACAAACTCTTTCGATTCTTGTGTTTTTAACCCCGTCATTATTAATATCTCCCTTTAAATTTATAGAAACCAACTTAATCTTTTATTTTTCCTTTATTATAACTTTTTCTATAATTTAACAATCTTTATATCAACTATATAATCTACATGTATACCATAATCCACTTTACCTGCATACAATTCACAATATATCAATAGTCTTTATTAAAAAATCCGCTACTCAAAAAGTAACGGACTTAAAATTATTTATGTTTTTCTATGAATTCTCTCATCAATTCAGAAATTGCAGCAGTCTGACTTACTTGTACTTTTCACTTGCCTTGTCTGTACTGACCGATTACCTTTCGGCATTTTTTATTCCCATCTAAAAAGCCGCAATCCCTCGGAACTGCGGCTTTTATGCATGTTTTTAAACTTTTACAATTTTAGTCAGGCGAATATTTGCCCGCTATTTGTTTAACTTAATCAAAACACAAACCACATAAAAAATCAGGAAACTGACATACGCGCTTTCATAGGAGCAAATTCTAAGATTTATTTGCCCCTTGAAAGCGTGTACATCATTTTCCTGTTTTTTTATCCTCCTATTGTATTATTTGTATTATGTGGTATAATACAATCAAATCTCACAGAAAGGAGATGCCGATATATGATCATCAAGATCAACATGCAGTCCGAAGTCCCGATCTACCTTCAGCTGCGCAACGAGATTGTCAAAGGAATCGGGCGAGGGGAATTTGAGCCGGGGGAATCGCTTCCGACCGTCCGCCAGATGGCAA
>ERZ824480.2055-NODE-2055-length-15961-cov-4.521061_pt1 | contig 15961 bp, 12 predicted proteins | sample MGYA00519861_ERZ824480 | MGnify/ENA primary metagenome ERZ824480 (study PRJEB31778, sample SAMEA3449152) | human gut metagenome | biome: human gut; feature: human-associated habitat; material: faeces | place: United Kingdom | collected 2010/2012 ... | reverse complement strand
ACTCTGTCATCAACTGACATGGTGGCAGTCTCTAACTTCCTCTCAGATACTGTTTCTTCCTCCATGGCATTCTCTACTGGACTTGGAGCTGACGGTGAAACAGAAGGTTGATTGGAATTGGAATTACAAAAAAAGTCATGGAAAATGCGATTCACAGCAATAATGGCAGCTTCTTTCGTATTTGTAAAGGAGTTTAGTCATGCATTCTTCAGGATATGTGAGTGCTGAGAGGTCGGCTCCAACATACCCTGGTCTCTTAGCAGCCAACACATCATAATCAATCTCTCCACTTATGCGCATTCTTTGTGTCAAAAGTTCCAAGATGGCTCGTCGTGCTGCTTCATCAGGTATACCCAGAGCTATTTCACGATCAAATCGTCCTGCACGTCGTAGCGCACTATCCAGAGCATCTGGACGGTTAGTTGCTCCTATGATCATCACTGGATTTTCTCGATTTGCCAAATCGTTCAATGAGTCCATACACGTTTGCAATTGTGCTACGATTCGTCGTTCCATTCCTCTTGTGCTACTATCTCTCTTACCTGTAATCGCATCGATCTCATCGATGAAGATGATGGCCGGAGCGTTCTTCTTGGCCTCATCGAACAGGTCACGCACACGGGAGGCACCGAGACCCACGAACATTTCGACGAAGTCGGAGCCGGCCATCGAGTAGAACGGCACGCCGGCCTCGCCTGCGATGGCTCGGGCCAGCAACGTCTTACCGGTGCCGGGAGGACCGTACAGCAGCACGCCACGCGGAATACGAGCGCCCAGCGCCTTGTACTTGGACGGATCCTTGAGGAAGTCCTTGATCTCCTCGACTTCGGCCACGGCCTCGTCTTCGCCGGCCACATCGGCGAACTTGGTGGTGGGGGTCTGGCCGTCGAGCAGCTTGCCGCTGTTTTTCTTGCCACCCATGCCGAGCATGCCGCCGGCACCGCCCATGCGACTCATCAGGAACCAGAACAGGGCGAAGAAGATGACGAACGGCAGGATCGAGGTGATGAGGTAGCTCATCATGCTGGTCTGCTCGATATTCGAGGTCCAGCCCTTTTCGAGATCACCGTTCTCCACGGCCTTGGCCACCTGTGCGCCCTGCGCGAAGGTGTAGTAGAACTGCACGTTCTTGCCGTAGTTGGTCACCTTGCCGGTGTCGGCGTTTTTCTTGGTGTAGTCGTTCTTCAGCTTAAGGCGGACGACCTGCTTGTTGTCCGTGATCTCGGCGTAGGTGGCTTTGCCCTGATTGATCAGCGCGAAACCATCTTTGGTGTCGATGGTCTTCGTGCCACCGCCGGCGAACATCTGGAACATCAGCACGACCATGACCACGAGTACGGCACCCCACAGCCAGGGGGACTGCCATATCGGGCGGTTCTCGTTGTTGTTGCCTTTGCCATTGTTCCCGTTATTGCCACGGTTGAACGGGTTGGTGAACGGGTTGCCGTTGTTACGGTTGTTGTTCGGGTTCGGATTATTGCCGTTACCCGGCCCTTGCGGGAAGCTCATGCTTGCACTCCTTGGTAGACGGACGGCTTGAGGACCGCGATCGAATCGAGGTTGCGGTAGCGTTCGTCAAAGTCGAGGCCGAAGCCGACGACGAACTCGTCCGGAATCTCATAGCCGGCGTACTTCACATCAACGTCCACTTCTCGGCGGGAAGGCTTGCTCAGCAAAGCGAAGACTTCCACGGAAGCGGCACCACGACGTTTCAGTTCTGCGACCAGCCACGCGAGCGTGCGTCCTGAATCAACAATATCCTCCACAATCAAAATGTGCCGTCCGCGAACATCGGCGGACAAATCCTGCCTGACTGTGACCTCACCGCTCGACACTGTGCCCGAGCCATAGCTCGAAAGGCTCATGAAGTCGATCTGTACAGGAATGCTCATGGCCTGGGTGAACGCGACCAGCGTATTCACGGCCCCTTTCAGCACCGCAACGAGCAGCGGATTCTTATCGCGGTAATCCTCGCTCGCGAGAGCGGCCATCTCGTGGATCTTGGCATCGATCTGTTCTTTGCTGACCAGCTCGTGGTCAATATCTTCCTCAACGTCAGCGATTCGCATGCGCTCCATCTTGGCACACGCGAATGACGTGTTTCTTGCGATTGGCTGAATAACCTCTGGGAAGTGAGACGCCGCCTTGGCCATGCCAATCGACGACCAGCCGGTCGATGGCGGCAATCTGGGCGGCACTGGCGTTCACACCGGCTTGGCTCAGCGCGTGAGCGATGACCCGCAACCGAATCGCCTCTGGCTCACGTGCAATACGTTTGACGCCGATCATCAGGCCGATGCCATGGCTCGAATCGTTGGTATCGCCTGCCACACAGGCTCGTGGCGTATCGGTCGATACCGCTGCCGACGATGCCGGCCGGTCAACTGCCGTAACCGCCTCCCCCATCACCTCGTCGGATCGCTGATCCAGATACTCCTTATCCATTCTGGCCAACCGTGCGCTTTCGGCGAAATGGCGGGTGACATTGAATCCAGCGAATCGTTCGATGGCCGGCAGCAGGTCGTGACGCACCCGCGAGCGCAACGGATAGTCGTTCGGCAACTCGCCGTCTACCGCATCGCCATTGGTGGGGTCATCCCAATATTCCACACCTAAGTCTTCACAGAGGCCGGTGGTTTCGTCTCGAGTAAGGGTCAGCAGCGGCCGCGCAAAAGTCGCGCCACTGCGTGTGAAGACCTGCGGCATGCCAGCCAACGCATCCACGCCTCGACTGCGCAGCAGTCCGATCAATACGGTTTCCGCCTGATCGTCCATAGTGTGGGCCAACAGCACGGCAATGGCACCCGATTCATGCGCCGCGGCGCACAGCTCGTTGTACCGGGCCTGCCGCGCGGCCGCTTCGAGGCCCTCGCCGCGCGCCTGTACGGTTGCGTTGCGCACGATGACCGGGCCCAGTCCCAACGCACGGCAACGATCCGCAGCCTCGCCGGCGACCTGTTCGGAACCCTCCTGCAAGCCGTGATCCACAATCACGACACCGCAACGCACGCCCATGGACGTGCATACGATATGGCTTACCGCGGCCAGCGCCATCGAATCGCGCCCGCCTGAACAGGCCACGAGCACGAGTGGTGCATCGGAGGCAACGGCATGGTCCCCATGCTGCGCGAATTCGGGAGCCTGCACATCGCATAGTTCCACGGCACTCAGCGTTGCGCGGACCGCGCCTACGGCCTTGCGCAATCGTGCGGAATATGCCATGTACTCACCACCCTTTTCTGGTTATAGGCACTCGTGCGTTTATGGACGTTTACGGCCTTTGTAGCCCTTGATGGCCCTTGATGCCTCTTTTACAGCCCCGCGAGCTTGGTGATGAACGAGTCGATGGCGCTACGCGCGGCGGCATAATCCTCAGGATTGTTGACCACCACGGCAAACGACAACGCTCCCCCATTGGTACGGGACACATTGCCGGCCATCGACGTGACTGTGCCGAGGCTGCCGGTTTTGACGCGCAGCAGACCGGCCACGGCATCATCCGTATACCGATCCTGCGCCGTGCCCACCAACCCCGCGATGGATAGACCTTCCGCACCAGCAGCACCGCTCTCGGTGGTCAGATTACGTTGTTGGACGGCCGCCAGCGTGCGTACGGTGAGCCGGGAGCCGGGAGACAGGCCGGAGCAATCGGCCATGGTCAGACCGGATGTGTCGAGACCGAGATCGTTCAGAGTGGATTTGACCGCTTCCGTGCCGCCTTCAGGACTGTTTGTCGCTGATTTCGCCAAGGCGGTGAGTCTACCGAACTCCTCGGCCAGCGTATTGTCCGAATGCCGCAACGTGTATGCCATGATTTCGGACAGTGTTGCCGAACTCACCGAGGCCAAAGGCGTTTCGCCGGATGGAGCGGTGTTTGCCGTCACGTCTCCGGTAACGGCCACACCGTTCGATTGGAGCAGTTCGGCGAATTTCGTGGCCACGTCGCTGGCGGTGTGCTGGGACAGTTCCGGGTATCCGGCCGAATCATCGGGGTCGGCCGGCGCAGGCGTATCGGCGGTGTATTGGCGGCCTCCATCAATCGCCATTGATGAGACCGGCGTGAAGTAGACGGTGTAGTCGCTTAAGACCGCGCCGCCTTCCGACAGACCTGCGGGAATGCGTGAGTCGTCGAATAGGGTGTCGTCGTACTCGAGATTGACGGAAGTGATGCCTCGCTGGGCGAGCGCGGCCACGGTGGCCTTGGCCAAGGTGTTCAGACCGGCACGTCCGTTGGTATGGTGTGCGTCGGAATCGCCTGCAGACAGCAGCATGTCGCCATTGCCTTTGAGGGTCAACGTATTGGTGCCGTCATCGGATTGGGTCAGGAACACTTGGGTATCCAAGGTGGATGCCATGTTCAGGGTGGATGAGGCGGCGAGCGCGGTCAGCGTTTTCAGTGTGGATGCAGGCTCGCGTGGAGTGTTCGACTCATGTTCGGCAGCGACGGTGCCTTGGGCGTCTTCAATGATCACCGACGCATCGTTTCCCACGCCTTGCGCGGACAGCAATTCGTTGACCAGTGCAGAAGCGGCCGTGGAATCAATGGCCTTGTTCGCGTTCAGGGCACCGGCGATGGTGCCGCCTGATTTGGCGGTGGCCGGATTGGCGAAAACAGGTGCGGTGACAGGTTTTAACGTCAACAATCCGGGGGCCACGTCGGTGATGTCGGCGGCGCAGTACCCCGCGAACAGGGCGATGGTGGTCAGTGCGGAAATGATGACGGTCAGTGTTCGGCGATGCGATCGTTGGGTCCGCCGTTGCGCTTCACGTCGCTGACGGCGTGATACCGCTGTAGATACCATCGTGCTCCTTATGCCAAGGCAATCATTTCTGCAATGAGGCGAACGAGTCGAGTGTTGCCACAATCGAGAGCATTCGCGCATCCATCAGCTTACCGCCCAGCCATGTCCCGAGTGCCAGAATGCCGATGCCATTGGCCAGCGCGACCGGAATAATCGCCAGCCACATGCCGCCTTCGGCTCCTGTCAGCAGCATGACCAGCGCCACGATGCCAGTGGGCAGCATGAGCAGCAGGCTGCCAAGCATGTAGACGAACGGGAAGAAGCCTTGGGCCATGGCGCGGCCTTGAGGCGCGGAGAACGGCTTGTCCATTGAGGCGACCGGGTACATCAGTACACAGGAGGTGACTTCGGCCACGCCCAGTCCGCTCAAGGCGATGCCCATGCCCGTGGCGAGGAAGATCAGGCCGGTAGCGAGGTCATCGGGCTGCGCCCAGCGTCCGGTCAGTGCGCCGACCAGCACGATGCCGGCGAGATGGAGCAGCACCATGTAGACGACCATGATGCCGACGTAGACGCGTACGCGGCCGATTCTGTCGGTCCGACCACGCACGCCGGCGATGACTTCCATGGTGAAGCCGCGGCCGTCATATGCGAGCCCGTTGCTTTCCACGACGGACATGAACCAGCCGCACCAGATCAGCGACTGCCAGACGACCGCGCTGATGCCGTGTGCCTGGAAGGCGAAGATGATCAGGAACAGGACCGGCATGGCGAAGGTCATGGCTTGACGGGGGTCTCGTTTGAGATAGGTGATCAGGCGTGCGGAAACCGCGCCGGATGCCGAATCGGGCATCCATGCGAATGCGCCGATGCCTTTGGCGGTCTCGGACGGACTGTTTGCGCCGATGGTGAGCCGTTCATGTCTCAGACACCAGGTGCAGACGGCGAAGCAGACAATCCATGTGACGGCAAGGATGGCGATGCGGGCGAGCAGCACCGCCCAGGCTCCGGTAAGCGCGTCGAACGGTAGTTGGAAGGCCGCGCCGAACGGCGTCCATGCGACGATGGTGGTCGCCGCGCCCCAGGTTTCGGTGTTGAGGCTGAAGGCCACGCCGGAGTTGACCAGAATGTTCGGCAACTGACAGATGATAACGAACGTCAGCACGATGAAGATATAGAACGCGCCTTTGCCGCGTTTGCTGGTCACCAGCGTGGTGGATAGGGCGATGAGCAGTTTGGAGATGCTCATCATGGTGATGACGGCCAGCACTGCGGCGAGGAGGGAACTGATGATTACGGCTGGTCCCATATGCCGATAGGCCAGTGTCCAGAGCATCAGTGAGGCCACGCCGGTAAGGGCGGGGATGCCGGACAGGCCGGAAAGCAGCAAGCCGAATTGCAGGTTGCGGTCGGCGATGCCGTAGAGCGCGAATTTGCGTGGGTTCATGGTGGAGCCTTCGCCAAGCATCATGAGCTGGATGAAGCCGATGAAGATGGTCATGGTCGCGCCGACCAGCACGACGACTATGTTGACGATGCCTCCGGAACCAAGGATGTTCAGCGGAAAGCCATCCGCGTTCACGGTGAAGGGCGGCAGTATGCCGATGAACCATGCGAGCACGCCGGTGCCGATGATGGTGCCGGCCGCGAGTACGGCGGAAAAGACATAGGCGACGGTCTGCCACGCCGATTTTCGCAGGGTGGCGAGCGTGAGCGTCCAGCGCAGGCGGACCAGGGTGATGGCGCTGCTGATCATCGGCGGGCCTCATCGGTGGGTATGGCGGGCGTGGCGGTTGTAAGCGGAATGGGCTGGACCGGCTGGACCGAAGTTGGTGCTTGGGCTTGGGCTTGCCCGCCGTCGAGCCATGCGAGATGGGCGGCTTCGTGGCGGCCGCCGACCAGTTGCAGGAAGCGGTCTTCGAGTTCTTCGCCGGCGGCGACCTCGTCCACCGTGCCGGCCGCGCACACCAGACCGTTGTTGATTACGGCCACATGCGTGCACATCTTTTCGACCAATGCCATCACGTGCGAAGAGATAATCACCGTGCCGCCGGTCTTCGCGTATTCGATGAGGATGTCTTTGAGGTTGGCGCTGGACACCGGGTCCACGGATTCAAACGGCTCGTCCAGGACCAGAATGCGCGGGCTATGAATCATCGCGGAGGCCAGGCAGATCTTCTTGGTCATGCCGGCCGAATAATCGGTGACCATCGTGTTGGCGGCCCCGGCCAAGTCGAAAGCATTGAGCAGGTCCTGGGCGCGACGCGTGGTCTCATCGCGGCTCATGCCGCGCAGCATGCCGGAGTAGACGAGCAATTGCAAACCGGTCAGTCGGTCTAAGATCTGGTCGGGCTGGGGCATGACGCCGATCATGCGCTTGGCCGTGTTCACGTCGCTCCACACGTCATGGCCCAAAATCATGGCGGTGCCGGCGTCCGGTACCAATAGACCGGTCACCATATTGAGCGTGGTGGTTTTGCCGGCGCCGTTGGGGCCTACAAGTCCATAGAACGAGCCGACCGGAATATCGAGCGCGAGTCCGTTGACGGCGATCTTCCGGTCGAAGTGCTTGAACAGGCCGCGAATGGACACCGCCGCATTCGGATTCGGCGGCCATGCTTGTGGCTGCGGTTGCGACGGCTGTGCAGGCGCGGGGGCGGCAGCTGGCATCATCGGCGGCTGAAATCCGACATTCCTTTGAGTATTGTCTAAGCTCATACATCCACTCTACCCCACCAGTCAACCCTCAGCGAAGCAAACCCCGGGTTGCTGTTGGATTGCCCCGCTGAGCGGCTCCGGACTAGCGGACTCGGTCAACCCTTATGCGCGATGGGCTTCCACTGGGCTTTGGCGAAGATGGCCTGGAAGGAGATCGGCACGTAGCTGAGTATGTAAATCGGGAAGCTGAGCACACAGGCGAGCAGCTCCTTGTTCGTGGCACCGATCTGGTCGCGCTCGACAATGATGGTCAATGCAGCCAATGCCATCAGGCCCAACACCGATATGATGATGCCGCTGGACCAATCGGCCAGCGATTGCAGCTGGCTCGGCCAACTCACGAAGCCACACGCGGCGAACAGCAAGCCCATCACCGCGCGAATCGCGCCCAACACGGTAAACGGACACAGCATCAATGTGAAGTCGATGCAGGAGAAATCACGTTCGCGAACCGCGCGTTTCAGCAATGCCGAGCCATAATAACGGAATACCTGCAGGAATCCCTTGCTCCAACGCAAACGCTGACGCCAACTTTGCGAGAAGGTAACCGGCTGCTCGTCGTAGAGGATCGCAGTACCGCAATAGCCGATGCGGTCGCCATGCAGAATCGAATCCATAGTGAATTCAAGATCTTCAGTGAGCAGATGGAACTTCCATCCCTTGTTCCGCTTCATCACCTCGCGGGAGAACATGAATCCCGTACCGCCCACATGGCAAGAGGAACCGAGAATCATACGCGAGTTAGACAGGAATCGCGATTCACGGATGAACCACAGCGCAGAACCAGAAGACACCCAGTTATCCGCCAGATTCACCGAATTACGGTAGCTGGTCAGAATCTTGAATCCGGAGCAGAACGCCTTGTTCATTTCCTCGAAGTAGTGCTTGTCCAGCTTGTTATCGGCATCGAACACGAAGTAGGCCTCATAATCATCGGCCACACCGATGTCGAGCATATGCCCCAACAGATACGTCAGCGCATATCCCTTGCCAACCAGCTCAAGATTGTGGCGTTCCACCACATGGCAGCCCAAAGACCGCACCACGTCGGCGGTGTTGTCGGTGCAGTTGTCGGCCACCAGCCAGATGTCGATGAGGTTGGACGGGTAGGTCTGATCGCGAATCGACCCAATAAGGTTGCCGATCACGTTTTCTTCGTTGCGCGCGGAGATCAGTACGGCATACCGGTTGGTCATCGGGGCGTCGGGGAAGCGCACGGGCTTGGCGAACAGGGACATCACGATGCACAGTCCCTGATATATCATGCCGGCACCACCGACGATTACCAGAAGAATATCGAGTACGGAAAGCGGGGTCATCAGCGCCACCCCGCCCTAGGATTGCTGGAGGCAGATTGATCAGACTGCTTGGTTTGCTTGCGTTGCTTGGGCTGCTCAGACTGCTGCGTATCCGCGGCACCACGCTGCGGAATCGCCACGGTGGCGGAATCGTCCAAATCGGATTCTTTCGTCTCGTGTGGCGGAATCGCATAGATCTGTTCCTGCAGCAAACGCAGTTCCTCATTCATCGGCACACGGCTGGTGGACCCCTTGGCCGCACGCGGCATGTGCTCGCCGATCGGCTGCAGCACATGCTCGCCGAACGCTTCGGACGCCTCGACGATCTTGGACTTCTTCTCCGGAGTCGGATCGTTCATCAGTGGTGAGTCAATCAGCTCATAGCGCTTGGTGTACGCACGGAAGATGGCCTGCAGCGATGCGGTGACCGGCAGCGCCAGGAACGCGCCAAACGCGCCGAACAGCGAGCCGAACGCCAGCACCGCGAGGAAGGCGACGGCCGCGTTGATATCCATCGTGCGCTGCGAAATCCTCGGCGAGAGAATCAGGTTCTCGATCTGCTGGTAGACGATGATGAACACCAGCACCGCCACGGCGTACGTCCATCCGCGGTTGCCCCAAGCGAACAGCACCGGCAGCGCGCCGCCGATATAGGTGCCGACCGTGGGGATGAACTGGGATACCACGCCGCAGAACAGGGCCAACGGCAGCCAGTAGGGCACATGCAGAATCTCTAAGAAGATGGCAGTGCAGGTGGCGTTGATCAACGCCAGAATCGAACGGGAGAACAGGAAGGACGAAATCTGGCCTTGGGCCACGGTCCACACCAGCAGGAATCGGCGCTGCGTGTTGGGGGCCAGCCACTGGCAGAAGGAGCGGCGCAGTTTGGGGCCGGCGGCGGAGATGTAATACGTGGTCATGACCACGGTCATGAGGTTCAGCAGGAAGGAGAACAGGCCGCCCACCGTACTCATGGCGGTACCGGCAAAATCGGTGACCCACGAGGTCTGGATATTGTTGAAGATTTCCATGCCGAGATTGCTGATTTCCGGCATCTTGAACGTGGCATACTGGTCCACGAACTCACGAATCTGCTCATACATGGCCGGCAAACCGCGGACCATGGCAATCATCTGCTGTACGAACATGTTGCCAAATAGCGTGAGCAGCACACCCACGACCACGGCCACGCCCACCAAGCTGACGGCGGAAGCCACGCCACGCTTCCAGCCATGAGCCACCAGCGCCACCACCAACGGTTCGACGGCCAGCGCCAGGAACAGCGAGATGATGATGTCGAGCACCAGATAGGAGATGTCGCCCCACGAGCGCCAGCAGAACATGAATACGATGACGGCGAGGGCCACATACAGCAGCGCGCGGCCGAACCATTCCGGTGGCCTGCGGGAATCTCCCTTGGCGGGGAACAAAGTACCAAAGTCGATACGATTCTCGTCGTCCGGGTCTGCCCCGGCCTCTGCGGCACCGGTTCTCGACGTGTCGGTGCTGTTTACGTTTCGCACGCGTTCGCTCATGGCTCCCCATTGTAGCGAGGGGTTTGAAGCTCGGATACGCCGGCGGCGTACACCCGCTTTTCTATTGTTGATGTTATGCTCAACGTTTCGATCATCATCCCAGCGTGGAACGAAGCCGAACGCATCCGCGACTGCCTGCTGAACGCCACCCGTCAGACCATCATGCCGCATGAGGTGCTGGTGGTGGACAACCGTTCTACGGACAACACCTGTGCGGTTGTCGAACAGTTCATTGCCGAACATCCCGAGCCCCCGGTCAAACTGTTGCACCAGAACGATGAACAGGGGCTGATTCCCACCCGCAACTTTGGCCTGAACGCCGCGACCGGCGATGTGCTGGGCCGTTTCGACGCCGACTGTATGATCCGGCCTGACTGGGTGGAGGTGGTCTCCGGCATCTTCACCGAAGACCCGGCCGCGATGGGTGCCACTGGTCCGGTGATGTATTACGACATGCCCTCACGCCATTTCGGGTTGAAAGGCGACAATTCCTTGCGCAAGCGAATCTACCGCGCCGATGGCGGCCAGCCGCTGCTGTTCGGCTCGAATATGGCCTTGCGCGCTTCGGCCTGGCATCAGATCGCGAATGAGGTCTGCCGGGATAAGGCCGATGTGATGCATGAGGATATCGATATTTCCCTGCATCTGATGGGCAAGGATCTGAAAACCGTGTACTCGCCGCGCATGATCGCCGCGATGAGTGCGCGACGGATGGATACGTCGTTGAGTTCGTTCCTGAGCTACATGCGACGTTTTAAGAATACGTTTGATGCGCATCCGCAACATACGCGCACGCATAAGCCGGAGGTGTTGTTCACCGCCATGTATCCGGCGATGCATATGTTCTACCCGGTGTGGCAGAAAGTGCTGAATTCCGCGGATATCAATCCGGCTGAAGCCGCGTGGATCAACGAGCAGATGGAACTGGCGGAGGCGCAAGGCAAGCAGCTGTACGACGAGACCCCCACCGACGAAGTCTACGACGAAAAGCACGAAAAGTAGCTCGATATACGAGCCCTCTCTGCTTATGCAAGCTCCCTCTGATAAGGGAGCTGTCGAACGAAGTGAGACTGAGGAAGAGACTGCGACGCAGTCGCTAAAACATTGAATCGGACGCAGGCCGATACCTATTATTCAGCGGCTACGCCGCAACTTCTCTCCCTCAGTCAGCTACGCTGACAGCTCCCTCATCAGAGGGAGCTAATGTTTACTGTCATCGACTGATCACATCAGCGACTTGTAAATCGCGAGGATGTCCTCTTCGGTTGCCTGACGCGGGTTGCCGGGGGTGCACACGTCGTGGAACGCGTCGTGAGCCAGCGGCTCAAGGTCGGCCTCGGTGGCGCCCACTTCGGAAATCGTGGTCGGGTTCTTCAGATCCACGGTCAGCTTGTGGACGGCCTGCACGGCCTCTTCGCGCACCTTCTCCAGGTCGCCGGTGTAGGCGTCCTCAACACCGAACGCATCGGCGATGTCGCGGTACTTCTCACCGGTGAAGTCCTTGTTGTATTCCATGACCGGGGCCAGCAGAATACCGTTGGCCACACCGTGGGCCACGCCCAGACGGCCGCCCAGCGGGTGAGCCATGCCGTGCACCAGACCGAGGCCCACGTTGGAGTAGGCCATACCGGTGATGTAGGAGGCGTAGGCCATCTGCTCGCCGGCCGGAATGTCGCCGTCGGCGGACTTGGCCAGGTTCTTGGCAATCATGCGGATGGTCTGCATGGACAGGCAGTCGGACAGGCTCCAGGCACCCGGGGTAATGTAACCCTCGATGGCGTGGGTCAGGGCGTCAAGTCCGGTGGCGACCTTCAGGCCGCGCGGCATCGAGTCGGTCAGATCCGGGTCCACGAAAGCGACGATCGGGATGTCGTGCGGGTCGACGGCCACGAACTTGCGCTTGTTGGCCGTGTCGGTGACCACGTAGTTGATGGTCGTCTCCGAGGCGGTGCCGGCGGTGGTCGGCACGCCGAAGATCGGGACGGACGGGTTCTTGGTATCCGCGACGCCTTCCAGGGAGAGCACGTCGGCGAACTCCGGGTTGGCGGTGATGATGCCGATGCCCTTGCAGGTGTCTTGCGGGGAGCCGCCGCCCAGGCCGATCAGGAAGTCCGCACCGGACTCGGCGAACTTGGCGACGCCGTCCTTGATGCACTCGACCGGCGGGTTCGGCTTGACGTTGGAGAACACCTCGTACGGCAGGCCGGCCTCATCCAGAACCTTGGTGACCTTCTTGGCGGTGCCGGTCTCCAGCAGTACCGGATCAGTGACGATGAACGCCTTCTTGAAGCCGTGCTGCTTGGCGACGGCCGGAATCTCCTTGATCGCGCCACGACCGAAGTATGCAGTCTGATTGAAAATCATGCGGTAGACCATAGGGCTCTCCTTTTGAGCTAGTGTCTTAACTGGTGGTCCACTCTGTCTTTGAGTGGTCCAACGGTTCCCCAGTCTACTCCGCGCATGAGCATTCGCCTGAAAACACGCTGAAAGAACAACACTGAAAATAATGGCAAGAAATGGCGTAATTCCGCACTTGTCGAATTATTGTCCATTGACCAAACCAGTTCCATCGCCCGAAATCTCAACGATAAAACCGTTTCCGGAGTCATCTGACGTTCTCCGAGAAACTCGTCTCTCATCCGCTTACTTCGCGCGTAGCGCAATCAATATGCGAGATGCCTAATTCCATTCGTGCTTCATCAGCCGAACGCGAACTGGTTCACCAGATGGTGTATTCAACGGTTTCAGTCTCCTGAAGAGGACTAAGATACCTCGACAGTTGGGGTGATCATCATAAGAGAATGAGGTAGATAATGGCAAATGGCAAGGCTATGACGGTCGGCGAGATGGCGTCCCTGTTTCTCGACCCCGCCACTCCCGTTCGTATCGACGCTTTCGACGGCTCGCATTTCGGCCCGGCAGACGCGGATTTGAAGGTCAAAATCGCCACGCCGAACTGCATGTACCAGCTACTCGCGCACCCGAATGAAATCGGCATCGTGCGCTCATACATTCTGGGCGATTTCGACGTGGACGGCATTGACTACGCCGACCCGTATCCGGCGATGCGCAAGCTGGTGTCGCTGTCCAAATACGTTCGCCCACTCACTCCCACATCAATTGCCCGCGTATCTGCCGGCATCCTGAGCCATGGCTTCAAGAAGCCGCCGGTGCCCGCCACCGAGGGCCCGAGCAAGTTCGCCCGTATCAAGCGTGGCCTGATGCCGCACACAGAAAAGGCCGATTCGGAAACCGTCAGCTTCCACTACGACATGTCCAACGAGTTCTACGCCGACTTCCTCGGCCCCTCCATGACGTACACCTGCGCGGTATTCGACAACGAGCACATGAGTCTTGAAGACGCACAGGCCAACAAACTGCGCCTGATTCTCGACAAACTGGACTTGCAGCCCGGCCAGCACTTACTGGACATCGGCTGCGGCTGGGGTTCGATGGTCATCACCGCCGCCCGTCGCGGCATCAAGGCGCTCGGCGTCACCCTCTCCAAGGAACAGTCCGCGTACGCCAACGAATGGATCGCCCGTGAAGGGCTGCAGGATCTGGCCGAAGTGCGCGTACAGGACTACCGCGAGGTGCCTGAGCATGACTTCGACGGTATCTGCTCGATCGGCATGATGGAGCACGTAGGCGTCAAGAACTACCAGAGCTACTTCGAAGAGATGCTCCGCCTCCTGAAGCCGATGGGCCGGCTGTTGAACCACCAGATCACCATCAGCCACGACAAGCCCCACGGCAAGCCCGGTACCGACGAATTCCTCGACCGTTACATCTTCCCGGACGGTGATCTCGGCGCGCCCGGCTTCATCGAATCGTGCATCCATGACGCCGGCTTCAACGTGGTGCATCAGGAGAACCTGCGCCAGCACTATGCACTCACCCTGCATCACTGGAACCAGAACCTCTCCGAGCATTGGGACGACGCGGTCAAGCAGGTCGGCTTTGAACGCGCCAAGGTATGGGGTATGTACATGGCCGCCTGCGCTCTGAACTTCGAGCTCGACGGCATCCAGATCCACCAGTTCCTGGCCGTCAAGCCGGATCGTGTGGGCCACCCGGACGGCAAGTGGTACCCCCTGCGCCAATGGTGGCAGGCCTGATTCCTTTTTGTGGGACGGCACGCGGTTTTTACCATTGTTCATCTGCCGTCCCACACGATTCTCTTCGCACGCGCATTTCGCGGGTGCTTTTTCTGCAATACTGACTCTATGAGCGCCACAGCCCCGAACTACAACCACACTGTCACCGCCTGCTTCGTGGGATACATCACTCAGGCGGTAATCAATAACTTCATGCCGTTGCTGTTCGTCACGTTCGCGGCGACACTCGGCATCGACATGGCGCGGCTTTCCGCCCTCATCACCGTCAACTTCGTCACCCAACTGATCGTGGACGTGCTGGCCGGCAAGTTCGTGGACCGCATCGGATACAAGCCGTGCATTATCGCCGCCCACCTGGCCGCCCTTGCCGGACTGCTGGCGTTGGGCTTGCTCCCCACCCGCGTGCCGGACCCGTATCTCGCGATTCTGGCGGCGATTTTCCTCTACGCGCTCGGCGGCGGACTCATCGAGGTCATGGTCTCCCCCATCGTCGAGGCCTGCCCGAGCGAACACAAGGCCAAGGCGATGAGCCTGCTGCACTCCTTCTACTGCTGGGGCCAGCTCGGCACCGTGGCCATCTCCACGCTGTTTCTGTTTGCGTTCGGCACCGGCTCATGGCCGGTTCTCGCTTGCTTGTGGGCGATTGTGCCTGCCATCGGCATCGCGATGTTCGCTGGCGCTCCCATGCCGCGCATTGTGCCGGAAGGCACGGCGACCATGCGGTTCGCCGACTTGTCGAAGAAGCCGGTGTTCTACCTGATGTTCCTTATGATGCTGTGCGCGGGCGCGGCCGAACAGGGCATGAGCCAGTGGGCCAGCGCGTTCGCCGAGTCCGGTCTGGGCGTGACCAAGGTGATTGGCGACTTGGCGGGACCTGCCGCATTCGCCCTGATGATGGGCCTGTCCCGCACGATTTACGGAGTGCTGGGGCATCGACTGAATCTCACGGCATTCATTGCCAGCAGTTCCGTACTGTGCGTGGCCATGTATCTGACCGCAGCCCTAACCACGGCACCGGTACTGGGTCTGCTTGCCTGTGCGCTCACCGGTTTTTCAGTGGGTATTATGTGGCCCGGAACGTTCTCGATGGCTGCAGACGCCATGCCCGGTGGCGGTACGCTGATGTTCGCGCTACTAGCCGTGGCCGGCGACCTCGGATGCGCCGGCGGCCCTGCCGTAGTGGGACTGGTGGCCTCTGCCAATGGCGACAGTCTTAAGACCGGGTTGCTGTTCGGATCGATGTTCGCATTGGTGCTGTTGGCGTGCGTAGTTGCGGCGAGGAAGACAGTTGTTGGCGAACGCGAGCCTTTGCATTGACCGGCCAGCCCGCCATTTTGGCCTATAACCCCCGCCGGAGTAGGTACGCGACGGATATGCAAAAGCCCCGCACAAGGCGGGGCTTCATTATGGTGGCTCCGAACGGCGTCGATCCGTTGACCTAGCGATTTTCAGTCGCTCGCTCTACCAACTGAGCTACAGAGCCATGAACAGTCAAAAACCCGGATAATCCGGGCTTCATAACCATTCCAGCGACCCCGGCCGGACTTGAA
>ERZ824480.2042-NODE-2042-length-16048-cov-7.685487_pt1 | contig 16048 bp, 13 predicted proteins | sample MGYA00519861_ERZ824480 | MGnify/ENA primary metagenome ERZ824480 (study PRJEB31778, sample SAMEA3449152) | human gut metagenome | biome: human gut; feature: human-associated habitat; material: faeces | place: United Kingdom | collected 2010/2012 ... | reverse complement strand
AGAGGTGTCCCCCGCCAGCCGCAGACGGTAGATCCCATCGGCCAGTCTTGTGTTCTCAGTCACTGTCAAGGTTATTTGCTTCACGATCATTCTCCTTTCAGCAGACGGTCTGCATCATACCAGGCAGCCGTTTCACCTGCTGCTGTCAGCAGGCAGCGGCCTTGGACCTCCCATCCTGTAAAGGGTGTTGCCTTGCCCATGGAGAGGAAGTCTGCCGGGTCGATCCGATAGGTGTCATTCAGGTCGAACACGGTAAAACCGGTGTCCGTCGGGATGTTGAAGCGGCGGCAGGGGGCATCGTGGAGCAGCTCCATCAGCCGCTCCATAGAGATGACGCCGGGTTTCACAAGTTCAGTATACAACAACGGGAACGCCGTTTCCAGTCCTACAATGCCCATTGCGCTTTTTTCCAGTCCGCGGCCTTTTTCCTCGGCACTGTGAGGGGCATGGTCCGTGGCGATCATGTCGATGGTGCCGTCCGCCAGGCCCTCCAGCAGATCCTCCCGGTCTCTCTTATCGCGCAGAGGCGGATTCATTTTGAAACGGCCGTCCTCCTGCAAGCAGGAGTCATCCAGCAGCAGGTAGTGAGGACCGGTCTCACAGGTGACGTTCAGACCCTCGGCCTTGGCCTTGCGGATCAGGTCCACGCTCTCCTTGGTGGAGATGTGGCAGACGTGATAGCCGCAGCCCGTCTCCCGCACCAGCTCCAGATCCCGCTGAATGGGCCGCCACTCGCTCTCGGAGCAGATGCCCCGGTGGCCGTGGGCCTTGGCATAGGCGCCGTCATGGATATAGCCGCCCCGCAGGAGGGAATTGTCCTCGCAGTGGGCCACGATCAGCTTGCCCAGGCGCTTGGCCTCCAGCATGGCGCGGCGCATCATATCACGATCCTGAACGCCCTTTCCGTCGTCGGAGAAGGCCACCACATAGGGGGCCATGGCGTCCAAGTCCGCCAGTTCCCTGCCCTGCTCGCCTTTCGTGATGGCCCCGTAGGGCAGAACGCGGATCACGGCGTCCTTTTGAATGGCGTCCAGCTCCATTTGCAGCGTCTCCATGCTGTCCGGCACCGGATTCAGATTCGGCATGGCGCATACGGCGGTATAGCCGCCGTGGGCCGCCGCCAGCGTACCGGTGCGGATGGTCTCCTTATAAGAAAAACCCGGCTCCCGAAGATGTACATGCACATCAACGAAACCGGGTAATATGGTAAAGGAAGAAACATTCAGGGACGAAGGAAAAACAATATCCTTGCAAAAAACACGATCCCCAAAGGAAACGGAAACATCACCGCCGCTGAAAGCACCTCGGTGGAACACCTGCGCGTCCTTCAAAATCACGGTCACGGTCATCGCCTCTCTTTCCTCAAATTTTTGATAGAATACCACGCGAGGATTGCCTTGTCAAGACAAAAAATGGTTTTTCGACGATAAGTTTTTCCAAGGCAAAGTATAAGCGTATCTTATGAATTGTCATAACGATATAAATATAGCTAAGATTTTCTATCTTCTTTCTCCTTTTTGCGGAATGGACGAAAAGCCGGGCGTATGGTACACTGAATTCAAGTTGAGCCCCTTGTAACTGACGGAATGTGGGCTACCACGGGGGAACAGGGAGCATCGCTCTGAGGCGGCGCGTTTCAGAGGCCGACCGTCTGGGCACTCCAACTGCAAAGGGCAGCGGAGCGCCTATTTTTATGTTTGAGGGAGGGAACGCAGATGAGAAAGGTTGCGATCGTTATGGGCAGCAAGAGTGATCTGCCCGTCGCGGAGAAGGCCGTAGGCGTATTGCGAGACTACGGCGTCCAGATGGAAGTGCGCGTATTATCCGCTCACCGGTGTCCGAATGAGGCAAGGGAATTTGCCGCGTCGGCTCGGGAGGGCGGATTTTCTGTTATCCTCGCGTTCGCCGGCATGGCGGCGCATCTTGCCGGCGCGATGGCGGCAAACACCACGCTGCCGGTGATCGGCGTGCCGTGCAGCGGGACGAAGCTTGACGGCATGGACGCACTGCTCTCCACCGTGCAGATGCCGAGCGGCATCCCGGTGGCGACGGTGGCGGTGGACGGCGGGAAGAACGCCGCGCTGCTGGCGGTGCAGATCATGGCGGTCTCCGACGCGGAGCTCGCCCAAAAGCTGGACGAGGCGCGGACGCGGGAACGGGACGCCGTGCTGCGCGCGGACGAAGAGGTTCGGGCGCTTTATCAGTAAATAAGGAATACACTTCAAGAAATAAAAGGAGAGCGGAAAGCAATGAAACTCGTATATACCGGAAAGACCAAGGATGTATTCGCACTGGACAACGGTAACTACCTGCTCAGGTTCAAGGATGACTGCACGGGCAAGGACGGCGTGTTTGACCCCGGCGAGAACAGCGTGGGCCTGACCATCGAGGGCGTGGGCAATGTCAACCTGCGCATGACCAAGCACTTTTTTGAAAAGATCAACGCCGCCGGCATCCGCACGCACTATGTCTCCGCGGATCTGAAGGAGACCACGATGGAGGTCCTGCCCGCGAAGGTCTTCGGCCACGGGCTGGAGGTCATCTGCCGTCTCAAGGCGGTGGGGAGCTTCCGCCGCCGCTACGGTGAGTACATTGAAGAGGGCGCCGACCTGCCCGCCTATGTGGAGACGACCTTCAAAAATGACGCGCTGGGCGATCCGCTGGTGACGAAGGACGGTCTTGTGGCGCTGGGCGTGATGACCGAGCAGCAGTATGACGACATCAAGGCCATGACGCAGAAGATCACCGAGATTGTCGCGGATGACCTGCGCGAAAAGGGCCTTGTCCTCTACGACATCAAGTTTGAGTACGGCTACGCGCCGGATGGCAGCGTGATGCTGATCGACGAGATCTCCTCCGGCAATATGCGCGTCTATCGGGACGGAAAGTACATCGACCCCATGACGCTCTCCGAGCTGTTCTTTGCGTAATGGGGGGCTTTTTCGGCGCGGTCTCGGACCGCGATGTCGCGCTGGATGTCTTCTTCGGCACGGACTATCATTCTCACCTCGGCACGCGCCGCGGCGGAATGGTGCTCTTTGACAAGAAGGAGGGCTTCCAGCGCCAGATACACAACATTGAAAATACGCCCTTTCGGACGAAGTTTGAGCGGGACCTCGCGGACTTCCGCGGCCACGCGGGGCTCGGCTGCATCAGCGACAGCGACCCTCAGCCGCTGCTCGTGCGCTCCCATCTGGGCCTGTACGCCATCGTGACGGTCGGCATCATCAACAACACTGACGAGCTGGTGAAGACTTATCTCTCCGACAAGGGCCAGCAATTTCTGACGCTGAGCAGCGGCCGCGTGAATGTCACCGAGCTGACCGCCGCGCTCATCAATCAGGAAAACGACCTTGTCTCCGGCATCCTCCACGCGCAGGAGGTCATCGACGGCTCCATGACGATCCTGATTTTGACCGAGGAAGGAGAGCTGATCGCCGCGCGTGACAGCATGGGACGCCTCCCTGTGCTGATCGGACAGCGCGAGGACGGCTACTGCGTATCGTTCGAGTCCTTCGCCTATCATAAGCTCGACTATCAGGACGCCTATGAGCTGGGGCCGCGGGAGATCGTCCGGCTGAACGCCAAGGGCTTCCAAACACTCTCTCCCGCAGGGAAGCAGATGAAGATCTGCGCCTTTTTGTGGACCTATTACGGCTACCCGAACTCCAACTACGAGGGTGTGAACGTGGAGCTGATGCGCTATCGCAACGGCGCGATCATGGCGCGGGATGAGGCGGAGCGCGGCGGCGTGCCCGAGGTGGATTTCGTCGCCGGCGTGCCAGATTCCGGCGTGCCGCACGCCATGGGCTATGCCAACCACAGCGGCAAGCCCCTTGCGCGTCCCTTTGTGAAATACACCCCGACCTGGCCGCGCTCCTTCATGCCGGAGGATCAGCAGGTGCGCAGCAGAGTGGCGCGCATGAAGCAGATCCCCGTGCCGGAGCTGATCGAGGGGAAGAAGCTGCTGTTTGTGGATGACTCCATCGTGCGCGGCACGCAGCTGCGCGAGACCGTGGATTTTTTATACAGCACCGGCGCGGCGGAGGTCCATATGCGCTCGGCCTGCCCGCCCATCATGTACCCCTGCCGCTACCTGAACTTTTCGCGCGGCAACAGCGCCATGGACCTGCTCGCGCGCCGCATGGTGCAGGAGCTGGAGGGCAACGAGGGCCAAAAGCATCTGGAGGAATACGCCGACAGCCGCACCGAGCGCGGAAAATGCCTGCTGCATGAGATCTGCGCGCAGTTTGGCTTTGATTCACTCTCCTATCAGTCCCTTGACGGGCTGCTGGAGGCGATCGGTATTGACAGGGACAAGGTCTGCACCTACTGCTGGACCGGAAAGGAATGACATTATGGGCATCTCTCACTCGGAAGCATACGCGGCCGCCGGCGTTGACATCGAGGCGGGCTATCAGGGCGTAAAAATGATGAACCGCTATGTGCAGCGCACGCTCACAGCCGATGTGATCTCCGATCTCGGCGGCTTCGGCGGGCTTTTCTCGCTGGATCTGCACGGGCTTGAAAAGCCTGTGCTGGTCTCCGGCACGGACGGCGTGGGCACCAAACAGCGCATCGCGCAGCTCATGGATCGTCACAACACCGTCGGCATCGACTGCGTGGCGATGTGCGTCAACGACATCATCTGCTGCGGGGCGAAGCCGCTGTTCTTCCTTGACTACATCGCCATCGGCAAGAACATCCCGGAAAAGGTCGTGTCGCTGGTCTCGGGCGTATCCGAGGGCTGCGTACGCGCGGGCTGTGCGCTCATCGGCGGCGAGACCGCCGAGCACCCCGGCACGATGAAGCCGGACGACTATGACCTTGCGGGCTTTGCCGTGGGCGTCGTGGACCGTGACAAAATTCTGGACAAGAACAAAATGCAGCCGGGAGATGTGGTCATCGCGCTGCCCTCCAGCGGGCTGCACTCCAACGGCTACTCGCTCGTGCGCAAGGTGTTCGATGTGGAGAACGCCGACCTCGGGCAGTATTACGGTGAGCTGGGCTGCGCGCTGGGCGAGGAGCTGCTGCGCCCGACAAAAATCTATGTCCGTCCTGTGTTAGCGGCCATCGAAGCCGCCGATATCCGCGCCATCAGTCACATCACCGGCGGCGGCTTCTATGAGAACATTCCGCGCTGCATTCCCGACGGCCTGTGCGCGAAGATCGAAAAGAAAGCGCTGCACATCCCGCCCATCTTCCCCCTGCTCGCGCGCATGGGCGGCATCTCGGAGCGCGATATGTTCAACACCTTCAACATGGGCACAGGCATGGTGCTTGTCGCTGCAAAGGACAGCGCCGACAAGGCGCTCGCCGCGCTGCATTCTCTCGGTCAGGAGGCCGGCGTCATCGGTGAGATCGTATTGGGCGAGGAAAAGGTGGAGCTATGCTGACACCCGCCCGCATCGCCGTGCTGGTCTCCGGCGGCGGCACGAATTTGCAGGCGCTGCTCGACGCGCAGCGCGACGGAAAAATGCCGCACGGCGAGATCGTGCTGGTCGTTTCTTCCCGCGCGGGGGCCTATGCGCTCACGCGGGCGGAAAACGCGGGTGTTGCGGCGCGCGTGCTCACGCCCTCCTGTGGGCAGGAGCCGTTTGAAAACGAGCTTTCCGTGCTGCTGCGCGAGCAGGAGATCGACCTCATTCTCCTCGCAGGCTTTACGGTCATCCTCAGCGCAGAATTTACAAAGCAGTGGCCGCGGCGCATCCTGAATGTCCATCCGTCCCTGATCCCCGCCTTCTGCGGCAAGGGCATGTATGGCCTGCGGGTGCATGAGGCCGCGCTCGCGCGCGGCGTGAAGGTCACGGGCGCGACGGTGCACTTTGTCAACGAAATTCCCGACGGCGGCGAGATCCTGCTGCAAAAGGCGGTGGAGATCGCGCCGGACGACACGCCCGAAACGTTACAGCGGCGCGTGATGGAGCAGGCGGAATGGCAGCTGCTGCCGCTTGCGGCAGAGCGCGTCTGCGCAGAGATCGTAAGAGAGAAGGAGCAGAAAAATGACTGATTTTCTGGAGTTTTTAAGGGCGACCTCTTATCCCGGCCGCGGCATCCTTGTCGGACGCCGCTGTGTGTATTATTTCATCATGGGGCGCAGCGAGAACAGCCGCAACCGCGTCTTTGTCAAGACCGAGGACGGCATCCGCACCGAGGCGCACGACCCCGCCAAGCTCTCTGACCCCAGCCTCATCATCTATCATCCCGTGCGCACGATGGGGCGCGACCTCGTCGTGACGAACGGCGACCAGACCGACACCATCTGCGAGCACGGCGACTTTCGCCGCGGCCTCATGACGCGCGAATACGAGCCCGACGAGCCAAACTGGACGCCGCGCATCTCCGCCATCATGCACGAGGACGGCTCCTTCGAGCTGTCCATCCTCAAGCGTAAGGATGGGCGCTGTCTGCGCGAGTTCTTCTGCTACGAAGGCTGCGACGAGGGCAAGGGCTATTTCATCAGCACCTATCAGGGGGACGGAAACCCCCTGCCCACCTTTGCGGGCGAGCCGATGGAGGCGAGCGTCCCCTCGCCCGAAGAAGTCTGGGCGGCGCTCAACGCGGACAACAAGGTCTCCCTTTATACGAACATGAACGGCGAGGTAAAGCTGTTCAACAAAAACTTAGGCGACTGAGGAGGACGATATGAACGAGCTGGAACTCAAATACGGCTGCAACCCCAACCAGAAGCCCGCGCGCGTTTTCATGAAAAACGGCGCAGCCCTTCCCTTTACGGTTCTCAACGGCAAGCCCGGCTACATCAACCTGCTCGACGCCTTCAACTCGTGGCAGCTCGTGCGCGAATTGAAAGAGGCGACGGGCCTTCCCGCCGCGGCGAGCTTCAAGCATGTCTCCCCCACGGGCGCGGCGCTCGGCCTGCCGCTCGACGAGGTGGACAAAAGGGTCTATTTCGTCGCGCCCGGCGCGGCGCTCTCCCCCATCGCCTGTGCCTATATCCGCGCCCGCGGCGCGGACCGCCTCTGCTCCTACGGCGACTGGGCGGCGCTCTCCGACGAGTGCGACGCCGCCACCGCCGCGTATCTGAAAAACGAGGTCTCCGACGGCATCATCGCCCCCGCCTACAGCGACGAGGCGCTTGCCATCTTAAAGACGAAAAAGGGCGGCAAATACAACGTCGTGCAGCTCGACCCTGCCTATGCTCCCGCGCCGCTGGAGCAGAAGGATGTTTTCGGCATCACCTTCGAGCAGGGGCACAACGACTGCAAAATCGATGAAAGCCTGCTCCAAAACATCGTCACCGAAAATAAAGGCCTGCCCGAGAGTGCGAAGCGCGATATGCTCCTTGCCCTCATCACGCTCAAATACACCCAGTCCAACTCCGTCTGCTACGTCAAGGACGCTCAGACCGTCGGCGTGGGCGCAGGCCAGCAAAGCCGCATCCACTGCACCCGTCTGGCGGGACAGAAGGCGGACAACTGGTATCTCCGCCGCCATCCGAAGGTGCTCGCTCTCTCGTTCGTGGACGGCATCCGCCGTCCCGACCGCGACAACGCCATCGATGTCTACCTCTCTGACGAGTGCGACGATGTGCTCGCCGACGGCGCGTGGCAGCATATCTTTAAGGAGCGCCCCGAGGCGCTCACGGGCGAGGAAAAGCGCGCTTGGCTCGCGCAGCAGCGCGGCGTGACCGTCGGCTCGGACGCCTTTTTCCCCTTCGGCGACAATGTCGAGCGCGCGCGCAAGAGCGGCGCTTCCTACATCGTCGAGCCGGGCGGCTCGATCCGCGACGACAATGTCATCGAGACGGCAAACAGATACGGCATCACTATGGCGTTCACGGGTATGCGCCTGTTCCATCATTAAGCAAGGAGGAATTTCTCCATGAAGCTCATGGTCATCGGCGGCGGCGGCCGCGAACACGCCATCATTAAAAAGCTGAAGGAAAATCCCGCGGTCGAGAAAATTTACTGTCTGCCCGGCAACGGCGGCATCGCCGCCGACGCAGTCTGCGTCAGTGAGATCGGCGCGAAGGACATCCCCGCGCAGGTCGAATTTGCCAAGGCGCACGGCGTTGATTATGCCGTTGTCGCGCCGGACGACCCCCTTGCCCTCGGTGCGGTGGACGCGCTGAGCGCGGCGGGCATCCCCTGCTTCGGCCCTGACAAAAAGGCCGCCGTCATCGAGGCGAGCAAGGCGTTTGCAAAGGACTTGATGCAAAAATACAACATCCCCACCGCAAAATACCGCGTCTTTACCGACGCGCCCTCCGCCTGTGCCTACATCGACGCCGAGGGCGCGCCCATCGTCGTCAAGGCGGACGGTCTCGCGCTCGGCAAGGGCGTCGTCGTCGCGCAGACAGTTGAGGAGGCGAAGGCCGCCGTGCGCGCGATGATCGAGGATAAGACCTTCGGTCAGAGCGGCGCGCGCGTCGTCATCGAGGAATATATGGAGGGTCCCGAAGTCTCGGTGCTGAGCTTCACCGACGGCGAAACGCTCGTGCCGATGGTCTCCTCCATGGACCACAAGCGTGCGCTCGACGGCGACAAAGGCCCCAACACCGGCGGCATGGGCGCGGTCGCGCCGAACCCGTACTATACAAAGGAAATTGCGGCGGAGTGCATGGAGAATATTTTCCTGCCGACGATCCGCGCGATGCGCGCCGAGGGCCGCCCCTTCCGCGGCTGCCTCTATTTCGGGCTGATGCTCACCAAGAGCGGCCCGAAGGTCGTGGAGTACAACTGCCGCTTCGGCGACCCCGAAACGCAGGCGGTGCTGCCGCTGCTCAAAAGCGACCTGCTCACCGTCATGCAGGCGACGACGAACGGTACGCTCGCGGACGCGAGCGTGGAATTTTCGACCGGTTCCGCCTGCTGCGTCGTGCTCGCGTCCGAGGGCTACCCCAAAAAGTATGAGAGCGGCTTTCCCATCACGATGAGCGAGGAGGCCGCCGCGCACTGCTATGTCGCGGGCGCAAAAAAGGACGGCGATACGCTCCTGACCGCGGGCGGGCGCGTGCTCGGCATCACCGCCGCCGCCCCCACGCTGAGGGCCGCCGTCGAGGAGGCGTACCGGCTGGCGGAGGGCGTAGCTTTTGCCAACAAATACTGCCGCGGCGACATCGGCAGCGCCGCGCTCGCGGCGCGGGAGGAGAGAGGATAAAATGGTATTTCGGACCTATGTGGAAAAGCGGCAAGGTCTCGCGCCCGAGTGCGAGGCGCTGCTGACGGACTGCCGCGATTTTCTCGGCGTGCAGGGCCTGCGCGCCGCGCGTATCTGGAACCGCTATGATGTGGATGGGATCGAGGCCCCTCTCTTTGAAAATGCCTGCAGGAGCGTGTTCTCCGAGCCGCCGCTGGACCTTGTGTCCGACGCGGCGGACACGCAGGACGCCTGCGCGGTCTTTGCCGTCGAGCCCCTGCCCGGTCAGTTCGACCAGCGCGCGGACAGCGCGTCGCAGTGCATCCAGCTTTTGAGCCAAGGCGAGCGCCCGCGCATCCGCACGGCGAAGGTCTACGCGCTCTATGGCACGCTGACGGATGCCGATGTCGAGGCGGTCAAGCGCTATGTCATCAACCCCGTCGAAAGCCGCGAGGCGAGCCTTGCAAAGCCCGAAACGCTCGCCGAGGAGCTTGCCGAGCCAAAGCGCGTTGCGTCCGTCGAGGGCTTTACCGTCATGGACGAGGCCGCGCTCTCCGCGCTGCTCTCCTCCATGGGGCTTGCCATGGATATTGCCGACCTCAAGGCGCTGCAAGACTATTTCCGCGAAACCGAGCGCCGCGACCCCACCGTGACCGAGCTGCGCGTGGTCGATACCTACTGGTCAGACCACTGCCGCCACACGACCTTCTCCACCCACCTTGACGAGATCCGCATCGACGATGACGCCGTCAAGGGCGCCTATGCGCGCTATCTCGCCGCGCGCGAGGAGGTCTACGGCGCGGAGAAGGCCGCCCAGCGCCCGCAGACGCTTATGGATATTGCGACCATCGGCACAAAGACGCTCAAGGTCCGCGGTCTGCTCCCCGAGCTCGACGAGAGCGAGGAGATCAACGCCTGCTCCATTCATGTGCCCGCCGTGGTGAACGGCAAGGAGCAGGACTGGCTTTTGATGTTCAAAAACGAAACGCATAACCACCCCACCGAGATCGAGCCCTTCGGCGGCGCGGCCACCTGCATCGGCGGCTGCATCCGCGACCCGCTCTCCGGCCGCGCCTATGTCCATCAGGCAATGCGTGTGACGGGCGGCGGTGACCCGAGAAAGACGCTTGCCGAAACGCTTTCAGGCAAGCTCCCGCAGCGCAAGCTCGCGCAGACCGCCGCGGCGGGCTATTCCTCCTACGGCAACCAGATCGGCCTTGCTACCGGCCATATCGCGGAGCTGTACCACGAGGGCTATGTCGCCAAGCACCTTGAGTGCGGCGCAGTCGTCGCCGCCGCGCCCGCGAGCAATGTCGTGCGCGAGCGTCCCGCGCCGGGTGATGTGGTCATCCTGCTCGGCGGGCGCACGGGGCGCGACGGCATCGGCGGCGCGACCGGCTCCTCCAAGAGCCACGATATGAAATCGCTTTCCACGATGGCGAGCGAGGTGCAAAAGGGCAATGCGCCCGAGGAGCGCAAGCTCCAGCGTCTCTTCCGCGGCGGCGCGGTCACGCGCCTCATCAAGCGCTGCAACGACTTCGGCGCGGGCGGCGTGTCCGTCGCGGTCGGCGAGCTGGCGGACGGACTCATCATCGACCTCGACGCCGTGCGCAAGAAGTACGAGGGCCTCGACGGCACGGAACTTGCGATCTCCGAATCGCAGGAGCGCATGGCGGTCGTCGTCGCACCGGAGAACGAGGCGAAATTCATCGCCGCTGCCGCGGCGGAAAACTTAGAGGCCTACCGCGTGGCGGTCGTGACCGAAAGCCCCCGCATGGTCATGCGCTGGCGCGGACAGACGATCGCCGACCTCTCCCGCGCCTTCCTCGACACCAACGGCGCGACGAAGCACGCCTCCGTCGCCGTCCCCGCGAGGGAATGTGCCGCTCCCGCCGCAGCTCAAACGCTGCGCGGCATGGCGGGCAGCCTCAAGAGCGCGTCCCGCCGCGGTCTTGTCGAGCGCTTCGACTCCACCGTCGGCGCGGGGACGCTCCTCATGCCCTTTGGCGGCAGGACGCAGCGCAGCCCCGCGCAGGCGATGGCGGCGCTCCTGCCCGTCCTCCCCGGCGAGAAGACCGCGCAGGGCAGCGTGATGGCCTGGGGCTGCGACCCCGACGCGCTGAGCGCCGACCCCTATCGCGGTGCGCACGACGCGGTCTATACCTCGGTCGCCAAGCTCGTCGCCGCAGGCGCAGACTATCATAAGGCATATCTTTCCCTGCAAGAATTTTTTGAAAAGCTCCGCAATGAGCCCGCGCGTTGGGGCAAGCCCTTCGCGGCGCTGCTCGGCGCGCTGGACGCGCAGCTGGAGCTGAGCGCCGCCGCCATCGGCGGCAAGGACTCCATGTCCGGCAGCTTTCTTGACCGCGATGTGCCGCCGACGCTCATCTCCTTCGCCATCGCGCCGCTGCTCGAAGGCGAGCTGCTGACGACCGACCTGAAGGCGGTGGGCCACGGCGTCTACCTCTTCGCAGGCAAAACGCCCGAGCAGCAGGCCGCCGCGTGGGAGCGTTTCACCGCGCTTGCGCGCGCGGGCAAGGTCGTGAGTGCGTGGGCGGTCGAAAACGGCCTTGCCGAGGCGGTGATGAAGATGTCCTTCGGCAACGAGATCGGCTTCGCCGCGGAAAATACGGTGCTTGACTGGTTCGCCCCCATGCCAGGCGCGATTGTCGCCGAACTGAGCGATGAAGTCTCCGACGCCGTGCGCATCGGCGTCACCACAGCGGAAAAGGCCATTGCCCTCGGCGCGGACAGTGCCTCCATCGAAGAGCTTGCCGCGCTGAACGACGCTGTGCTCGAAGCCGTCTACCCGACAAAGACGCGGGACAGCGGCACGGTCGAGAGCTTTTCCCATGAAACGAAGACACGCGTCGCCCCCGCCGTCAAGCAGGCGCGTCCGAAGGCGCTCATCCCCGTTTTCCCCGGCACGAACTGCGAGTACGACACGCAGCGCGCGCTTTCGGAGGCAGGCGCGGACGCCGAGCAATTCATCGTCCGCAACCTCACGAGCGCCGATGTCGCAGACAGCGTCGAGCGCTTTGCAGCTGCTGTCAGGACCGCGCAGATGATCGTCATTCCCGGCGGCTTCTCCGGCGGCGACGAGCCGGACGGCAGCGCCAAGCTCATCACCGCGTTTTTCCGCAACGCCGCCGTCCGCGAGCAGGTGACGGCGCTGCTCGAGCAGCGCGACGGCTTGATGCTCGGCATCTGCAACGGCTTCCAGGCGCTCATCAAGCTCGGCCTCGTGCCCTACGGAAGGATCATGGATACCGACGAGTCCTTCCCGACACTCACCTACAATGTCATCGGCCGCCACCAGTCCAAGCTCGTGCGCACGCGCGTGTGCTCGACGCGATCTCCGTGGCTTGCGGGAACAGAGGTGGGAGATATTTACACCGTTCCCATTTCGCACGGCGAGGGGCGTTTTCTCGCCTCGCAGGAGCTGATCGAACAGCTTGCCGCAAACGGCCAGATCGCCACGCAGTATGCAGGCCTTGACGGATATGCTACAATGGATATTGCTTTCAATCCCAACGGCTCCGTCTGCGCCATCGAGGGCATCACCTCCCCCGACGGGCGGGTGTTTGGCAAAATGGGGCACAGCGAGCGCATCGGCCCCGCGCTTTACCGAAACGTGCCGGGGACTTACGATATGCACCTGTTCGCCTCGGCGGTGCGTTACTTCAAAAAATAGGAGGGCAAGTCATGGCCTATTACTATCCCGATCCGTCTCATACCTTCAGCGAGTACCTGCTCGTACCGGGCTACACCTCGGAGGAGTGCGTGCCCGACCGCGTTTCGCTCAAAACGCCGCTGGTCAAATACCGCAAGGGGCAGGAGGACTGCCCCATCAGCCTGAATATCCCGATGGTCTCGGCGATCATGCAGTCGGTGTCGAACGACACGCTCGCCGTCGCGCTTGCCAAGGAGGGCGGGCTTTCGTTCATCTTCGGCTCGCAGTCCATCGAAAGCGAGGCGGAGATGGTGCGCCGCGTGAAGAGCAGCAAGGCGGGCTTCGTCGTCAGCGCCTCGAATCTCACGCCTGAGCACACGCTGGCCGATGTGCTCGCGCTCAAGGAGAAAAACGGCTTCTCCACCGTCGCCATCACTGAGGACGCCATGCCCAACGGGAAACTCCTCGGCATCGTCACGAGCCGTGACTACCGCGTCAGCCGCATGAGCACAGACCTCAAGGTGCGCGATTTTATGACGCCGCGCGAAAAGCTCATCACTGCTCCCTCCTCCACCACGCTCAAGGAGGCCAACGACATCATTTGGGAGCACAAGCTCAACGCCCTGCCCATTGTGGATGAGAACGACTGCCTGCGCTACTTCGTTTTCCGCAAGGACTACGCCGAGCACAAGGAGCACCCCCTCGCCCTCCAGGACGCGCAGAAGCGCTATCTGGTCGGCGCGGGCATCAACTCCCGCGACTACCACGAGCGCATCCCCGCGCTCGTTGAGGCGGGCGCGGATATTCTCTGCATCGACTCGTCCGAGGGCTACTCTGTCTGGCAGAAGAAGGTCATTGACTTCGTGCGTGAGAACTACGGCAATACCGTGAAGATCGGTGCGGGCAATGTGGTCGACCGCGACGGCTTCCGCTTCCTCGCCGAGTGCGGCGCAGACTTTGTCAAGGTCGGCATCGGCGGCGGTTCCATCTGCATCACGCGCGAGACCAAGGGCATCGGCCGCGGTCAGGCGACCTCTCTCATCGAGGTCTCCGCCGCGCGCGACGAATATTTCCGCGAAACGGGCGTCTATGTTCCCATCTGCTCCGACGGCGGCATCGTCCACGACTATCACATGACGCTCGCCCTCGCCATGGGCGCGGACTTTCTGATGCTCGGCCGCTACTTCGCCCGCTTTGACGAATCGCCCACGAATAAGCTCCTTGTCAACGGCGTGTATGTCAAGGAATACTGGGGCGAGGGCTCGAACCGCGCGCGCAACTGGCAGCGCTACGACCTCGGCGGCAAGACGGGTCTTGCCTTTGAGGAGGGCGTGGATTCCTATGTCACCTACGCAGGCTCTTTGCAGGATAATGTCGCGCGTAGCCTTTATAAGGTCAAATCCACCATGTGCAACTGCGGCGTGACCACGATCCCCGATCTTCAGAAGAACGCGAAGCTCACGCTCGTCTCCGCCACCAGCATCGTCGAGGGCGGCTATCACGATGTGATGCTCCGCTCCACCGGCAAGGGGAATGACTGAGCAGGGGCGCGCCAATTGACAACGCAAAGCGCATCCAGCTTATCGCTTATTGGGCGTAGATTTTCAGAAATTCGCGGATCTGCGCCGCGTTCAGCTTTTTTCGCAGGGTAAAAAAAACGGCGGCTCGAAAGCCGCTGCACATAACACTTATCAAAAACAACGATGACCCTTGGCCGATCTCCTGCGTTTCACGGCCAAGGGTCATCCATGGTTCTTAATATCTAACATCATTGACTACCTCTCTTTCTGCGGAGTCACGGCATACAAGATCTTTCCTGTGCTGGGGTGCTCTCTGCTATGCAATGCACCGTTGCGCGGTTCTCATGATGCGGGGAACATTGGAGTGTTTTTCTCAGATCCCTTGCAGCCGTCTTCCCCGTGCCGCCACGGCTCGGGGGTATCCTTACTGTACATTGGACTCACCTTTTTTTGTACTTAAAGGATAGCATCTTTTTGTGGGGACTGCAATTCGCAAAACAGCAGAAAAAAGCAGCGAAAAACTGTTTGAGCTAATGAAATTCCGCACGATCCCGAATTTTCACTTGACCGATTTATCGCTTTATCATATGATAGTATTGTTGGGGCACAGAGCCGTTGTTCTCCACGCCCGGACGCCATCCCTCCATCAGCGCGTCGTTCTCCATGATAAAGGGCCGGGACTCCTCCTCGCTCGGCTTATCATGGAAGAACACCGTGATGAGGCGTATTCTCTCGCTGTCGCGGGAGCTCACGCCGCGCTTTCTCCACTGCGCCTGCACGGTACGCACATGGCGCCCGACCTCCGTGCTGTCCTCCGCTTTCATGGAGGCATACAGCGCGCGGAAATCGTTCAGACTGCTCCCGCCCAGCGCCCCCGGATCGGCCTTCAGCGTTTCCTCGTCCACGAACAGCACATCCTCGCCCGCGTCGAAGTCGGTGTTCTAACCATATAATTCCTATATTTCTCTTTGACAATCACTGTTGATTTCTTAAATACCGACGCAGGCGCCGTGTGTATCCGAAAAGAGTTGTCCCTTGCTTCCGTGCGGGATCGCTCGACAAAAACATATTGCCAAATTCTGTTGTATCCTCTATAATAACAGCATTCCATACATAATACAACAACAGGAGAGTACACACGATGAACAAAACCGAATTGATTGCCGCCATGGCTGAAATCAGCAGTCTTTCTAAGAAGGACTGTGAAGCCGCATTGACCGCTTTTGTCGCCGCTACGGAGAATGCCTTAAAAGCGGGCGACAAGGTGCAACTGGTGGGCTTTGGCACCTTTGAGGCCAAGGTACGCGCTGCCCATATTGGGCGTAATCCCGCTACCGGTGCCGAGATCAAAATTCCCGCTTCCAAAGCTCCCGCCTTTAAGGCTGGCAAGACCTTCAAGGATTCTGTCCAGTAAATCAAGGATATGTCCACGAGAGCGAAACGCTCCGCGAGGACTTCATCTGCCCGATCTGCCGCGCCACGGCGGACAAATTCATCCGGCAGGGCTGAAGCAATCAGAGAGCGCCTGCCGTTCCAGCTAAGGACGCGCGTCCGGGAGCATTGCCATCACCGACGCGGAAACGCAGATATTTCAAAAAACGGTCTTGCAACCCAAGCGGGCTGCAAGACCGTTTTTTGATTCCCGTGCGGCAAGGTCACCGCCGCGAAGGCTCACCTCAAAGGTCGTCCGTCAGTGCAGTGCTCTTGGCGTAGGCGGTACTGCGTGCCTCAAAGAAATCGGTCTTGACCATGTTGG
>ERZ824480.2041-NODE-2041-length-16066-cov-4.434451_pt1 | contig 16066 bp, 19 predicted proteins | sample MGYA00519861_ERZ824480 | MGnify/ENA primary metagenome ERZ824480 (study PRJEB31778, sample SAMEA3449152) | human gut metagenome | biome: human gut; feature: human-associated habitat; material: faeces | place: United Kingdom | collected 2010/2012 ... | reverse complement strand
CACTATTCGCAGTTCCTGCACCGTTAATTCGCATAAGCAGCCTTTCGGCTGTCGCTGTGAAGCAGCGTCGCACGGCGTCACTGCTTCGCTAAAAAGCCACTATTCGCAGTTCCTGCACCGTTAATTCGCATAAGCAGCCTTTCGGCTGTCGCTGTGAAGCAGCGTCGCACGGCGTCACTGCTTCGCAGCTTTATCTTATGCTCATTAATGGGCAGTTCCTGCTTCCAGCCAAGCAAAAACATCCGGGCGGATTTTTAAGCAAGCTTAAAATCTGCCCGGATGTTTTTGCTTGGCTGCGAATAGTAACTTTTTAGCGAAACTTGCGACGGTTTTTGCTTGAATTGGAGGCATATGGTTATTAAACTTAAATCAGTTACATTTATATAATACGAGGTGATTTCGGATGCTTAAAGTATACATATGCCCTATTTGCGGCTCTTACCGTTTTGTGACGAGTTACAACTATACCTGCTACAAATGCGGTTGCAATATGTCGCTCGCCGATATAGAATATAAGAATTATATAGAACTTTCTTCTGATGAAAGACAAGCTATTACTAAGAAATATGCAGGTGAACATTATGAATAAAACATATGAAATAGAAAAAAAATATCTTGTTAAAAAACTTCCCGAGGCACTATATTCATATCCTCACTATGAAATTGAACAGGGCTATCTCTGTACAAATCCGGTTGTACGTGTACGGAAAACAGACACGGATTATATACTTACATACAAATCTACCGGAATGATGATGCGCGAAGAATATGAACACCCGCTTACGTGTGAAGGTTATAGCCATCTGATTAAAAAAGCTGACGGAACTGTAATTTCAAAAACACGTTACCTTATCAAGGGAAATGACAGACATACAATCGAACTGGATATATTCCATAAAGACCTTGACGGAATTGTTCTTGCAGAAGTAGAGTTTTCTTCCCTTAATGATGCGCAGGAATATATTCCGCCGGAGTGGTTCGGCGAAGAAGTTACAGACAACATCTGCTTCCACAACAGCAGAATAAGCCGCATGAAAGCAGATGAACGCCTTGCTTTTGTCGCTAAATATGCTATTAATTAACAAATACTGCAAACGGTGATGCAGGAAGCCCCTCCCCATTATATAAAGGCGGTTTGCATGGGTCATTAAACCATGCGTACCGCACTGCATCAATATGCGGCGAATCCATATGATATAATACTTTTATTGTATTTTCAGAAACTACTTCACAACCTGAAGCCTTAAACCATTCAATATTATCACTATATATATCGTCTGCTTTACTTCCATCTTTTATAATGCCTAATTCAAAATAATCAAAATTATCATTAACTGCCATAAGACCCTGGCTGCAATGTGAAAATGTAAGACTAACCTCCGATTTTTCCTCATCACACATCGCACTGATAATCTCAGGACCGCTGTATTCATTATCTTTCCCATATATCATTGAAAGCGCTGCAAGCGCAAGTCTTTTTCCGACAGCTTCTTTATTCTGAGGATGCAAATCATTGCTTTCTCCGATGTCAATAGCAACTGCCATTGCCGTATTATTAATCTTAGTTACCCGCCTCTGCTGTTCCCTTATCTCAGCCCAGTTATCGCTCATAGCACGGGCAGCAGGATCATTAAACTGCGGAAGCTGCACAAAGAAAAACGGCAAATCATTTCCAAACCACCTACGCCAGCATTTAATCAAATCAGTCATCAGATTTTCATATCTAAATGGTTCACCCGCATTAGATTCAGCCTGATACCAGAGTCCTCCTTTAAAACTGTATTTTAATAACGGATGCATCATTCCGTTATACAAAGCTGTAGGCTTATATTGGAAAAATGTCATTAAAGGAAGTACCCTCATACAAGCCCCTGTGATATATTTCCACTCACCGGATACATCAAATTCCCAGCGTCCGCATTCAGGTTCCGCGTCCTGAGGATTACCTGCATTTCCCTTATATGAACCTTCAAAAATATATGCATTTCCCTGAAGACAATATTTTTTACCACAGATAAACCCACCTGTCCCCCTATTAATAATAAGACGTATCGTAAGTACGTTTCTCCCATGCTTCAATATACCGTCGTTAAGAGGATACCTTCTTGGAGGATAGCAGTAATCCACGCTGCCAACCTGTATACCGTTAAGATACACCTTATCGCCGTCTACCATAGCTCCCAGTCTTAACATTACACCATGAAGATTATAATTTTCAGGAATATAAAACTCTTTTCTAAACCATACTGAACCATGAAAATCCTCAAGTTCAGTATCATAAAACATTCCCGGAATATTAACTGCCTTCCAATCCGAATCATCAAAATCTGCTTCGGCATACACTGCTTTACCTTCAATAATTCCAGGGTCAGTTTCATCAAGCTTTGTATACCAGTCAGAAAGGTCATTTGCATCGTATTCCTTTATGCCCTCAACAAAGCTATCATCTTTAAGCTTCTCAAGCTCTTCATCATATATTTTATACTGCTTTATGACGTCCTCCGGAAGATGCGCCTCAATAGGCGTGCCTCCTATGGCATTATTTACAAGTCCAATCGGAATATGTTCACTTATATGTACATTCTCGGCGAAATTAAATCCTGTAGCGCTCATTTTTAATATATCATCCTGATTAGACGCCTTAAGCCACATACCTCCCCTGAACTGTCTTTCAGTCCTTCCAAAACATATCTGCTCAGGAACACGAAACTCTCTTATCTCTGGATAATTAATTTCAGAAAGCCTTGGACCTATAAGGTCAATAGTCCTCTCAACAGGGAGCTCCATATTAGACTGTCCGCTTATTATATACACATCTCCAATAAGAATATCGTTTATCGTAAGCGTGTCTTCTCCTGAGCATATTTTCATGGAAAAGGGCCCGCCTGCCTCATTAGTTCTGATGTTAAATACAAACTCACCCTCATTATCGGCAGCAGCCGTATACTCTTTGCCGCAAAACTCCATATTTAAAAACGTTCCCTCATCTGCAAATCCCCAGATTTTCACATCGCTTTCCCTTTGAAGCACCATCTTATCCTGAAAACATGCAAACATTTCAAACTTCGCCATTACATATTCTCCCTTCGTTTACTTTAAAGATATTATAATACTTTCAAAAATTATAACACCGTTATTTATAAATAGCCATATATTTCATAGCATTAAAAGCTTTCCTATATAAAAATATCCCACAGACTGTCTTTTCCTTTTCAGACAAATCTCTGTGGGATATTTTATAAATATATGAATCCTTAAAAACCGCTAATACTTACAAAATTTGTACGGCAATTTATTTCTCAACCTGATAGAACGTTATATCTTTAATCTTTATTGTAGTTTCATCACCAAAATTAAAAATCTTAAATGCTTTAAGATATCCGCCTGTAAATGTATCAGTACCGTCATCACCGTAAGTAATCTTTACATCTTTACCATAATCATACTGATTAAGCTTAATTTCAGCATGCCATCCTGCTGCGTCCTGTCCGGCGCCATCACCTTCCATAGAAGCATCGGCAAGATATAGGTTAACATCTCCGCCCTCTAATTCATATGTAATCTCAACATAAGAATACTTTTCAATATTCTCTTTAATAGGATTTTTTACTATAAAGCCATTCAAATTACCCATTGTAGAATCAAGAGTCTTAGTCTCAGCATTATAGGAAACTACTCCACCGTTTTCTCCTACTGCAAGTCCTGCTGCTGAAAGGTCAACCTTATATGGGTTAGTAAGCTTTGGAGCCGGTGTAGGCGTTGCTGTCGGACCTGCTGTCGGTCTTGGTGTTCTGGTCGGCTTTGGCGTTGCCTCTTTAGTAGGCTGTGGTACATCAGTTGCCTGCGCAGGTGTATTTGTAGCAGACGGTGTAACCGATGTGCCCGGTTTAGCTGAAGCTGCCGGTGTTGTAGCAGATGGCGCTGTTGTTGTTGGTTTCTGTACCTCCGATGCTTTTACAGTTACAGTACATTTAAGGTTAGTCTTCTTCTTTCCTATCTTATATACAGCTTTAACTACAGTTTTTCCTTCTGCAATACCCTGAACTGTTGCTGAAGCCTTCTTACCTTTAGAAGTCTTTTTTACAATCTTTACAATCTTGCTGTCAGTTGACTTCCATGTAACCTTTGCAGTCTTTTTTGAATTCTTTACTTTAATAACTTTAGTTTCACCAACATTAATTGATAACTTCTTTTTACTAAGAGCAGCTTTCTTTGCTGAACTGGTGGTTCCTGCCGGAATGCATACAGAAGTTACAATAAGCGCTAAAGCCATTACAGATGATAAAATTCTGCTTTTCCTCATATTATCATTCTCCTTGATTTTATTTTTTGCTTTACATAAAGATGTACCGCTGTTAAATAGAGTAACACAACAAATTTATAAATGTCTATGAACATATCCGCACACAAATTGACTTTTTATGTATATGAATTTCATAGTATATACTTTCTCGTGAAATAAAAATATCCCACAGACTGTCTTTTCCTTTTCAGACAAAACTCTGTGGGATATTTCTTATACAATTTCCTAAATTCTAAATTAGTAAAAATATACTATGGATTATTTGAACTCTTTTGAAAGAAGTACATTACCATCCTTATCAAGATACTCAACTATCATTGATTCTGTTTCAGCTACCTCTGCCTTTACCTGAGAAAGTAATGTATTAAATGTTTCTTCCATTGCACTCATTGACTGCTCAAGACCTGACTTAATAGTTTCAGCATCTCCTACATCAGTAGTGAACTGATATACATAAGCAAGTGAATTACCTCTAACTTCAACAGAAATCTTCATTCCCTGTCCTTCCATAGCAGAAGACATCTCATCAATCTGAGCCTGATTTTCACTTATGTACTCTTCAAGTGCTGAGTTATTTCCGTCGCTGCTTGCCTCCTTCTTGCCGCCACATGCTGCCATTGAAAGGCAAAGGCTTAAGCAAAGAACAAAACTTGTTAAAATACGTGTTACTTTTTTCATACTTAATTTCCCTCTCTTTTTTTTAATTATGGAAGATACTATATCACACATATATATTCATTGCAATATAATGCATATATATTTAATAAGTTTTAGGTGTTTTTATAATTTCCGTAAATAAAAATTTCCACAAATTTTTATTTATAAACGATTAGTATCTGTGTATGCCATTTTATTCATAATGTACCAGACAAGAGTGCTTGTATTCAGCAGTATGAATGTGATAGGATTTATATGTGCCCTGGTTGCTACAGCATTTTAATAGTTACTATTCACGACACCACCATCATGAGTAATCAGAAAAAATACTGTAAAGGAGGCGGACTTAGTATGGATATAACGCCATATCTTTCATCAATAATCGTCGGTATGATACTTTTATTTATTGTGGCTTTGATAATATATAGCATGATACAAACCAAAAAGAACGGCGGTTCCTCCTGTGGCGGAAGCTGTGGAAGCTGCCCGATGAACGGAGGCTGTCATAAGCACAAAAAATAGACATATTTACTTAAATATCCGGTATAACCAGATACGCATAAAAAATACATCTTTTTCATGCGTATTTTTTATTTTTCTTTAGCAAAAAGTCCCCATATAAGTATAATTTACTCATATACAGTATTTCCGCAAATATTCTTTAATAGTATTATTCTATTATACATTTACATAGGCAGGGAACAATGGAAGATAAAGTTAACAGAAGTATTCTTGGTGTAAATATAAAGCATTTTCGTGAAAAAAAAGGATTTTCAGCCAGACAGCTGAGTAATATAACAGGCATATCAGAATCTCACATCAAAAATCTTGAAAGTGCAAGTGCCAATCCAAGCATTAATACACTTGTCAGAATAGCTAACAGTCTCGACGTTTCGTTAGATTACCTTCTGAAAGATTCTCTTTCAACGCATCTTAGAATGACATCCTATGCTGATAATATTATAAAGTCTCTTGAAGACTGCAGTGAACAGGAACTTATATTTATCAATGATATTATCATTTCACTAAAAAAAAATATGAGAAAGTGATGTGACTTTATGCAGATAGCAATATGTGATAATGATGACAGATTTTGCAGCATGATTGAACGTCTGTTATATACCTTTGGGCACAAAAATATGATTAATGTAGACATATCTATATATAATACAGGTGAATATCTTTTGCACAATATGACAAACGGAATCTGGTTTGATATGGTTTTTCTGGATATCAATCTTCCCGGAATATGCGGTATTACCGTTGCAGATAACATAAGGAACCGTCTAAACAATCTTTCAACCTGCATTGTATTTATCTCAAAAAATACAGACAGGTGTATGGAATTATTTGATTACCAGCCACTTAACTTTCATATTAAACCATTCGGCATTAATACCATTGCGTCTGATATGAAAAAAGCCGTAAAATCTTTAAAATTAACTGATAATATTTTTCGTTACAAAAGCTTCGGAGCAGTAAAGCATATAAATTATTCCGATATATTATATTTTTCTTCTCAGGATAAATGTATCTATATAAATACAAAAGACTATTCTGACAAATTCAGAGGGAACCTGACAAATATGGAAAACAGTCTCAGTAAATCCCGGTTTCTTAGATGTCATAAATCATTTATCGTCAACCTCAGACATATTCAGGCGTACCACTACAACGAAATCACTATGGATAACGGAGAGTTAATACCTATAGGGAGACATTACCGCGAAAACGTTATGAATGTACTTGTACAATATGAATAATGTAGTTTACAGACTAAAACCGGTTGTTTATCCCAAATGTCGTTTAATCTGAATTTTTGGTGCTATTTTTTTATTGAACACGGGAACGAAATAGTTCGGGATGTGTTCAATCGATACTTCTTACATTCTCTATACATCTGTATTAAGCTAATTAATATCAAATTCTGAAATTCATCTATCGTATCGATTGGCATCAATCCCGGATTTTCATACTTTTCTCTTTACTTAATGTGCGTGCCTTACAATGTACAATATCTTTATCATTTGGCACACCTACAATTATCTTCTGCGGACATATACCTGCACAAAGCCCACAGCCCGTACATTTTTCTTTATCTATTACGGCGGTATTATTTACCAGACTAATTGCACCGTGCGTACACACTTTCATACATGAACCGTACCCCATACATCCAAACGTGCATACTCTCGGCCCTGTGCCAAGAGTTTTTGCAACAAATACACAGTCTTTTGCACCTGTATAATTATATTTAACCTTTACAGCCGGGCAATCGCTGCTGCAAAGCACCGTATATACATTTTTCTTTACTTCTTTAATGTCTTTTCCGAGTATTTCACTTATATTTCTCAACTGTACCGGGCTAATACCCCCGGTACACTTATCCGCCGTAACCTTATCGTCTGCTACAGCGGCAGCAAATGCATCACAGCCTGCAAATCCCCCCCCGCCACAGTTGTTTCCCGGAAGATTTGTCCTAATCATAGCAGTCCTTTCGTCTGTATCATCAGGAAATTTTTCTTTAACCATTCCCGGCAGAATTCCCAAAATAAATCCAAAAAACGCAGCGGCAAATACCGCTAATAAAACCATCTCCATATATTCCCCTCATCTTTCAGATATAGAATTGTTAAAGACCCGAAAATCCATAAAATGCAATTGACATAAGACCTGCTGTTATAAGTGTTATCGGGGTTCCCTGAAATGCTTTCGGTATACGGCGGTTATAATTTATCTTCATCCTAAGACCAGCCATAATAACTATTGCAATAAGAAATCCAAGCGAAACACCAAGTCCATATACGATGCATTCAAAAAATCCGTACCCTGCGTCTGTGCTTTTAATTGCCGTACCGAGTACCGCACAGTTGGTCGTTATAAGCGGAAGGTATACTCCAAGTGCATCATAAAGCTTTTTCATTTTGCTTTTTATTATTATCTCTAAAACCTGAACCAGCGTTGCGATAATCAGTATATAAAATAATGTCTGCATAAATTCTATGCCAAAAAACGAAAGAAATCTGCCAACAGGATATGTAACGGCATTAGCTATTACAATCACAACCGTAACAGCAGTTCCCATACCAAACGCTGCCTGAATATTTTTAGATACACCGAGAAACGGACATATCCCTAAAAATTGTGATAAAACCACATTTCCTGCAAACATTGCTGATATAAGCAGCAAAAACATATCATACATACATTAACATCTCCATTTACATTTATTGCAGTCCATTTCACACATTACCATGTTTTCACTCATATTTGTGTTAATACGCTTTTTAGTGGTTTTTTGCCTTATTTTTAATTTGTGTATTATCGTATGATTTCGCAACGCCGAAAGAAATGCAAGTACAAAAAAAGCACCCGGCGCCATAACTATTATAGATACAGGCGCCAGATGCCCTCCAAATATATTTTTATTAAAATCATATCCAAAAATACATGCACTTCCTATAATTTCTCTTATCGCCCCGATTAATGTAAGAGATACAGTAAATCCAAGTCCCATTCCAAGCCCGTCTGCCATCGAAAGCATCACACTATGAGAAGATGCATATGCCTCTGCCCTGCCAAGAATTATACAATTAACCACAATCAATGGAATATACACGCCAAGCGCCTTTTCAATATCCGGAAAATATGCACGTATAAGCAGCTCTATAACACTTACAGTTCCTGCAATTATTACGATATATGCAGGAATCCTTATAGTATGAGGAATGATATTTCTTACAGCTGAAATAAGACCTCCCGACAAAATAAGTACCACCATAGTTGAAATCCCCATTCCAAGCCCACTTACCGCCGAAGTAGTTACTGCAAGCGTAGGACACATTCCAAGCATCAGTACAAATGTAGGATTCTCCTTTATCATACCGTTCACAATACGTTCGGCATGCTGATTCATTAACGTCCTCCGTTTTAATTGCTATTATTTTAAATAATATTATTAATTACCCATCTGTGCGTAAAACTCTATACATGCATTGACTGCTCTGGCAACGCCTTTTGTCGTCATAGTTGCTCCGGTAAGGGCGTCAACATCACCAGCATCTACATCTATCGGTTCCGATTTGCCTTTAAACTGATTTTTAAAACCTTCATCCGTACAGTTAGCGCCAAGTCCTGCCGTTTCATTCATTGATACAATATCAATTCCGGTTATTGCGCCTTCTGTATCAATTCCAACCGACAGCGTTATGTCATCCTCGTATCCTTTGGATTTTACAATAAATGCATAACCGATGCATGCGCCGTTGTCATCATATACATCAGCCATATCATTAATAGCCGTTCTGTACTCATCATTTATTGTTTTGTTATAAGCAGCAAGCTTCTCATCATATTCTTCATTACTTTCAAACCTTATTCCTTCATAACCTGTAAACACATTTTCATAGCCTGCCAGCTTAGCAGCTTCCGACGCATTATCAATTGGCTTTTTAGTTTTAAAAAACACTCCTCCAAGTATAACCGCAAAAACCACTGCAACCGCAAGCAGTATAAGTCCATCCCTTAAATAACTGTCACCTTTTCTCTTTATACGTTTCCTCGCCATCTGAATATCTCCTCTCCGAAAGGCTTTCTCATTGTACATTTTTCTATAATTGGTACAATCATGTTAGAACAGATTATCGCATAAGATACGCCCTCAGGCAAGACCCCAAATTGCCTGAATACAAATGTCAGCAGTCCCGCACTTATCCCGTAAACCACCTGTCCTGCCGGCGTCACCGGCGATGTGACATAATCCGTTGCCATAAAAAACGCACCTAGTATAAGTCCTCCTCCGTATAAATTTGCCTGAATACAATATACTGCATTTTCTGCCCCTGATGCTGCTAAATATACACTTAATGCTAATGCAAATGACAATATATATGAAAATGGTATTCTCATATTAATCACTTTTTTTGCAAGCAGATATATTATACCTATTCCTAAAGCCGGTACCGACGTTTCCCCGATACATCCGCCTTCTGTTCCGAAAAACATTTCACAAAGCTTCGGATATTCTTCTGCCTTAAGCGCGGCAAGCGGAGTTGCGCCCGATATTCCGTCGGGAAAAAACGCCGTCATTTCACGTGGAAATGATATTAAAAGAAAACACCTTGCAGCAAGAGCCGGATTCATAAAATTATGTCCCAGTCCGCCAAATAGCTGCTTTACTACTATTATTGCAAATGCAGCGCCGATAACCGGAATGAATAACGGTGTATGCGGCGGCATATTAAGACCTAAAAGCAGTCCCGTTACAGCCGCACTCATGTCGTTTATACCTGTGCCGTCTGCGCATCCCATAATACGAAGATAAATATACTCAAAAAATATACATGAAGCAATCGATACGCCAACTATACACGCAGCATACGCACCATATATATACACTCCAAATACGAATGCCGGTATAAGCGCTATACATACGTCAGCCATAATTTCATGTGTATATACGGCGCTCTTAATATGCGGAGACGCTGATACTTCAAACATGCCCTATGCCTCCCTGCTTTTTACAACATTTTTTGCACCCGCAAATATCTGCGTAAGGCTTCTCCTCGCCGGACATACATAAGTACAGCTTCCGCATTCACAACAATTCATGCCGCCTGCTCTCCTGAACAAATCCCATTCATAGCACTCAGCATATTCCGCCAGAATCTGAGGCACAAGCCTTTCAGGACATACATCTACGCATTTTCCGCATCTTATACATACCGACTCCGGTGCCATATACGATTCTTTTTCTGTCATGCATATAATAGCTGATGTTGTCTTAGTCACCGGAATATCATATGAATACACAGCTTTTCCCATCATAGGACCGCCAATAATAATCTTTGCCACTTGCTCTTTCTTAACACGGGCTGCCTGAATAACCGTTCCTATATCCGTTCCGATTCTTACAAGATAATTATGTGATTCAGGCACAGCGTCGCCTGTTACAGTTACGATTCTTTTTATAAATGGCTCAGCTTCAACAACCGCCCTGCATATTTCTGTTACTGTAGCAGCATTACACACAATACATCCCGCTTCCAACGGAAGCTTTCCCATTGCAAGCCTTTTTTTTGTTACTGCATTTACAAGCTGTCTTTCCGCACCTTTCGGATAGCCGCTTTTTATAACCTTAATATCAATATTATTATTACTCTTTGTTTTTTCTGCAAGTAATTTAACTGCATCCATCTTATCATCTTCGATTACAATTACTGCCAAGGCATTACAAAACAGTTTTAAAAGTATCTGTATACCGCATATTAGTCTGTCAGATTCGCAAAGCATCAGTCTGTGGTCAGCCGAAATATACGGTTCACATTCCGCCCCGTTTATAATAATATACCTTATACTTTCTCTATCGTTAGACAGCTTAATATGCGTTGGAAATCCCGCTCCGCCCATTCCAACAATTCCTGCATTATATACGGCATTTATTATTTCATCCGATGACATTTTATCGAAAATTCTTTTCTTTTTATTTTTTTCTGATTGTGAAAGCACCTCATATCTGCCGTCATTTTTTATAATAACAGCTCTAACAGGCTGCCCTCCCAAAGTTGTTACTTGCTTTATATCCGAAACTATTCCCGAAACAGAAGCATGAACATTGGCAGATACAGACAATGTACCGCCTTTTGCAAGTATCTGCCCTTCTAATACTCCGTCACCGATATTAACTACAATTTCAGCATCTTTACCTATATGCTGCCTGACAGGATAGGCAAGATGCTCACCGGGCTCTAATATCTCCAGCTTAGGACAAATATTACGTTTCTGAAAGCTTTTCACGAAAAATGTGACCGTTCTCTGAGATACTTATCTTTTGTAGCCATTCCACCTCGAATATGTCTCTCTGATTTGTTAATATCAAGAACTTGCCTTGCCCTTGCCGCAAGTGCCGGATTAATCATAAGAAGACGCTCTGTTACGTCCTTATGTACTGTTGACTTGGAAATTCCAAATTTTTTAGCAGTCTGCCTGACTGTGGCATTGGATTCGATTATGTAGTTCGCAATGGCAATCGCCCGCTCTTCTATATACTCTTTCACTTAAAAACCCCTCAGTATCATACATTCTTTACATTGTATGATGCAATAAGGCTTAGTATGCGTGGAAATATTCATCACAGCATATGTACATGCCGTTAAAAAACAAGAATTCCTCTGCCATTTCTTTGAATCGTGCCGAACCGGCACAGTTAACAACTACAAGATGATATTACAACGTAATATCAGAAAAAACAGATAAAGTACAAAGACAATCTATAATCCGGTCTCTTCTCTGAATTTCTCTACAGATTCAGCTTTTGATGCTGCTTTAAGATATGCAAGCAGACTCTCAGGGTCCTTCTCCGCCATAATTACGTCTGAAAGCTCTAATGATACCTCCCCAATCTCTGAAAGCAGTTCTATTATGGATATAGCCCTGCCTCTGACTATGCCAATGGTTATACCCTCAATTCGCCCTTCATTTCTCTCATCGCTTAAAAGTTCTTTCAGCAGCATATAGCGCTCACCCATCTTTCTGTCTGATTTAATCCTTGATACACTCTTCTGGAGACTTCTGACATAATCGTCATCAAAATCCTCCGTGCTGGATGCAGCATCCGCTGCCACATACCTGAGAAACTTCCTTAACCCTTCCGGCACTTCCGAATCCTCACATCCTTTGGTGCTCAGGAATATTGTCCTTGCACCGTCATTAAGCGCTTCGCCAGTCTCAGTGCATATCATATCAAAAGTATACTTATACTTTCTAAACCCGAATGGGTCAAAGTCACAGATAAATATAACGTATGTATCGGGAAGCTCCTTATAATCAGTTCCTTTCGCTATTATATCCATATCTATCTGGCTGTGGTAATATAACTTATCCGAAGGAAATCAAGCACGAACGAAGTGAGTATTTGATTTCACCTGATAAGTTAGCGATAAAACCGCTAGGTTTTAGAGCATTATGCTGTGCATAATTAACGGCTGCGTTTTGGAAGATTGGAATTATAGAGCACTTGCATCTCAACATTATAACAGGTATTGTCATCGCCTTTGGCATACACGTCAAGCCTTACCCCGTGATATTGCGGATGGTGTATAATGCTCTTTTCAGTACTGATATCTATCCTCGCAACAGGAAACTCCAGTACCATCTCAAGCAAGCCTCTGCAATTCTCCGTATCCTCCATGACCGCTGCAAACATAAAACTGTTGCTAATGGTTAAATTCTGAAAATCATTCAATAACTACTCCTCCATAGTGCAGAGGAATTCTATGCAGTTATTGTATTATGTTGTAATACAAATATCAATGCTTTTTTGTAAACATTTTTAATCTTTAATATAAGTTATACAGTCCGTTTCAAAAAACCCTAACAAAAGAGCAGAATTGAATATCAACTCTGCTCTTTTATAATCTCTTGTTTTAATATGTCAGATAATTATATCTTCTTATTAATGCTGATTACAGGTTTCGTTACATGATAATGAACATACAGGAAGCGCAAGCCCGCTATCAGATTTTACTGTAAGACTTCCCAATCCAATATTCTCAGTATTATTACTATGATACGTATACCCTATTTTAATAACATTAGCTGCTGTTCCAGAAATATGATAAGCTCCATTACCTGTACAACCAACAAATTCCACAGACTGATTAAATGTCAATGTCAGAACCTGTCCGGTACTGTGATGCGAAGCATTATGAGCAGCATCAATCTGCATTATATAAACTTCATTTCCTAACTGAGGTAATTGGGTGAACCTTACGTTAACAGTATAACACTCACTTCCACTTGCCATATACACACTCTCTGCTACATCTTCTGACTTAATCACCATTGGTTTAATATAACCCTTCATATCTCACATAACCTTTCTTATTATAATTTACCTTTTTATATTGTATCAACAAACTAAAATATTACACGGCTTACTGACATGTATGCCAAAGAGCATCCTTTGAAAATCCTTTTCTCTCCCAGTCAGGCATTCTATTTCCATTATCTTCTACATATACCCAGACCTCATTGCCCTCCTTTTTGGCGCCAAGACATATTCTCACATTCTGTCCTGAATACTTAAATGCGTTGGTAAACAAATTATCTAACACTCTGTTTATTGCCTGCGCGTCGATTTCTACAATATAAGGGAACTGCTCCGGCACCATAATGCATAACTTACATTCTTTATATTTGGGGTCTGCAACACATGAATAATAGTATTCCTCTAAAAACAAACCGCAATTTACATATTCTTTTTTCAGACTCAGCGATTTACAGTCAATCTTTGTAAGCAAAAATAAATCGTCCAATATTGCCTTTTGCATATTTATTCTTCTTTCCATAAGGTTAAGAAGCTCATCATATTGCTCTTTTTCAATCTTATGGCCTGATTTTAATAATTCTACGGCGCTTGAAAGCGCCGTCATTGATGCTCTTAGGTCATGCGACAGGTTAGACAGAAGTTCTGTACGAGCCTTTTCTTCTGCTGCAAGACGCACATTGGCATCCCACAAAGCCTCACTTACCTCAAGCAGCTCCTGCTCTAACTGCTTTTTTGAAGCTTCCGGTTTATTATAATTTTTCTTTGGCATGTTAAACCCTCCGCATATGCCCGTCTGCTCTTAGTATTATCCTTTAAAACGATATCCCTTTCCCCAGACAGTTTCTATCATATTTTCCAAGCCAACATAACCCTCAAACTTTTTTCTCAAACGACTAACATTAACCATCACATTTTTTCTGTCGGAATCCAGATAAGTTCCTAATATTTCCTTTCCTATCTGTTCAAATGTCACAACTTCTCCTTTATGCTTTGCCAAAAAAACAAGAACGTCAAACTCACGATTTGACAATGCAATTTCTTCATTTCCGTAAAATGTCCTATGCTCTATAAGCTCTATTTTTAACGGCGTGAATTCAAGTACCCCGGATTTGTTTTCTATTTTTTTCTGTCGGCGTATATTAATACTGATTCTTAAAGATAACTCCTGCAGGCTGCATGGCTTTACAATATAATCATCCGCTCCAATTGAAAGCCCCTTTATACGGTCAGCCTCGTCAGTTTTTCCTGTCAAATAAAGAATAGGTGCATTTGTCAACTTACGTAAAACCAGAAATCCGTCAAATCCATCTACATCCGGCATCATGACATCCATTACAATACAATCAGGATTAGCTTTTTTTATACATCCGACTGCATCATTTACACAAGACGCCATATCCACCTTATACCCTTTTTCCTTAAGATATTTACCATTAACACTTAGCACTTCCCGGTCATCATCAATCAGAAGAACCCTATGCACATTTTTCACTCCTCTAAGATACCCTTTTCACTTATATTCTGTAGAAACTCTTCAATATCTTCTTTTGCCTGCAAATCTCCTACATCATATTCAGCCTGCAACATTTGAACCAACAGCTTAAGTGTAGTGCCTTTTTTTAATTGATTCCATATAAATAATCCTGTTTCATTCAAAGAAAATAATGCTTTTTCCGGTATTTCGGTTTTATCAATAACAATATTTATACCGGCAAACTGATGTATTTCAAAACCATCTTTAATTTTTATCAATTGCAAGCCCCTCCTATCCAATATGCAAAATCCTCTTTATGTATCCATTTCTTTCCGTACACAATCATCCCACTTTAAAACCTTAATATGGAATACTGTTGCAAGTATACTAAAAAACATCCGTATCATATATACTATCGGCTTAAGTCCTGAATGCATGCTCTCTCCCGTTGTTCTGACATGCATAACTGCAGGTACTTCCTTTACCCTGAATCCCAAAAGAATCATCTGTATAATCATATTAGCATCAGGATATCTGTCGTCAAAATGATTAAACTTTGAATAAAATAATGCGGCGCGCCAGCTAAGACCCTGAAGACCTGTTGTAGGATCCATTACCGTCTGCCCTGTTGCAGTCTTAATCATTCTGCGAAATAATCTAAAAGCAAACTTTTTAGCCATTGACACCGGAAAAGGCGTGCTTCCCTCTACAAATCTGGAACCCAGAACAATATCCGGAAAGTTTCCATCTTGATATGCTCCCTATATAGTAGACAGATTAAAAAATTAAAAATCTACTATATAAG
>ERZ824480.2037-NODE-2037-length-16109-cov-4.538433_pt1 | contig 16109 bp, 25 predicted proteins | sample MGYA00519861_ERZ824480 | MGnify/ENA primary metagenome ERZ824480 (study PRJEB31778, sample SAMEA3449152) | human gut metagenome | biome: human gut; feature: human-associated habitat; material: faeces | place: United Kingdom | collected 2010/2012 ... | reverse complement strand
TCGCCAGCACAAACAGCACAAATACAAACACGAGACAAACCACGAATCATCACTGGTTCGAATCGATTGACCGTATCGCCATGTCCTAGCTGTCCATGGTTATTCAAACCCCAACTATACACACGACCATAAGTATCCAATGCCAACGCATGGTGACCTCCACAAGCCACTTTCACAATACCCACACTCAGCAGCTTTACACATAACAATGGATCTGCTGTTTCATGAACATCACTCAATCCCAATTCACCCTCTTCACCACTGCCCCAAGTATACAGTTCTCCAGCTGAACTCAATGCCACACTGAAACAGTTCCCACTAGCAACACTTGTGAACCGCTTGCCTCGAAGAGCTCGTTCTAATTGGATTCCTGGGATCAAACAACTCCCATGACGCTGCGACAGGGGTACAGCTGTGAGTCCAGATTCAATCGGACACATATCTTCCTTCTCCAGTTGTGCAACGACAGACCCTCGAGAAGTGATCATAAGAGAGAATAATGATGTAGCCGACACCATAGAAACGTCGTAAGAAACATTTGTTAATAGCTCGTAAGGCTCTTGACTTAGAAACACTTTCCAAACATGAACAAACTTATCATACACAGCCGATGATGTGATTGACTCTCGAGTACTCATTTTTTCATTGAGACACGAATCACGAGACTGAGACAGCTGATCACCAGGAACTAACACACTAAGAGGAGTTGTTGTGAGCGAATCACCTGTTGATACTGAATCCAATTCAGTATCCTCACGATACGATATTTCGAGTGATGATTGATGAGTAGTAGAGTCTGGACATAAATCATGAGAAGCAATCTCAGGCGAAGTATTCTCAATGGAATTGTTTGTTTCAAAAGCTGAAGACAAAAGAGAATCCAAATTAGGATGTTCTTCATTTGATACAGATGAAGCCAGAACAGAATCTGGAATATAAGCACGAGACAGTAACTACGTGATTCATTATGGAAGAGGATGCGCAAAGACGAATTCAATTTATCAGCAATCTCAAAGGCAAATGAGTGTGTTTCAGATCGAGCCTGCTGCAGAATCACCGATAAACGAGTCTCAATATTTGTAAGCTTGGATCGGATCCCAGAAAGAGTGCTATATATAAGTACAAATTGGTGTAAGATACGGAAGAGAAGATGAGTTCGATTTTGCTTCTAGTTGATACTTCATCAATTGACGCAATAACTGCTCTCTTTCTTCTATTAAATCACTTGCAGAAGATAGTGTATGGCTATATCGTTCTTTGAGAGTTGATACGATAGAATCAACTCTTTCCTAGCAATTATTCTCACATAACTCAAATACCAGAAATAGTCCCATCACATCCTCAATATATTGGCTTTGCTGCTGATCATTTGTACATGAACACTCATTGTCAGCAAAAAGCTTTTGTAAACACAAACGAATTCGTCTGTAGGAGTGCAACCATTGCTCTGTAAGGGAGTATAACGACTAGAGAACATCCAAAACACAAACCATACGGACAATTCATTTGTTGTATCGATTACTCGATCACTCCACTCATTGTAATCCACACTTACTGAGGATCCTTCTATCACCACTCCATTCTTACAATTATAAACTCAATATAAAACAATACTACTGATGATAATGCATGCTTTTCCTGCAGTGCATCTAATTTTTCATCCAGATAACGGAGATTGGCATGAGCCAACACATCCACTCTAGTTTCACCTACAAATCAAATACCACTTATAGACTCACCTCTCTTCATCAAGATAGGTTTCTGGTGACAACTGCAGAGAAAAGATTGCCGTGCCAACACTCTCTATGTTTCCTCAATTTCTGGATCTCATAATTGAACAAACAATGACTTATAAAAGGATCTAAGCCTTAATTCCCTTAGGCTGTTGTTGTGTGATACAGTGAATGTTACCTCCTCCCAGAATCACTTCACGAGTAGGAACCATCACCACTTCTCTCTCAGGGAACACCTCTTTGAACACCTTCTCAGCCATAGCATCCTCCTTCACTCCAAAACAAGGAGAAATGATTGCTCCATTCGCAAAATAGAAGTTCACATAAGAAGCTGGAAGACGCTGGTTCTCTTCACGTTCGATGGTTCCTTCCTCCTGCACCAATCCACCAAACTCTTCAGCAGTTCGAATGATATCAGAAGGAATGGCCAACTTGTGAATCTTCAGATGACGACCCTTCGCATCCGTTGCCTCCTCCAACAGCTTGAAAGCCTCCTGGCTGATGGGATACTGAGGATCCTTCTCATCGTCAGTCCACGATAACAACACTTCTCCAGGACGAGCAAATACACAGAAGTTATCAACATGTCCATTGGTGTCTACATCACCAAACAAACCCTTGGGAAGCCAAATCACCTTTTCCACTCCCAAACCACGCTTCAACTCTGCTTCAATCTCTGCCTTTGTCATATTGGGATTACGATTTGGATTCAACAGACACTCTTCTGTTGTAAGGAGAGTTCCCTCACCATCAAAGGAGATCGAACCACCTTCCAGAATCATCTGATACTTGTAACGCTTGCAACGCTCAATGTCACATATCTTGCCAGCCACAAGCAGATCATCTTCCCAGTAATCATAACAACCACCATTCAGACCTCCCCACGAATTGAACGTCCAATGTGTACCTCGAACAACACCTTCTGCATTCTTCACGAAGATAGCACCTAGTTGTCAATACAAATCCGTAGAAACAAACCGGTATCACGGAACCAAGAGTCATTCATTGACATCTCAACAACACGTACATTCTCATCTAAAAGGGAACGAGCGACAGTGTACAATTCTTTAGGAGCACAAACAGTCACAGGCTCAAAACGAGCAATGGCATTTGCCACAGAAGCAAACACTTTCTGAGCGGGTGCAGCATTATCTCTCCAAATGTCAGGTCTCTACATCATTATCGCCTCCCAACACTAGGACTTGAGGGAAACCCATCCAGGTCTGTTCGTGAACATCCCACTCAGCAGGGGCCTTGAAACCATCATCTCCAGCATATCCAGAAACAATCGACATTATCACAGACTATTTGTGGAATCGTGGTTTTCTTCATTCTGTTCAATTCGTGGGATCCCAACAATCATTATCATCAGGATCTTTGGGAATAATGGGTTGTTCGGCAAGTCGAACTGATATTCAACTTGGAGGGATCCAGAAGTGGGAATATGTTGAGAATGGGAAGAAGAAAGCGTTAACAACTGAGGAACTACAGAATCTCCGCAAGGTACAGTACGAAGTTATCTTTTTGAAATAGTCATTTTGGGAGAAAGATCACGAAGGAGATCCTGAAATCTGGAAAGTTCTGAAGGAGTGTTGTGAAGCTGTGCTTGAAGGTTCGGTCTGAAGTGCATACATAACGAGATAGGTAATTTTGATAAAGCCAATACTCTTTTGAATTCCCATGATATCGTTGTCATTTCTGGAGAACTGAACTATGTAACTACGAAAGATGGAGTCCGATATATGATCGAGAAGTACTGTTACTCAAAGCCTTCCAACATGGTGAGTGAAACTAGTGAGGATAATCGTAGGTACTTGATAATAAGCTTATGATTAGATATTATGGTAGATGAAACGAACAACAAATTCCGCTTCCGAGTTGGTGCTGTAGTTGCTGTGGTTTTGTTTCATTTGCAGAGTTTCCTAGACGAAGAACGTGAGATCATATTCATATTTGACGGTACAATGAAACCTGAAGAGGATGTGATTCCTCAAGAACATAGTCCTGAGAATCATATCTTCTATCATACATATCATTTCTCAGATAACTTAGAAACTATTACGGAAGAAGAAGTCCAACAGAAGGTTTTTGAGGTGATTCGCAATGTTGGTTTTTAAGGAAGGATTAACTGTAGTTCCCAGAAGTGAAGGATAAGGTTCATATCACTCAAGTCCGTCTCTTCTATCTCGGACGTGAATTGTGTCATCCTACTCCTTTCATCAAAGTCTTATTGGAATAAGTGAATTATAACTAGAATCATATTCCTTTTGAATCCATTGTTGTTGTTTTAGTTCAGTGTGAATGAGATGTTTGTTCAAACACTCCTATTTATTCTAAATCAACTAAAAGTCATTGTGAACTGATGCATGCTTCTCCAAATAGTCTTTTCCCGTCATCTCTACTAATCTTGATTGTGTTCTCTTACACGAGAATACCAGAGATGCCATAGCTGATAACCTACCTTTTTGCATCAAATCGATGTCCTTCTTCTACACATTAATCCCTTCTTTCTTTTCTACCGAAGAAATGGACTCATTAATTTCCTTTTCCTTCTCAAATACTCGATCGAAAAGATGATACACACTTGTTTCAGCAGTCATAATTAAACGCACACGATGATCATAAAACTGGTCTACCATCTTCACAAAACGACTCAACATATTCATTTGAGTCACATCTAACATTGGAACCTATTATATCACCAACATCATTCCTTCATACATCAGTAACGATTACAGTATGGAACGAATCTGCTATGTTTTCATAATCATCAGTACCTCTGTCCTATTGATCATATTATCGTACCATTCATACATCACCACAGATCTGCTGAAAAGGAATACGACAAACACCATCAGATACAGCAGGAATATGAATGGACCGAGTAGGAGATAAAGCCAGATCCTGTGGAATGGCTCGTTCAGGACTCAACTGAGGAAAACTCCCATCTATCGTAATACAAAACCTCAGGTCTTACACAACACATCGTTAGCAGCAGGACCACAGGGAGTAAGAACAGCATTATCAACAGGATGAGCAAGTGATTTGCGGTAATCAACTTTTGAAGCAATGTCTATCACTCGTGAGTGCGATGTGATCAATGAGATGAATGGCAGGAAGAACATCCGATTCAAACCATTCATGTAAAGATTCTCAGGAGCATGATTACTCGTGGAGAAAACAATACTTCCAGCCTTATAGAAAGTTTCAAAGATATGAGACAGAATTAATGCATCAGCAATGTCTGTAACATGGAACTCATCGAAACATATCAATGTGTTCTGTAGAGCGATGTTTTTCGAGACCTGAATGATTGCATCTTTTTCACTCGTCATGTGTAAATGATCTTCTCTTCCATATATCTGGATTTGTTTCTCTTTATAGTCATGCAGTTGACGGTGAAAATCTTGCATAAATTCATGAAAGTGAACTCGGCATTTACCTCCATCCACCGTCACATTCTTATAGAACAGGTCCATCAGATAGCTCTTTCCAGTACCTACATCACCATGAAGATAAATGCCTCGTGGAATCCGAGGCATCGTGCTCATCACGCCCCGACGTTCAGGAAAAGTAACCTTTCCATTCAACTGGTCATACGTTATGTGATGAGGATTCAATGTCACCTCTGGAGTTACCACCTCGGACTCAGGAAGTACAGTGGGTTGTTTCCATGTGTTGTTAAACTGACTGAATGTACGGTATCGACTCACCTCTGTAGGAAGACGAGGGAATTGGTTGATGGTTGATGTGACCATTTTTCGCTTCTGTACCGAATTTGACAGCGTCATTGGTTCCAGATACGGTTTAATATAATAGTTCTTGCACTCTGTATCATGATTCCCCAAATACATAAGGTCAATCTTGGCTTCTTCTTCACTATCATAAATTCCACAGGAAATATGTTTTCCATCCACCAATTTAATGATTTCATACTATAGATAACCTATCTACCTCACCAATGTACATTAGGAATAGTTCCTCGATGATATCGTTCAATTACATCTTGAAATCGATCTAAGTAGCGTACTACATTCATCTGACAAGCATCTTCTCTGATTGCATGTGTTTCTACTGCCTTCTTATAGGCTTTAGCAAATGATGAAAATGACCTTGATATCACCTTTATCATTCTCAAATTCCCTAAGTATATACCAATAACGTATAATGGAATCAATACTGTTATGTCTCAAACAACGTCTATTCATTCTAAACCAACTTATGAACGTCTCTTCTTTCCCTTTCCTTGCTTCTTCAGATAGTTCTGACGTTCCTTGCGATTCATCTGTTTGATCTTGTTTTGTTCTTTCTTCTTCAAATCACGCTTGATCTCTTCACGACTCTTCACTTCATCACGTAGTGCTCTGTTAAGGATTCTTTATCTCTTCTATCAAAGGATATCTCTCTCACCTGTCCTCTGTTCCTTCTTCTCTTTTCCAGAACGTCTATTTCTCATCTCTCTCACTTTCTCCTCACCGATTACGACGACCTCCCATTATATCTGACATCTGGGAATTATCATCTGTTGTTTGCTCATTCATCCGATGTTTGGTTCGCCACTTCTCATACAATGCACCTCGTTTCACCTTTGACTTTGATTTGATTAACTGACCACTCTCATTCCGAATATGTGTGTTATCCTTCAGTTCACCCACTGTTCCTCTTACATATCGTTTTCGCTTGTTATCCCAACGAACAATCTTTCTCTTACTTGTCATTGACTGAGCATCATCAGGCATCAACTCAAACAAAGCATCATTCATTGAAGCTGTTAGTTTTGCTACATCATCTCGTTCAACACCTAAGAAGTCCTGATCAGCAGATCGTGTGAGAGGCATTTCAGGACTGATATAATGTTCATCATCTCGATAGGACTTCTAACTCTCATTCATATTTGATATGACTACCTCTTCAGTTGGTACTTCAACTGTATGCTTCATCAGCTCCTTCACATTGATGGTTTTCTGTCCTGATTTCTTCAACATCGCTCGCATTGCTTTGCTGATTCGTGGTTTACTCAAGGTTGGATGTTCCTTCTGTTCTGTCAAATGATCAGCTTCTGCGATCTCACGTTCATGTTCATTCAAATACGCCTCCTCCTTTGCTTCTTCTTCTGTTCATCATTCTTCATCATTCATTCAAACCTTGTTTCTTTGTTTCTTCTCGTTTTCGTTCAATAGACCATTGATGTGCCTTTCTCTTCTTCATCATCATCTCATGTTCATTCTCTCCTTTCATCCTTACTTCACTCCCATTCTTTCCTCGTTCTAGTTCCCATATGGTACTTTTGGGTCGATATTCATGAATGTCTTCACGGACTTGTTCCAATACTAATCCTTCTTGAGGGACATGAGAGAGGAGAAGAGGATGAATTGGAGTGATATCAACTGAAGATGAACGTTGTTTGCTCAGTTTGCTTGCCTTACTCCGTGTCTTCTGATATAGTTCATTTCTGTCATGTTAATGTGATAATCAGTCAATCAGTCGATCAATCAGTCAATCAGTCGATCAATCAATCATTAACACTCACATCCATCACTCATCACTTACGCATGAATCATTGACTGCTCCAACTGCCATATCTCATCATCCTCTGCTATTAAGGCTTCAATTGTATGACATTCCTCATCCAATACAGATCGTGGGAATCTACCATAATGAACTCGTTCAGGTGTTAATTCAGACCACGAATATCTTCAGTTCATTCAACTCTCATTCAATTACCCTTCAGATGAAGATTCCAAAGGACGACCTAAATACAATAGAATGTCCAAAAGATAGGGTATTTCTGTCATTGTCACCTATTCCTTAGAATTCATTCTAACCACTACCAAAACTACAGCAGCACCATCACGACCTCCTCTTGCTGTTCGACCTGTTCGATGAACAAACAATTTGGGAGAGGAAGGACAATCAAAATGAATGACTGTATTCACAATCGGAATATCCAATCCACGAGCAGCCACATCTGTTACAACCAAAATAGGAAGTTGATTCTTCTGAAACAGAGATAAGTTGTGCATACGATTTGTCAATTCCATAGAACCATAGATTGCTGCTGCATTCAGATTGTTATGCTTCAAAATCGACTAATTGACACTTATATACACAATTCTTACAACCACAAATTCGGCATGATGTCGTGTTGCCACAAATACTAACACACCCTGAGGATTTGGAATGATCTCTCGAAGCAAATACACCAAACCACTAATCTTCTCTTCCTGAGTGATTATCTCAATAACTCAACAGTACCTGTCGGATGAGGAAGAATGAGTTACATAGTGTGGGAGATAGCTTGTTATCAGTATCAAGTCGAACCATTTCAGCATCATGCAAGCCAGCACGCGAAAACTCTAATAACATTGATGGAAGAGTAGCTGAAATCAACATAGATTGGCGATTAGAGGGCAGTTGACGACAAATTTCGTTCAGCTGAGGAGCAAAACCCAATTCGAAGAGTTGATCAGCTTCATCATAGCAAACCTAGATTAAGAATTCTACAAATAGATATGAAATTGGATATGAATTCAACAGATTTCAATTTGAAGTCTGGAATCTCCATCAACAAATGCATCAAACGACCTGGAGTGGCAAAGATAATATCAGGATTCTTAGAAATGGCTTCAAAGTGTTGTTCAATCGACTCTCCTCCAACAATCACACAAGAACGGAGAGTAGTAAAGTGAGCAATCTTCCTACACACTTGAAATGATTGATATGCCAATTCACGAGTCGGAGACAATACAATACCACGTATTCCTCCTGAGGTGTGATGTTCCTTCAACTTCTCCACCATTGGAATAATGAAAGCAGCCGTCTTTCCACTTCCTAATCAATTATCCATGCTATTCATTCTTTCTTACCTGTTCTTGCCATCGCAACAACATCTTTTCCACTCAAAGCAACAGGAATACTTGCTTTCTGAATAGGAGTTGGCAACTTATATCCCATTCTCAAAACACCTGAGAGAATCGGCTTACTCAGACCCATCTTTTGAAATGATCCATTTTTCTTTGCATTCGATTTTGAAGCTCTTTATAATCACAAATATCATTCAAATTGTACGTTACTCCACTAGGAACAGTAGTGAGTTCATCAATCTTCTCTTCATCAATTTCATCTTCCATAAGCTCTTCTAATTCCTTTTCCATTCTTACTTTCCAAATCGAGTGTTACAAACAGAACACCAAAGAAAAAGGTGATCTCTTCTATCAACAAACAATCCAATCATGAAAAATCAAAAAGAATCACAAAACGTCATTCAGCCCAATCACTTTTCAACACAGAGGCCAACAACTCCTTCAATAAACGTTTCTCTAAAGAGATGTACCGATTCAGAAGTGTCAGTTGGTCACTGTATTGACCTCGTCTACTCTTCAACTCCTTCTTCTTCCTTACCTTGACCGCATTTTATCACTAAGGGCTACTGTGATATATTCGCCCATTCTCTCTTTGATTGCACTCACTAACAACTCTTTTCGAGATTCTCTTGTTGTTATGTCCTTTTGCTTCAAAATGGACAGAATGGTAATAAAACTATCTGGGATCATATTCACAGAAGGTTGAAGACAGAATTGCTCATAAGAATGAAATCCTTTCTCTTCAAGCTTCTGTAGTTTGCTCTATTTCTAATCATGTTCTAATCTCCAGTACATCAAAATCAGGATCTTCAGTTGACAAGTCCAGAGACCACAACACACAATCTCTCTTCAAAGCCAGTAATAAGTCTCCTCGATATCTTCAAATCAATGCATACTCACACTTCTACACTAACATATACCAATTCGGGAATCCCTGCTTCAGAACATAGTCCTTCGTAAATCGGGTTGAATCTCTTGAAATCACGACATAAGAGTTATTTTCATGACGAATCTCCGCGTATTCACCAACTTCCTGATACAAACTATTCTGACCAAACATCAGTGGAGGAAGTAGGAGTTGATGACCTTCACAGAAAACACTTTTGGATTCAAATACAAGATAAGACCACTAAACATCATGACTTCCTGTCAATCTCACCAGATATCGTTCGAATGTGAATAGTTTTGATGTAATGAACTCTTTTCGTAACAGTCCATTGCTACGAAGCATCTTCTCAGTAAGTTCATAATCGAGCCGAATTGTGGAATTCAATGCTTTCAACTGCTGGAATACACAACTTCCATACAAGGCTAATGCTGTATCCTCTGCTAACAAGAGAGGATGATTGATTTGATGGAGAGATGGAAGTAGAAGAAGGAAGGAAGCATATTCTGACCAACGCTCATTCTCAAATCGTTTCCATCTTATCGTAATCCCATTCTTCTCTATTCATACAACAAGACAAGAATCACTAAGAGATTCTCAGACATTCCATCCTTATAAAATGATGTGAAAATCGCTCCGAATTTGGGATGACGCAAAACAGTCTCAATTCCGATAGTGGCTGTCTATCAATCAGACACAATGAACTCATTCACCTCTTGTAGTACCAACACCTCATCTCCTTCCTTCACCTCCTGTTTAGCAATCAATCCATATCCACCCCATGCAGTACTTGTGACACTGATCCTCACAGACTCACTATGAAGCTTCACCCAGTCATTGAGAGATAGGATTGGCTATGGTTCTATTCCTTCCTCATTCTTACTTCATTCAATTCTGGTTCTTTCTGTGTCTCAGGATCGATATGATCAATACTCAAATGATGAATTGCCAGATCCAATAAGTGCTTCCGACTGATTCGCCATTGATAAGCCAATTGATCTACTTCACTCATCTCTCGCCTATGACGATGTAATGTCAACTATGCATCATTCCTACTCCATAGAAGGACATGGTCATGACTGATGCTCGTATGATAGTAAGACTTGACTGTTAACAGATGCATCCGAAGAGAGTCTTTCAGCTCATCCTTCATTGACTCCCATAGAGATTTCGAATTCTCTGTCCAGATTCCCATGGCACATTGATGAATTTCAGTTGTCTCCCACTGTGAATCATCTCGCTTCAAAACAGTCTGTTCATAATACTCCAAACATTGTTCGAGATGCTCCTGTGTTGCATTCCGAAGCAAGAAGAATGCAAGCTGACGATCATTCAAGAAACGAGTGATATCGAGACACATTGCATCATCAGAAGGATAACCAAGAGTGAGAAGCACACGAGACAATAGTGGAGAAGGAGGAGTATCAAATGGGAGAGGAATCAACAAACAATCATGAATGTTACTGATTGGTGTGAAGGCATGTTGAAGGAGATAAACATATGATGGATACCTCTCATAATCAAGATAGACTTGACGACCTGGCTTGATTGGTTTATCTGTGATCACTCGAACGATTCCTTGTGTAGTATCAATATGATGAGTAAGTTCAGGAGAACGATCAATGAATGTGTACGGCTAAATATCACCAATTCAATTCATAGAAACACTATCTGTAGAAATGTAATTCCGAAAGTCCATAAGAGGAATTAGAAGCCTATGTTTAGTTATAGAACGAGTGATTGCCATTGTGTAACCCCAAATGAAACCTGAATAACTACAACCCCATAAACGATCTTTCCATGATCCATCCACTGTTAGGAAGTATGGACACATATGATGTGAAAATGAGTAATAACTCTGGAAATACTCTCGTTGCTGACGATGAAAACGAGGGACCATTGCAGGATCTTCAAATTCATTCATCTCTTTGTTTGAAAAGGTAGCTACGGTCAGTGGATGAGAAGGAAGGACCTGAAAGGAACAAAACAGAACACAGCTACTTGAATCCATGAATACCATTTTGATTTCGTTCCTTTAATCCGTTCTTGAATTAGATATGCTGTTAGAATCAAATCAGGATCGAGCTGTAGAAAGCGATCATATTCTTCCTCTGGAATCCATTTCATCACATTTTCAGGTGATCTAGAGAATAAGGAGACAAACCAACACATCCCACATCACATCGTCTAAAGCGATTTCCATTAATGTGGCATTCTTTGGAATCAATTTCGTTGCTCTTAGACCTACAAAGTCACTTCTGTTCTTCATTTTCACCTCTTCCCATTCTAGCATATTCAACAATCTCAACAGGAGCAACAGTTGCTAAATCTAAACGAATCATATAATCTATACCTCTGTCTTTTATCCAGTTCATGAACTCAGTCACATTATCTCTTTCTTGCTCCACATTTTGTTGTAGAGATGCATACCACACTGCAACAAGCAAAAGCAAGCAAATGAACAATGAAGCCATTCAATGAATGGAACAAACAAAACCAATTTGAATAGACCATCTCCTTAGTGAAGGGCAGCGGAGATAAATCCAGTAATCTTTTGAATATCCCGATTCTTCACACTACAATTACAAGCATAAACCTTGCAAGGGGCATCCTTTTCAAAGGAGAATTTCTGTCCTTCCACACCTAATTTGTTAGTGTTGCTTTCTCCAACGGCTTCTACAGAACCTCGACTCTCTTTGATCAAATCACTAATAATAACTCTTCAAAGACAACAGTACAGTTCGTTCTCAATCTTTTCAAATACAGACTGGTTGTCCTCACAGTTCGGAAGGTCCGATTTGTTGATAGCGAGAAGAAGTGGACAAGGATGAGTAACAAAGGAAGGATTCACAAAGAGGTCATACAATTCCCTATGACTCATTATCCAATATCACTATCAACTCTGCAATAGCCTTCACATCATAACTAGTTCCATCAACCATATAAACAATAGCAGCTGTATGCGATAAGAACTCGTTGATATCTCTAATAATGATGCAATTTAACGAATCCCACTGGCTTGATCCCAATTTTCCAGGGATATCAACAATCTTACCAATAACACGTTTTGCATCTTTGCCTTTCGTAAACCTTCCAACTCCAGCATTTGTAATTGATGCAATATTAACTTTGGTTGTAGCTGCTTGAGGAGGTACTTGTTGAGTAACCTCGATTGTACTGTCTTCATTCGCATATACCGAAATATTATAAAAGAGAGAAGTCTTTCCACTTCCGCACGGACCTAACAGTACGATGGAATCGCCATGAATCGTCAGATGCCTTCTGTCCCGTGTTTTACAGAACACACGAACTGCAAGTATCAATAACAAAGATAAAGAACATACGAGCAATCAATGCAACAACGAGTAAATAGAACCCCGTAAGAGCAGTCATAAGTGTGATACCAAACGCTTGTTGCTACAGATCAAATACCAGTTTATCGAAATACATCAGTCACATGGAAGAAAGACGCTACATTAAATTGAACGTAATAGAATCCTGTGAGTAACCAATTAGGTAGGTTTTTGAACTGAAGATACAAACTGGACATACACAAAGAGAAGAATGACAACTTCGTTTCAACAAACAATCAAGAGAAGCAAACTTCACATTACAGTAAACATAAAACAATTTAAGAACGATCGACCTTAGCCATGTGCTGGATGAGATCAACCATACGGTTCGAATAACCCCACTCGTTATCATACCAAGAAACGAGCTTAACAAAGTGATCATTAAGAGCAATACCAGCCTTCTTATCAAAGATAGAAGACAGAGGACAAGTCTTCAGATCACGAGACACAATATCTTCCTCAGTGTATCCCATAATACCCTTCATGTATGTCTGTGAAGCCTCCTTTACAGCAGCACAGATATCCTCATAGGTAGCAGGCTTCTCAAGGACACAAGTCAGATCCACCACAGACACATCCTCAGTAGGAATACGGAATGACATACCTGTGAGCTTTCCATTCAGCTGAGGAATCACCTTACCCACAGCCTTGGCAGCACCAGTCGAAGAAGGAATGATGTTGAAGCAGGAAGAACGACCTCCTCTCCAATCCTTCTTGGAAGGACCATCCAACACCTTCTGAGTAGAAGTCACAGCATGAACGGTAGTCATCAGACCCTCCTTCAGACCGAACTTATCATTCACAATCTTAGCCAGAGGAGCCAAGCAGTTCGTAGTGCAAGAAGCATTCGACACCACCTGAAGATCCTTGGTGTACTCATTGTGATTCACTCCCATCACGAACATAGGAGCATCCTTTGAAGGAGCCGAAATCACAACCTTCTTTGCTCCTCCCTCCAGATGCTGAGCAGCCTTCTCACGCAGAGTGAACACTCCAGTGGATTCAACCACATACTCTACTCCATTGGCACCCCACTGAATCTTCTTGGGATCCATCTCATTCGATACTGCAATACGACGACCATTCACAATAATGGCATCCTTATCAGCCTTCACAGTACCCTGGAAAGGTCCATGAGTGGAATCATAACGAATCATGTACTCCATATAGTCAGGAGTGATGAAAGGATCATTGATAGCAACCACATTCACCAAGGGATTCGGTTGAGTAGCACGGAACACCAGACGACCAATACGACCAAATCCATTGATACCCACATTCACAGGTCCAGCATTCTTCACAGTCGAGTTGGCATTGATGATGTTCACAAACTCAGGCTTCAGAGAGGCACCACCCACCAGGAATCCATCAATATCAGCCTGCTTGCCCAACTCATTGCAGTTCTTGGCATTCACTGATCCTCCATAAATGATTCGCACCTTATCAGCCACAGCACCACTCACATTATCACGAAGCCACTTACGCAGAATCGAGTGCACCTCCTCAGCTTGAGCAGGAGTAGCAGTCTTTCCAGTACCAATAGCCCAGATAGGCTCATAAGCAATCACAGCGTCATCCCAGTTCTTTATAGCATCAGCATATGCCTTCAACTGACGAGTCAACACCTCAGCGAAACGACCGGACTCACGCTCCTGAAGAGACTCACCCAAGCAGCAGATCACCTTCAGTCCGTTCTTCTGAGCATAAGCAGCCTTTGTAGCAACCTCAGCATCAGTCTCACCCTTTCCACGACGCTCAGAGTGACCTACAATCGCCCAACCGACCTTGATATCCTTCAACATCTCAGCAGAGGTCTCTCCAGTGAAAGCTCCATTTCCCTGAGTCCATACATCCTGAGCAGCTACCTGCACATCAGGACGAATCATGTTCACAGTGTCACGAAGATACAGAGCAGGAGGAGCGATTACCACCTCAGCATCATTATTGAGATTGGAAGCATTCAAGGTGTTCACGATCTCCTGGACCTTCGACAGAGATCCATTACACTTCCAGTTTCCTCCCACAAACAGCTTACGAGCAGCAGTTCCGAAAGAACGAGCCACAACAGCAGAACGAGCCAACATTTATATAAACTAACAAGAATAGGAAAGAATTATATGAAACTAAAGAATCAGCGGGGGACCATTCGTTCCAACCAATCAAATGGCCCCTTTCATCCTCGTTCATTGGTGCATTGATTCATGTAGTTGCGCCGTCCCTTCCTATGTTTTGGACATGGAATACTGAAATGAGACACACACAATCCTTCCTTGATTAGGATCCAAATGAGGTTATCATTAGCGATACATACTAGAAATGGTCTGAAACTCGAAGAGAAAGAAATAAAGAGGATTTGTTAAGTGGGGATCCAAAGACTGTTATTCTCTTATTAATTCCTCGTCTTCTTGAAATTAATCGAAATCTAAACAAACACATCACTCAATTGCATTACACTTCACATCAAACACATAATGATATACTTTTGGAGCATAAGATTTCACTCGCTCGATATGGCTAATCTCACAATGATACTTCTTTCCTTTCTGTTCTCCCAATTGCTCCAATTCCTTCGGTAACGATTGTACAAATGATTCATATTCACTGTCGTGAACATTTTCATGTACGTGAAGTATTCCTCCCTCTTTCTTCAACATCTGCATTGCCAAAGGCCAACCTTCTCGAGAAGAAGGTAGAAGTCCTAATAATACTCGATCAGCAAGATTCCAATACGGTTGTGTGGTTACTCGATTATCTCCAGGAATGATCTGCATATCAAGTTCCACTAGAATACTCACCTCACAGATATCCTCAACTCCATTCTGCTCAATATTTCTCCTTAAGGCTTGAATACTATCGTCATTGATTTCAAAGCAATAGATATGATTGACTCCCGTTTTCACAGCAATTGGAATCGTAAAATAACCAATTCCCTATATGTGATGCCTTCAGATCTCACTCACAGCATACAAATCTACCACAGATTCATTCAATGCTTTCACTTCACCCATTCGTTTCCTCTCTGTATTGTTTCCACTAGCAAACATTACACGCTCAAATGGCCACGAATATACAACACCATTCTGACGAATTGTTACCCAACTGTCCATTGTTCCTGTTGTGAAAATGATTCGAGAATGACTTTGTCTCTTCGGACCTACTTTTGATAGCAATCAGGATCCTATACCACAATCAATCTCTTCATGGATGCCAACTCGTTCACATCCATAGCAATCACACAAGATTGTGAGGAATGATTGCTCTCGCTCTGTTAGAG
>ERZ824480.2033-NODE-2033-length-16121-cov-3.469874_pt1 | contig 16121 bp, 14 predicted proteins | sample MGYA00519861_ERZ824480 | MGnify/ENA primary metagenome ERZ824480 (study PRJEB31778, sample SAMEA3449152) | human gut metagenome | biome: human gut; feature: human-associated habitat; material: faeces | place: United Kingdom | collected 2010/2012 ... | reverse complement strand
CTTTGCATAAATCGAAGATAAAAGCACTGTAACCTTAAAGTTACAGTGCTTTTTATGTAAACCGATACTCTCTTATCGCGAAGCGGCTAAAGAGTCCTTTTTTATTTTCCTTAATATCCGCACATCGGTCAATGTGCCGGTCTTAAGGTTCATCTCAAGCTCCGCCTCGGAGTATTCTCCTTCAATATAAAGCACGCACGGCAGTTTTACGATTCCGCCGGAAAGAACAGGCGGGCGTTCGGAGTGAACTATGGCGTTATTTTCATTCATCTCTGCGCACCATCCGGCGACATATCCCCCGGTCTTTTGCATTATCGCATCCGCAAAATCCTTGTACTCATACTTGTTTTTCCCGTCCGAATATATAACGGTGACGATTCCCTGAACAAACGGGACGATCTCGGCATACTCGTGCCGCGAAAAAACATAGTCAGGGGAAAAGCGCCGGTTCCGATAGACTGTCGGGGGGACAGATGATGAAGTGTCAATTTCAAGTCCGCGCCCGGTGAATGAAAGATCCCAGTCGAAAAGGTCAACCGCAACATGCCATGTCAGCGGCATATAGACGATGCCGTTATACATTAAAACCGGATAGTCCGCGTCCCGGTAATAATTTTCAAGCCTGTTTTCCATAATGTATGCCGGGCGTTCGGGAAACTGCGCCGTCACGCTTTTTACCTGTGCCGGCTGTGATGAAAGCTCGCTAATCTCCGGAAGCGACGCGCTGATAAAGTACCCGTCGAATAAGTACCCGTCGGATATATCGCGAAGCGAGATTCCGGCAAAGCGGCACAGGTCATAGGTCAGCGGCATATATGTGATGTCGTGGTAGGTTATAAACGGATATTCTCCGGTTTTAAGGTTCACCTCCTGCCCGTTCACCGTCACCGGGAACGGGCAGAGTGTCACCGCGGCGTCCTCGGCAAAAGACGCCGCCGCAAAGAGGGTTATAAAAATGAATAAGCAGATGATCAGTTTTTTCATGGCATGTCTCCTTAATCAGTGTAAATAACCTCGCCGGTCGAAACATTAATTTTGCACGGGCGATACTTAGAAGTATCCGGCCAGTCCTTACTTTCGGACACGGTCGTATACACAAACTCACCGTCACAGCTAAAGCGCGGGCCGCCGGAACCGTGCCCGAAGATTCCGTCCGGCGCAATCTCCCTGCCGTTATTTATAATGCGAAGATTATTCCCGTACCGCCCGGTAAATGAGCCGGACATATCGAGCGCAACCAAGAGCCCGCCCTTGCGGTAATAGGTTTCCGGCCCCGGCATAAACGACGGCCTTTCCGTGAGGTCTTGCCGCGCGCCCTGCCTCAGTGTGTAAAAGCAGTTGTCGACGTCTATCGAGAGAGCACCGCCGGAAAACTCAACCGTCCAGCCCATAACTTCAACCGCGTTGTGCCATGTGACCGGCATATAAACGACTCCACGGAAGAAAAGAAACGGATATTCCTCTTTCAGGTTATCTATCTTAGTGCCGTTTAAGATTATGTTAAAATTCGCCATCTCAAACTTCGCCCCGTCCGGCAGAGCGGCGCCCTCACTGTCAAAAATCTTGGGAACCTCCGGGTCGCCGGGCGCGGCAGAGAGCGTTCTCCCGTCGAACGCCAATGAAAGGTTCAGCATGTTGGCTTTATAAAATGTCAGCGGAATATAGGTGACGTTTTTATATGTGACGACCGGATATTTTGGGTTATCCTCTGCCATCTTTCCGGAATCCCGGCAGATGGCGACCCCGTCAATCTTCACGGTGTACTCTGCCCGGGTAACAGGTATTTCCTCGGCAAAAGATGCCGCCGCAAAGAGGGTTATAAAAATGAATAAGCAGATGATCAGTTTTTTCATAATTCACATTTAGTTAAATGATATGCTTACGGTGTCACTCGTCCATGCTGTTTTATCATACGTGACTTTTTTAAGCGCCGCTTTCGTAGGCCCTTTTCTTATCGCCTTGCTACAATACGCCGAAGTAAAATCATAGTCATACTGATTTGTAAGATACAAATGTGTTTGTGAAAATTTTGCCGCAGTCATTTTAGTTCCTGTTGTAATGTTTAAGGAATCATTGCTACCATGATGTTGAGCAAGAGTAATCTGTTTTGCTATTTTAACACGAGATTTATTGTTTGAAACACAATTTGTATGAAAATCATATTCAATAAAAGCGCATGATGTCCATGTATTAGCGTTTATTACATTAAGTGTAACGCTAGAAGTACTAACAGTAAGGTGGTAGTATAAATTATTTCCGCCATTAAACTCAAACTCATAATTTTGTCTGTGGCTCGTAGAATCGCTTTCCACAAAATTATAAAAACCTTTCCATGTTCCCAATGCCGGGAAATAAACAAGTCCAATATCTCCATACATAGAGTTTGATCCATTAGAAGAACTTACCCCAAACATAACGAATGGCCTGTCTTCACTATAAACATTTCGTACAGTCGGAAGTGTGACAAACGATGTCATCTGGTCATATCCATCATTAGATTCAACAAGATAATATACTCCCGTGTTGTCACCAGGATCCACCTCATCCGTAATATCAGTTACAATATCGTCACTAATAAGCTTTTGAACAGACACGTTATTGCTAATATTATGTTTAGGGATTATACCCATCGTCGTTATTGTATCACCCGCTATTGTTTCTTGATAATCAATTGGATCATATCCGTTTTCCACTAAGTTTCGATATCTTTCTGCTGTACTGTAGACGTAATTTGAAATCTGTTCGTCTGATAAATTGTTTATCTCAATTTGCCTTTCCATTGAAGAAATTTCTTCATCATTGAATCCTGCATTTAATAAGACTTCAATTTGTTCATCTGTCATTTTTGCTGAGTCTATATCGTTTGCATATACTGCAAAATTAAACATAATTGTCAAAACTGTAATAATAGCTATCAACTTTTTCATATCATTTTCATCCCTTCGCATGTTAATATCTCACTGTTTTGCTCTTGATCGAGAAAGACTCGGCGATAGTGCCGTTAGTGTTGTAGGCGCGGTGGGTGACGGTGAGCGTGTATGAATTGCCCTTGACCGCCCGGTATTTTTCTTTCACCGTAGCAAATGATTTGCCTTCATCCGTCCACGTTGCAAGTGTTTTTTCCGATGCGTCCTTAAGCTCGACAACGACATACGCGGTGTAACCGCTCTGTACCCTTGTCAAGCCGTAGCACGTGAGCATTCCGTCCGAGTCTATCGAAAGGTCACTTTCATATCGCGAAACTGCCAGATTTTGCGGCGATACGACTCCCGTGTAATCCTTTTCCGGTGCCGGAGCGGCTCCGGAAGCTCCCGCCGCCGTGCACAAAAGTGCCGTAAGCGCGAGCGCCGTGATTCTTTTTGTCTTCCGTTTCATATGTTTTCCTCCTTTGTTTTTTTTGAAGCAACTGCTTCTGTCTATATAACGTTTCAAAGGAGGGGATGGGGACAAAAAATTTTTTATTTTTTTGTGACATATGCGTTTTCGGCAATTCTTATGAGCGTGTAAAGCGGAATATTGCCGTCCACACTGTAGTGCCAGTCATCATCATGCCAAATCACGATATTTAAATTCTTTTTTGAAATAGTGATCGCCTCCCTGCCGTTGACGGAGGTTTTATCGATTACGGCGTACTCTGTGTCATAATATGAATCAACATCTAAATCCGAAGCGCAAAAGCCAAAATAATCATCGCCGTTTTCAAATGCCAATGCCGCAACATCCTCATCTGATTTGTCTTCGGTCAGCTCAAAGCCCTGCGGGATATAGCCCAGAGTCGAAAACCCGTCGGAATAGCTTGTGCTCCGCTCGTCCGAAAAATTGATGTGAGTGTTGAGCGAGCCGGGAACGACCATAAAATGCATTTTGAATTCGCGCCATGCGTCCGTATTGTAAATTGCCGCGGCACTTGAGGCAAGCGCGAGAACGAGGACGACTGCCGCCGCCCTTTTAGCACCCGGGTGATTTTTGTGAAATTCGCGGCGGCGCTCACGCTTAAAAAGCGCGCGCATCTTCTTTTTGTGATTTTCCGAAAATCCGACATCTTCGCCGGGATCCGGAATTTCGGCGCCGATTTCGGAGTCCGCCATATCCGACGCTTCGCCGATCAAAAGGTCAAGCGCGTCTTCGAGTGCGTCATATTTTTTCACAGTCAATCACCTCCTTAAGCTTTTCTTTCGCGCGGGTGAGCCGTTTTTTCACGGTCTCCTCGCTGATGCCGAACATCTCGGCAGTTTCCCTGCGGCTTAAATTGTGCACGCGGACGGAGAGGATCACGTCGCGGTACTTCGGGTCAAGCGCGCGTATCGCCTCCGCCGTTCTTTTAAGCGTGTCGCGGTTTATAACGATCTCGTCTACCCCCGGCGACGGATCGGGAATATCCTCCGTCTCCGTTTCTTTTTTTCGTTTTCTCAGCATATCGAGCGATACGTTTCTTGAGATGATCACGAGAAAGCTCTTTGTCCTGTCCGTGTTTTCCTCGTCAATCCTGTCAATGATCTTTATAATGCGGACGAACGACTCGTGCACCGCGTCCTCCGACAAGTGGCTGTCGCCTAAAATGTCAAACGCGGTCTTATACATCAGCCGTCCGTATGCGTGATAGAGCCGCTCCGCCTTCGTACGCCCTGTGATGTGGAAAAGCGCCATCTCATGTCCTCCTCATATAAACCTGAACTGTGGCGATAGGGACTTTGTTTCGTCCCCTTTCCCTTACATCATAGCATTTACACTAAATTTTGTCAATATTGTGTTTTTGCGGTATAAAAGGAAAATCACTCTTCATAGATTATTTCGCCCGTGGATATGCTGATTCTGCACTTTCCGAAGCGTGTATAGTCCGAATGAGTGGTATATATCCACTCCCCGTCGGTCAAAAAAACCGGCCCTTTTTTCTGACCGTACCCGGTACAGCCGGGGATTTTATACTCTTTATCTCCGTTAAAAACGGTCATATTTTCTCCTGTCGGGCCGCCTATCCTCTGATGATACAATGCCGCGAAAACCGCTTTCCCGTCTTTCCTGTAATAAGTTTTGCCGTATGAGGTTGATGCCCTCGTTCCGCTATCCGAAAGCTCATAAGTTGAATCTCCCTCGGAGTAATAGTAGTAGCTATCCGTGTAAAGCTCGATCCCGTTTTCGCCGAAGCTATAGTCCCAGTGCATAATGCCGTCTACCACGTTCCATGTCAAAGGAAGGTAAACGATGTTTTTATAAAAAAGCGCCGGGTATTTTTCGTCCGAATAGTCCTCACCGAAAATATTTAAGGCAAACGGGCAAGCCGTTACCGTTATTTTTTCTTTTCTCTCGCCCGATTGGTCTTTTAAATACTCTGCCGGAAAATCACGCTCCGCCTGTTTTATCAGGACTTTATTGTCCTCCGCCTCTAATGTAAGTCCCAGCAAAGCGCAGTTATAATATGTCAGCGGAAGATAGGTGATATTTTCATACATCACCGCCGGATATTCGCACAGCGACATATCGCTCGAAAGCCCCTCAAGGCTTCCCTCACGCGGAAGAAACCTGTTGTCCGAATTGAAAATTTCGTGATTGATATTAATTCGGAACGCGGCAATATCAACAGTGATTTCTTCCCTCACCGTTATGACCGCGCCCTTGCCTTCTTTATACGCCATAAATTTGTTCCTGCCGGAGCGGACGATACCGTCAAAGTCAAATGCGGTAATCTCATCCCCGCTTTTTTTAACAAGACCGTATTTTCCGTCTTTGTTCACTGCAATCGCTACGCCGTCTTCAAATTCTCCGATGTCGTAATAGTCAAATCCCGTGAGGAATTCACCGTTGTCCGACAATATCGCCTTAAGGCTTCCCGGTGTACCAAGCCCCGGAGAATTCTCCCAATACTCTGCGACCGGCACTCCGAACCTTAACGAGATGCCGTACTCTCCCGCCGTGATTTTCACATTGCCGTTTTTGTCAATAATATAGCTTCCCTCCGAATCGGAAACGCAAGCCATAGAGTTCTTAAAGCCCGACGCATAATCGTATTTATACCCGATCACAAGCTCGCCGGACTCGTTCACATATCCGTATTTTCCTTCAAAGAGCACCGGGGCAAGCCCCTCTGAGAAGCTCCCGGGATATTCAAAGTACACGCCGCCAATGATCCCGCCCTTTGAATTAACATATTTCCAGCCGCCGGAAAGCACCGCGGCAATGTTTTCTCCGCACACCATCGCCCCGGGGTATATTAAAGGAACTATCTCCTCGCCGAAACGGTCGATTATTCCGAATGCGCCGTCCTTCCCGACCGCAGCGAGCGAGTCCGACCCGCTATTTTCAACCGATGTATAGCCTGTTCTTATAAGGCTTCCGTCTTTACTATAGAGGCTGTACACGCCGCCCTTTTCCGCCCAGATAAGCCCGGAGCTGAAAAAGCCGATCCTTTCATATTCGCACGGCAATATCACCTCGCCCGAAAGACCGATGATCCCGGCCTTCTCGCCTATCCAAACCTGCGAAAGCCCGTTCTTTGCCATATTGATGCTCCTATAGCGCGACGCGTCGAAAATCAAGCTCCCGTCCGCGCGGATAACCGTTTTCGAACCGCCGGAATACACAAGGTAAGCGCCTTGGGAAAACACATCCGCGTGATCATAGATTGCCGGCACTATAATTTCCCCGTCAGAGCCGATGATCCCGGCCTTGCCGTCAGACCGAAACGACGCCGCTCCATACTCTGAAAACGGATAAACCGAAAAATTCCCCTCAGCGGATATCCATTTGACCTCCGCCTCTCCGGCAAAAGCCGTTACGGCAAAAAGAGAAATAAAAGCGAATAAAAAAATTATCAGTTTTTTCATGGCGTGCTCCTTTCTTAACCCCCTTACATATAAAACGTTTTAAAACGCAAAACGGGGACAAAAAATAAAAAAACTTTTATTTACCTCAGAATAACATCTTTTCCCGTCTTTGTCAACAATCCGGTCCGATTGACATTAGCGGCTCCGGATGTTATAATATATCCGTTACAAATAAGAAAACGGAGTGAAGCAGATGTCAAAAACACTGGTACTTGCGGAAAAGCCGTCCGTCGGGCGAGAGATTGCCCGGGTGCTCGGCTGCAAAATAAAAAGAGACGGATATTTTGAGGGCGATAAATACATAGTGACCTGGGCGCTGGGGCACCTCGTCACCCTGGCAGACCCGGAGGCCTACGGCGACGAATACAAAAAATGGTCGCTCGAATCGCTCCCCATTATGCCGGAAAAGATGAAGCTCGTCGTCATCAAAGAAACGTCAAAGCAATATAAGGCTGTCGCCGCGCTTTTAAAAAGTGATGCGGTATCTGAGCTCGTCATCGCGACGGACGCGGGGCGCGAGGGCGAGCTGATTTTCCGGTTGGTCTACAAGAAAGCCGGTTGCACGAAGCCTTTCAAGCGCCTGTGGATCAGCTCGTTGGAAGACAGCGCAATCCGAGAGGGCTTTGCCCATCTGCGAGACAGCGGCGAGTATGACCGGCTCTATGAAGCTGCGCTTGCCCGTTCCAAGGCAGATTGGATTGTCGGTATCAACGGCACAAGGCTGTTCTCGACACTCTATCATAAGAAGCTGGTGGTCGGGCGCGTCCAAACGCCAACGCTGGCAATGCTGGTGGAACGGGAAGGTAAAATCTCCACCTTCCATAAGGAGAAATACTTCAATGTCCATATCGGTAAAGACAACCTGACGGCGGACCTGGAAAAGGTCAAAACCGAAGAGGAAGCGAAGGCGATTGCGGCGGCTTGCAATAAAAAGCAATCCGTCGTTTCTTCTCTCAAGAAGGAGACGAAGACGGTCAACCCGCCGAAGCTCTATGATCTTACTACCTTGCAGCGGGAATCCAACCGCTACTATGGCTTTACCGCCCAGCAGACGCTCGATCTGGTGCAGTCCCTCTATGAGAAAAAGCTGCTTACCTATCCCCGAACGGACAGTCAGTTCATCACCGAGGATATGGAGAGCACCGCCCGTCAGGTGATCGGCATTGTCTCCCGAAAGGTGCCGCTCTTTGAAGGCATCATCCACGAGCCGGACATCGGGCGAATTACCAACAACGCCAAGGTCACTGACCATCATGCCATTATCCCCACCGTCCAGCTTGAAAATCAGGATCTCACTGAGCTGCCGGAGTCGGAGCAGAAAATCATCCGGCTTGTCGCCATGCGCCTTCTGAGCGCTACCGGTGAGAAACACATCTATGATGAGACTTCGGTCACGCTCACCTGTGAGGGTTACGAGTTCAAGGCAAAAGGCAAAACGGTCGTACAGGATGGATGGAAGTCGGTTGAGCGCCGCTTCAAGGAAACGCTCAAGAGCAAGGAAAAGGACGAGCCGGAACGCTCGCTGCCTTCTCTAAATGAGAAGGATATTCTCTCTTCTGTCGATTCCAGCGTCACCGAACATTACACATCCCCACCGAAGCCCTACACCGAAGACTCCCTTCTGTCGGCTATGGAGACTGCGGGGAATGCTGAGTTCGACGATGATACCGAAAAGAAAGGGCTTGGCACTCCCGCCACCCGCGCCGGTATCATCGAAAAGCTGGTCAAAGGCGGCTTCGTTGAGCGCAAGGGCAAATCTCTCGTGCCTACAAAGGACGGCAACAACCTTGTATGCGTCCTGCCTGAGCAGATCACTTCGCCTACCATGACGGCGGAATGGGAAAATACGCTGATGCAGATTGAGCGCGGCAATGCGGATGCGGACAAGTTCCTTTCCGGCATTGTGGGAATGACCTCCGATCTGGTCAAAGCCTATCCCTTCCTCTCTGATGCCGAGGCAAACCGCTTCGATACCGGCAGAGAGTCCATCGGCAAATGCCCGCGCTGTGGCTCGCCGGTCTATGTGGGCAAGGGAAACTATTACTGCTCGAACAAGGAATGCTCCTTCTGTATGTGGGAGGACAATAAGTTCTTTACGAGCAAGAAAAAGAAGCTGACCAAGAAGATCGCCGCCGAGCTGCTGGACAAGGGCTGGTGCAGGGTCACCGGACTTTATACGCCGAAACGCCCGCAGCTCTATGATGCAGTGATCCGGCTGGATGACACGGGCGGCAAGTATGTCAGCTTTAAGATGGAGTTCGACCTATGACGCGTCCGCGATACATTGCCTCATGCAGCGGAGGCAAGGACAGCGTAGCAACAATTCTTCTTGCTGCGGAGAAAAATGAGCCGTTGGATGAGGTCATTTACAGTGAGGTGATGTTCGATCAGGAGATCAGTGGAGAAGTCCCGGAGCATCGGAACTTTATCCACCAAAAGCTCAAACCGTTTGTGGAAAACGAACTTGGTTGCAAATTCACGGTTCTGCGAAGTGACAAAACTTACGATGATGTGTTCCATCACATTATCACAAGAGGACCTTATGAAGGGCTGCTCCGAGGTTTTGTCTGGCCGGGAAAGTGCGCGGTAAATCGGGACTGTAAAATGCCTCCGCTCCGCAAGTACCATAAGGCTCAACCTGATGACACCCGCAGCTATGTAGGTATTGCATTGGACGAGCCAAAGCGTCTTGCCAGACTGAATAAGGAGAAGGACATCAGCCTTCTTGCAAAGTATGGCATGACGGAAGCGGATGCTTGGCGGCTGTGCGAGAAATACGATATGCTCTCGCCCTGTTACCAACATTCCAAACGCAACGGCTGTTGGTTCTGCCCGAACGCATCGACTTCTGAGCTTTCCCACATGGTCAACCGTCACCCTGACTTATTTGAGAAGTTGATTGAATGGGAACATACAGATAATTTGTATCATCGCAGATTGACCAGAACGGAAACTCCGTCTGAGGTAAAAGCCCGTCTTTGGGGCAAATCTCAGCCGGAGTTTTCTATTTCAAATCAGTAAGATTGGAGGTTAGAAATGGCTGAAAACAGAAACGCCCAGCAAGTCCGGGAAATCACCGACAAGCTGGAACAGGGACTCAAGGAACTGTTTGAATCCGAACGCTTCAAAGAGTACCTGAAAACGATGTCCAAGTTCTACAACTACTCGTTTAACAATACGCTTCTCATCGCCATGCAGAAACCGGATGCGACGCTGATCGCCGGTTACACGGCATGGCAGCGCAACTTCGACCGCCATGTGATGAAGGGCGAAAAGGGCATCAAAATCCTTGCTCCTGCTCCCTACAAGGTGCAGGAAGAGCGGGAAAAACTCGACCCGGCAACGCAGAAGCCAGTTCTCGACAAGGACGGCAAGCCGGTCACTGAGACGGTTGAAGTGACCCGCCCCGCCTTCAAGGTGGTGAGCGTCTTCGATGTGTCCCAGACGGACGGCAAAGAGCTTCCCGATATTGCCGTAGACGAGCTGACAGGCAGCGTGGAAAACTACGCCGCCTTTTTTGATGCTCTCAAAGAGCTGTCTCCGGTCCCCATTGCCTTTGAAAACATCACCGATGGCGCAAAAGGCTACTTCTCTCATGTAGAAAACCGCATTGCCATTCAGGAGGGCATGAGCGAAATCCAGACCATCAAGACGGCGATCCATGAGATTGCCCATGCCAAGCTCCATGCCGTCACTCCCGGCGAAAAGGTTGCTCCCGAAGACAAGAAAGACCGGCGCACTAAGGAGGTCGAGGCAGAAAGTGTCGCCTATACCGTCTGTCAGCGGTACGGCATTGAAACCTCTGACTATTCCTTTGGCTATATCGCCGGTTGGTCCTCCGACAAGGAGACCAAGGAGCTGAAAGGCTCGCTGGAAACCATCCGCAAAACGGCGGCTGAGATGATCACCGGTATTGATGAAAAGCTCAAAGAGCGACTTGCCGTGAAAGAACAGGAAGCCCCTACGCCGCTGCGGGATGCGGCGATTCCGGTTTATCGGGAAGCTGCGATGTATGCCTTTGAAGCTGGTGAGCTGGGTGCTTACCGCACCTCGATGCAAGCGAACATGGACTGTAAAGAGGCGATTGAGCAGACCATCAACGACTACTACGGCAACAACCGCCTTGCGGCGGAGTCCGCCGTCAAAAGCATCCTTGAGAAATTCTCGCCTGAGCGCGTCGCCTATGTCCTCGCGCAAACCATCCAGCAGAAAGGCCATGACGGACGCATTTCCCCGGACTGCAAGGAATGGGCAAAGGGCATGGATGGTAGCCCGGATAATGCTACTCATCTCATTATTGACGGTGTAAATCCGGGGCTGGTCAGCCTTTTCACCGAAGAGTTCGTCCGGCAGACCGCTATCGGTAAGGTACAGGAGCAGGCACCGGCTGAACAGAGCGAATCGGCTGTGCCGGAGAAGGCTCACGAAGCTCCGGCTCCCAAAGAGCCGGAACAGGCGGCACCGGTGAAGCATCGCCTCACACCGGAGGAAAAGAAAATTAAGGAAGCCGTCATGGACACGCTCAAAGCGCAGATCGCCGGTCGCAACGACGGGATGCTGTCTACCTACCGCTCGTCCAATCAGTCCTTTAAGGTGATGGTGGAGTACAAGGTCAGGATTGAGGGCAACACCGTTACCCGGGATGGCGAGCCGATGTTCGCCATTCACCGCCGCCATTCTGCAAAGAAGGTACAGGGCTGCTACCGCGAGCTGACACCGACGCTTGAATATATCGGCAAAGAGAAGACTCAGGAAGCAGCGCGGGAAAAGCCTTCTATCCGAGAACAGCTCCGCGCTGCGGCAAAGAGCCAGCCTGAGCGGAAAACGCCGGTCAAGCAGAAGTCCCGCGATGTCGGTTTGGAGTGATGCCTATGAAGTTTGAAAACATCAATCTTGTGGATGCCCTTCGCCGGATTATGGACATCCATACCCAGAACTACAAAGAGGATTTTGAGCTGGACGCCGGGTTGCTTCACAGCCTTGCCGGTTCCCAATCCCCCGAGGACAAGCACCTTCTCTGGATGTCCCGTCCGAACGGCACTTACCTCCTGCCTGAGCGTGAAGTCTATGTGGAGGATTCCTACGAAAACAAAGTGTGGGAGTTTTACCATGAGCAAACCCGCGATCCCATCCTTGCCTACGCGGTTGAGATCAAGGGCGTAGAGGGCGATACCGTCAGAGGCAACCTCATTGAGCTGGACTATGCTGCCCATGTGGAGAGGATGCAAAAGCTCACCGTTCCGGTTGAGACAGTGGCAGTCTCCTTTAAGGACGATGCCACCTTTTATCTGCCTTTCCGCAGCTACCGGCGTGAAGCGATCCCGCTGGAAGAAAAGCACGGCGAGGTTGTGTCGGTGAGTTATCTGCCTGAGAATGCGACTGAGCTTGACATGATCCTCCGCCGTGAGCGCTTCAAAACGGGCTTCCATGCGAAAACCGGCAGTATTGAGGATCACATTCACAAGCTTGCCGTCCAGCATGGCGTGACAGAAAAGCTTGGCATATTGCCCCTTGAAGCGCAGACCGCCTACAATGCCGTCAAGGAAGCCCATCCCGAAGCGATTGTCTGCTTTGCCCAGAACGGCTACTTCGAGATTTACGGTGAAGATGCGAAGAAGGCAGCGCCCGCGCTCGGCACAAAGCTCCTGATGAAAGAGCTGGAAGGCGGCGGGCAGGTCGCCGTGACCGGTTTTCGGGAAGATCAGTGGGTCGCCAAGGCAAAAGCTCTGTGGGGACAAGGCAACGATGTCCTTGTCACGCAATCCGGTGAAGACGGTAGACAGGAAACCGTCAAGCACCTTCTCGCTGAGGACTATATCCCTGTTGGCATGGTGATGGATATGGACGGCAAAACTGTCCGCGTTGACAAAGTTGATTTTCCAAATGAAGAAGTCAGCCTGACGGACATTACGGACAGGAAAAATCCCGTTCCATTCCGTGAGCGGTTGTCTATTGTCCGTTCCTATGTGGAGGACGCCCCGGCAGAAAGCCTATGGGAAGCAATGGATCGCAGAGAGCATCCCTCTCAGAAGAAGACTTCTGTCCTCGCAAAGCTCAAAGAACACGCCCAGACTGCGCCGGACAAAGGTGCTAAAAAGCCTGAGCAAACAAAGAAACCGAAATCAAAAGAAATGGAGATGTGATTATGTTTTTTACCGTGGAAGAGACAAATCTGATGTGTTGCTTCGACACTTCCAGCCGCAAGAGGCTGATTGCAGAGATGAAGTCGCTGCCCATCAATGAGCTGGACGATGAGATGGCGGAGCTGCTTTTTCATACCGTTCGGAAGCTTGAGGGTATCACCGACGAGGCGTTTGCCCAGCTCTACATCGCGCCGGACAGCATGATGGACGATTGAAAGGAGGATGCCTATGCCCGTGTTGGATGGCAGTTTTGAAGCCTTCGTGACCAATCTCGGCAAGTACAACGAAGGCGAGCTTGTCGGTGAATGGGTTCATTTTCCGACCACCGAAGAGGAAATGAAGGAGGTCTTCGAGCGGATCGGCATCGGCTCAAAGGGCGAGTTTGGTCAGGTTTATGAGGAATGGTTTATCACGGATTATGACTGCTCCATTCATGGAGTCAGCAATCTCCTTGGCGAATACGAAAACCTCGATAAGCTCAACTACCTCGCCGCGCGGCTGGATGAGATGTCCCGCTCTGAGCTTGAGCATTTCGTGGCAATCATGGATAGCGGCTGCGATGAAGTGAATGACCTCGACGATCTGATCAACCTGACCTACAATCTCGACAACTATGATTTTATCCCCGACATCAAGGACTATGACGATCTCGGTCGTTACTACTTCTTTGAGGGTGGCTACAACATCGACAACAAGTTCGGCAGCTTTGTGGACTACATCGACTTTGAGCGGTACGGCGAAGACTGTGCAATCAATGAAGGCGGCACTCTGACCGATGCTGGGTACATCCGTCCTACCGGCGATAGCTGGAACCGCTACTTTGACGGGACGCTTGAGGATATTCCCGATGAGTACCGCGTCACCGGAAGCGGCGAGGAATTGGAGCAGCCGAGCACGATCACTGTGCTGGTGGTTGAGCCGGACAAGAAGCCCTATGTGAAAGAAATCCCTTCCAGCCTTGAGTCCTTACAGCATGAGGTTGGCGGGGACATTGAGGCGGTCTATCCCTTTGAAGAGCCGGTCGCCATTGTCTGCAACGAAGAAGGCAAGATGAATGGGCTGCCTCTCAACCGCGCTCTGCGGGATGACAGCGGTGAAATCTATGACATTGTTGCCGGTACCTTCCTTGTCACAGGGCTGACGGATGACAGCTTCGGCTCGCTTTCGCCGGATCTGTTGCGGCAGTTTATGACGGAGTTCAAAATGCCGGAGCAGTTTGCCAAAATCGGAGACAGGATTGTTGCTATCCCGATGATTTCCGAAGAACAGCAGAAACAGACGGTTCTTGAAGAGAAAAGCTCCATTGTCAATGAAAACACCTCCGGCATGGCAGTGGATGGTCATATCGGCACATGGCACACGATTGACCATAAGGAGATCGACGGTCACACCTTTTGGCTCATGGAGCACGATACCTTTGGGGACGATGCCTCCTGCATCATTGTCGATGAGCGCGGCGAGCTGGTGCTGTCCCATATCTATGACGGCTTCGATGAGACCGCAGTCAATCTGCTCCGTCAGGAGGTCATGCCGGTCGAGAAGATGCCGGATGACAGCATCGGCATCGAGGAAATGAAGCAGTACGGCTACAAATGGGGCGGGATGCTGCCCATGCGGGAGGATGCTGCGGCTGAGGTCATGAAGTCGTGCCAGATTTACCGGTTGTACGGCGACGATACCGAGGGGCTGGTTCTGGACGCCAAGGAGATCAAGGAACACGCCGCCAAAGGCGGTATCTTCGGTGTGGAGAAAGCGGAGTGGGTAGCCGAGCTGGAAAAGCAGAATCCTCTTAAAGCCGCTGAAATGTCGCTTGAGGATGACTACGGCATGATTGACGGGATCATCAACAACGGTCCGAAGGAAGACAAAGCGAGCGAGAAGGGCGGGAAAGCCTCTATCATGGATCGGCTGAAATCTGCCAAAACCGCCCAACAGACGGATAAGCCTTCTCCCCACAAGGAGAAGAAGAGCGAGCGTGAGATATGAGCCGGAGTAAGAAATGGAAGCTCGAATGGAGCTTCTTTTTAGGCAGCGACGGACGGCGCAAATACAATGACCTGTGCCGCCGCTGTGTTCATCCTTGCAAGCAGAGCTTCCGCGCCGTTATCATCGCCTGTTCGCATTACTTTTCCAAGCGCTCAGGACAAAGCCAAAATCTGTCGGGATAAAGGTTGAAAATCGCTGATTTCCTGCCCTCTGAGCAGAGATGAAGCGTAGCCCCGTATGTTTTCTCGTCGAAGTCCGTAATGCCCAAAATGTCAGAATAAAGGTCGATTTTCTATCAAAAGCGAAGAGCCTCGGTCGATGCCCTTGCGGGTGTCGGCTGAGGCTCTTTTTTTGTGATTCTTTCACGAATTTCGCCCGCACTATGCCGCTAATACATTGAGAGTGGATTAGCGTTTCTGTATAACTGTGCCGCTTGTCCATATAATTACTATGAACGATACAGAAAAGGGCATGGTAGTTGTCATGATAGATAAGCGAATAGGCAAGCGGATCAAGCAGTGCCGCGAACGCCTCGGTCTTACGCAGGAAGAGTTTGCCGAAAAGACCGGATTCACTGCAAACTATATTTCAACCTTAGAACGGGGCGCATCTTTTCCCCGTTGTGAAAATTTGATATTGTTGCTTAACGCTCTTGAGGTATCTGCGGATGCCATCTTCTGTGATGTACTCGACCACACGACAGAGTATAAGGCAACACAGCTCTCGAATGAATTGGGCACCCTTTCGGTTGATGCTCAAAATCGCATTCTCCAAATAGTTGAACTCCTGATCCGTCAAGAAAAAGAGAATGAAAAATAACATTCGTCATTGAACTGCGCTTATTCGGCGCAGTTTTTTCTTTTACCGCGTATTTCGACTGACTTCTGCATCTCTTCATGCTATACTATGGATAAGCGAATGAGAATAGCGCTAAAATACACAGTTGGAGAGATGAGATATGAAGACAAAGAAATGTGCATTTACCGGCCACAGGCCCCAGAGCCTCCCGTTTGGATTCAATGAGGCAGACGAAAGATGTATTGCACTCAAGCAGAAGCTCAGAGATGAAATAATCAGGCAGATTGAAGAGAATGGTGTTACGCACTTTATCACCGGTATGGCAATCGGCGTTGATATGTTTGCGGCTGAGATCGTCCTTGGCTTGAAATCG
>ERZ824480.2022-NODE-2022-length-16175-cov-4.687717_pt1 | contig 16175 bp, 13 predicted proteins | sample MGYA00519861_ERZ824480 | MGnify/ENA primary metagenome ERZ824480 (study PRJEB31778, sample SAMEA3449152) | human gut metagenome | biome: human gut; feature: human-associated habitat; material: faeces | place: United Kingdom | collected 2010/2012 ... | reverse complement strand
CTGGTATCGCTATGTACGTCGGTATGGCTCTGACCTCCGTCGCCGGCTCCGCCGTGGTCATCGGCAAGAAAAAGGAGTTCTAATTAAACTCAAAAAAGAGAAAGGCCCGCTGGGCCTTTCTTTTTTTGTGCTTAATTATCCCTCCCGCTGCCGCGGGAGGGATAGTAAAGATAGTTTTACTCTGTCAGGGTTTTGACCCAGGCGGAATACTTCTCGATATTGGCGTCGCGTTCAGCGGCGTCGACGCCCTTGGTGAGGATATACACCTTGATCTTCGGCTCGGTACCGGAGGGCCGCACCAGGATGGTGGTGCCGTCGGCCAGCTCAAAGCGCAGGACGTTGCTGCCGGACAGCTCCATTTTACCGACATTCCCGGTGGCGCAGTCCACGGTGCTGCCGTCCTGATAATCCTTGCGGACCACCACATCCACACCGGCGATGTTGGCCGGGGGTGCGGTACGCAGGCGCTCCATCAGCGCCGCCATCTTTTCCAGACCATCCAGACCGGGCATGACCAGGTTATGGGTCTTTTCGCCATACCAGCCGTACTTCTTGTACAGTGCTTGCAGGGCGTCATACAGCGTCATGCCCTTGGCGGCATACCATGCAGCCATCTCTGTGATCAGCAGGGACGCGGTGACGGCGTCCTTATCCCGCACGTAGTCGCCCAGCATATAGCCGTAGCTCTCCTCATAGGACATGATGACGTGACCCTCGCCGGCGGCCTCCAGCGCGTTCTTCTTCTCGGCCATGAACTTGAAACCGGTGAACGTGTCGCAGCAGGTGACGCCGTTGCTCTCGGCCACCTTGCGGGCCATCTCGGTGGTGACGATGGTCTTGAGGAAGTAGGGATTTTCCGGCATCTTGCCCGCCCGGCGCATGGCGCCGATCAGGTAATCCAGCAGCAGCACGCCGGTCTGGTTGCCGGTGACGGCGATGAACTTGCCGTCCGCGCCGCGGACCATAATGCCCACACGATCGCTGTCCGGGTCGGTGCCCAGGATGAAGTCCGCGCCCACCTTGTCGGCCAGCTCGATGGCCAGATAGAAGCCCTCCGGGTTCTCCGGATTGGGGGAGGCCACCGTGGGGAACGTGCCATCCAGCACCATCTGCTGCTCTACGCAGTACAGGTTCTTCACACCCAGGCCGCGCAGGGCCTCCGGCACCAGCTTCCAGCCGCAGCCGTGGAAGGGGGTGTATACCACCTTGAAGCTGTCGGCTACCTGGGCGACGGAGGCACGGTCATTGATCATAGCCATGACGTTGGACATGAACATCTTGTCCGTCTCCTCACCCAGCAGGGTGATGAGCCCGGCCTTCACCGCGTCGTCAAAGGCCATGCGCTTCACGCCGGTGAAGATGTCGATCTGCTCCAGACGGGCGGCGATGGCGGCGGCGTGCTGGGGCGGCAGCTGCGCACCGTCGGCCCAGTAGACCTTGTAGCCGTTGTACTCCTTGGGGTTATGGCTGGCGGTCACGTTGATACCCGCCTGGCAGCCGTAGTACCGCACGGCGAAGCTCAGCTCCGGCGTGGGGCGCAGGGACTCGAAAATACGCACGCGGATGCCGTTGGCGGCGCAGACCTCCGCCGCGGCGCGGGCAAAGGCCATGCTGTTCACGCGGCAGTCCATGCAGATGGCCACGCCTTTTTGTTTGGCCTCATCGCCCTCGGCGGCGATCACGTCGGCAAAGCCCTGGGTGGCCCAGCGAATGACGTGTACGTTCATCTGGTGCAGACCCACCTTCATGGTGCCCCGCAGTCCGGCGGTACCGAATTCCAGCGGGCCGTAGAACCGGCTCTCGATTTCCTTCTCGTCCCCGGCGATGGCCTGCAGTTCGGCCTTTTCGTCGGCGTTCAGCGCGTCGCTGGCCAGCCAACGCTCGTATTCCCTCTTATAGTCCAGCATATTCAAAAACTCCTTTCAGGCGTGTTCTTCCGTTTCCTCGTCCTCCACCGGCCGGGAGGCCAGCAGGTCCTTTGCCTCCTCCAGCTGCGCTTCGGGCACATACAGGCTGGCGCCGTAGCCGGAAAAGCCGTTGATGACCTTCCCCGCGCCGCCGTCCAGATCGTAATACTTGAAGCAGGGGATGCCGTAGGCCGCCAGCAGGGAGATGATCATGTCCGTGTCGGCGGGAGAATCGAAGGTCTGCGTCAGCAGCACGGCTTTCTCGTCCTGCCCCTGCGCGTCCCTGGGCCAGGCGGGTACATCCGGCTTCCCGGTGAAATTCCAGTTGTCCATAGTCTGCCTCCTATTTGTGGTATTTTGTCCCGGCGGCGATCTGGTATGCCCGGTAGAGCTGCTCCAGCAGCATAATGCGGGCCATGTGGTGCGGGAAGGTCATGGGGGACATGGACAGCCGCCAGTCGGCCAGCTTTTTCACGTCCTCGCTGAGTCCCACGCTGCCGCCGATGAGAAAGGTGATCTGCGTCTTTCCCTGCACGCCGAAGTCCGCCATCCGGCGGCTCAGCTCCTCGCTGGAGCAGGGCTTGCCCTCGATGCACAGGGCCACCACCGCGCCGCCCTTGGGCAGACGCTCCCGGATGGCCGCGCCCTCGGCCTGCAGGGCCTTCTGTATCTCCGCCGGGGAGGGCTCCTCCGGCAGGCGGTATTCCGGCAGCTCCACGACGTCCAGCTTGCAGGATCGCTGCAGCCGTTTGACGTACTCCGCCGCCGCGTCGATGTAGAACTTCTCTTTCAGCTTGCCTACGCACAATACAGTCACTCGCTGCATACGTATACCTCCGCCGTGTACGGTCCGCTGAGCTCCGACCGCGGCGCTACGGTCACGGCGGCGTCCAGCCCCGCCAACGCCCGTTCCAGTGTCTGCCGTGCCCGCTCCGGGGTATTGTTTTCCCGGCTCAGATGGGCCAGCACGAACTGCCGCGTCCCACCTTCTGCCAGCCGCCGGGCAAACGCGCCGGCTGCGGCGTTGGACAGGTGGCCCCGCGCACCCAGAATACGCTGCTTCAGGTAATAGGGATACGGCCCGGAGAGCAGCCATTCCTCGTCGTGGTTGCTCTCCAGCACCATGAGGTCAACGCCTGCCAGCGTCTGCTCGGCCTCCGGTGTGACAACGCCCGTATCCGTGAGTATCCCGATGCTCGCCCCGTCGTGATCCACACGAAAATCGATGCTCTCCGTGGCGTCATGGCTGGTTGGAAACACGGTGATCTGCGCGTTTCCGATGTTGAAAACACCCCTCCGTGGGATAACGCGCAGCACATCTGCCGCGCAGGAACTCTTGCGGCACAGGGCTTCCGCCGTTCCGTGGCTGGCGTACAGCGGCAGGCGGTGCTGCTTTGTCAGCGTCGCCACGCCGCAAATGTGGTCCGTGTGCTCATGGGTCAGCAAAACGCCGGAGATATCCGCCGGGGACAGGGCAAGCGCCTGCAGGGCGCCGCATATTCGCCGCGCGGAGATACCGGCGTCCACCAGAAGGTGGGTCCCGCCGGCGCTGACCAGCAGGCAGTTTCCCTCCGACCCACTGGCTAAGATATGTACGGTCAACAACGGTCTATGTCCTCTCTGAACGAAAACCCCCGCCGCGGCAAGCCGCAGTTGGCTGCGGCCTCTCGCAGCGGGCGCTGGATGGCTTCGTGTTATCCTGCGTGGGTCTCGGTGTCAGCCTCATCGGGCACGTCCACCAGGGAGATATCCGCGCCCACCGCGCGGAGCTTACCCACCAGATCCTCGTAGCCGCGCTCGATATAGTTGATGTGGCTCAGCTCGGTGGTGCCCTGCGCCGCAAGACCGGCAATGACCAGTGCTGCGCCGGCGCGAAGATCGCAGGCCTGAATGGGGGCACCCACCAGCTGCTTCACGCCCTCTACAACCGCCACCTTGCCGTCCACCTGAATGTGTGCGCCCAGGCGCTTCAGTTCATCCACATACTTGAAGCGGTTGGCACCGTATACGCCCTCAGTCACCAGGCTTGTCCCCTCCGCCAGCGCCAGCACCGCGGTGATCTGGGGCTGCATATCCGTGGGGAAGCCGGGATAGGGCAGCGTTTTGACGTTGGTCTTTGTCAGCGGACCGCTGCGCCGCACCAGCAGGGAGTCGTCATCTTCTGTGACGGATACGCCCATCTCCATCAGCTTGGCGCTGATGCACTCCATGTGCTTGGGGATGACGTTCTTCAGCAGCAGCTGGCCGCCGGTGGCCGCCACGGCGGCCATATAGGTGCCCGCCTCGATTTGGTCGGGAATAATGCCGTAAGAGCCGCCGGTCAGGCGCTTCACGCCGCGGATCTTGATGGAATCCGTGCCCGCGCCTTTGATGTCGGCGCCCATGGAGTTGAGGAAGTTGGCCAGATCCACGATGTGTGGCTCCTTGGCGGCGTTTTCGATGGTGGTGGTGCCGTCGGCCAGCACGGCGGCCATCATGATGTTCATAGTGGCGCCCACGGATACCACATCCATGTAGACGTTGGCACCGGAGAGCCGGCCGCCTCTGGCTGCGGCATGGACGAAGTTGCCCTCCGTCACCTCGGCGCCCATGGCCCGGAAGCCCTTGACGTGCTGGTCAATGGGCCGCACGCCGAAGTTGCAGCCGCCGGGCATGGCCACGGTGGCCTGGCCGAAGCGGCCCAGCAGCGCACCCAGCAGGTAGTAACTGGCGCGGATACGCCGCGCCAGGTCGTAGGACGGGCGGGTGCTGTGGATGGCGTGGCAGTCGATCTCAATGGCGTGCTGGTTCAGCACGCGCACCTTTGCGCCCAGCTCCTCCAGAATAGAGAAGAACAGGGTCACATCGCTGATCTGGGGGATGTTCTCGATACGGCATACGCCATCCACCAGCAGGGCGGCAGGGATGATAGCTACAGCGGCGTTTTTCGCACCGCTGACGGTCACTTCACCAAAAAGCTCTCGTCCGCCGCGGATCATGTATTTATTCAAGGCAGTTTCCCTCTTTTCAAGTCATCGGTGCTTGTATGCGGCGGCGCTGTGCCGGCGTCAAAAGCGCCAAACATAGTGTGTCCAGACAGCGCTCGGTCCATACGGCGCAATACAAGTGCTATCAGTATACCATATTTTTCGATAAAAGCAAGAAAACCGCAGGAAATTTTTAAGAGAACCGAAAAGCTGCACAGAAAAAAGCTCCCGGGGGACGGATATCCGTCTCCCGGGAGCCTTTGCCCCCTGCGAAGCGCGCTCGTGCACTGTACATTCTCCCATGCAGCAAGCCCCTCGGCTTCGCACTCTCTTGGTGATCCCCCCTGCCGTGCGGCGTACCCCTATGCCGCAGCCCCCTGCAAGGCCAAATAGTACGATACCACTTCACAAACTGTTTTTCAAGGAAAATTCGCGTTTTTAGCCAATTTTTCGCGCTGTTCAACGTCTCTACGCCGGTGTGTTCAGAAAAGTGCAGGCAATAGGCGCGATTTGATAATCGCCCGCCCGGGAGAAGAAAACGTCCCTACCGTGGCTGGGGCAAGCGGCCGCGTAAGCCTCCGCGCCAGCCTCCGCGCCGCAGGGGCGGCGAAGCTCCTTTTACGCACAAAAACACAGACAACGCTTTCACCGAATAAATTGTAACCGAATTATGAACGGGATTTGGGGCGTATTTCGGGCCGAATAGTTTACATAATGACTTTTCGATTTTGACTGGAAAATTTTTCCAGCTAAGTTGTTGCATTTTTTGAAAATCTCGATTTGAATTGCATAAATGCTGCGTTACACAGGAATTACGCTTTACAGGCGCTCAAATAAATTGCGTAAATTACTGGTAAATTATGGAAGAAATGGAAATTACTTCCAATTTCGGGCGATTTTTGACGGCGCGGCGGCGCTGTCTCAAAAATGGAAATAACTGGAAATAAAAACCGTAAAAATTTTTACAACATAATGATGTTTACGTTGTAAACCGCTGGTGAGAGTGGCGAGGTCAAGTCCGACGCAAACAAATTTTTATGGAGGAAACAAACATGAAGAAGATCATTGCAACTGTGCTGGCCATGGTCATGGCTCTGGCACTGTGCACCACCGCGTTCGCGGCACCTGTTACTGGTTATACCGGCTATAACAGAGGCGGCAACAAGCTGATGGTGGACGCCACGAATGCTGAAAGCTTTTCTGTGGAAGCTCACGAGGCTGCGTTCAACAAAGCCACCGGCGCTGGTAATGTTGCTTACTACACTGTAAGTGATGCCACGGCTGCAAACACTGCCTACAACGGTGATTACACCAAGGCAGACAAGACTGATTTCGATCTGCAGCTCACCAAGGCCGGTGCTTCTACGCTGTATCTGAAGCACGTTGATACTGGTGCTGAGTATGTTGCCAAGGTTGAGGCTTTCACCAAGATTGGTGACAAGTGCGGCCAGCTTGATGTTGATGCCGATGGCACTTACTATGTGAACACCAGCAAATACACTTCTGATAACGGCACCAAGGACGCTGGTGAGGCGTACTTTGTGGCCAGCGATGCTGAGAGCGCTGTGTATGTCCTGCTGAACGGCAAGCTGGTTTCCGTGACGCTGGCTGGTGAGCAGACTCTGGTTGGCCACACTTGGGTTGCTGTCGAGAAGGATGGCAAGGTCGTTTCTTACAAGTGCTCTGACTGCGGCACTGTTGCTTCCATCTACAAGACCTATGCTGCCGCTAAGGCTTCCGGTCTGAAGAATGTTGAGGCGTTTGTGAACGATGATGGCGAGACCATCTACCTGGCCTACACCGATGGCAAGACCGACACCACCAAGCCCACCGACACCAACAAGTCCCCCAAGACCTTTGACGCTGGTATCGCTATGTACGTCGGTATGGCTCTGACCTCCGTCGCCGGCTCCGCCGTCGTCATCGGCAAGAAAAAGGAGTTCTAATTAAACTCAAAAAAGAGAAAGGCCCAATGGGCCTTTCTTTTTTTGTGTTTAATTATCCCTGGCCTGTCGGCCAGGGATAGATAATATCTCACCCCTGACGGGGTGAGATAAATATATAACCCTCCCGCTGCCGCGGGAGGGATAGTAAAGATTGCTTTCCTACAGGGCTTTTCTTTTTTTGTACTTATTTATCCATGGCCTGACGGCGCGGACGAAATAAATATCCCCCCTGCCGCGGGGAATAAATATATATTCCTCCCGCTAACGCGGGAGGGTTATAAGAGCTTCTTTTTACCCCTCATCCGTCAGCTTCGCTGACACCTTCCCCCCCCAAGGGGAAGGCTTGAGGGACTGCCCCGCGCCACCTGTCTCCCTGCGGGTCGGTCGGTCCACGGGTCTGACATGCCACCGGCGTGTCATTCAACACCGCGGACCCCTCGAGGGGAAGGCTAACGAGGGAGCTCCCCCAAGGGGAAGGCTTGGGACGTTTTTATTGTGCTTTACACAGTGGGGCGAAAAGTGGTATAATACCGACAGAAATCAACACAAACGAGGAGGTCTTGTGATGAGATTGCTGTTCAAGGGCGGTACCGTGGTCACCGGCAAGGGCCCCCGCCGGGCCGATATCCTGGTGGAGGGCGAGAAGATCCTCGATGTCTGCCGCGATATTCCCGCCATCGGCGCACAGGTGGTGGACGTGACCGGGATGCTGCTGTTTCCCGGCTTTATCGATGCCCACACCCATTTCGATCTGGACGTGTGCAACACCACCACGGCGGATGACTTTGCCAGCGGCTCCCGGGCGGCGCTGCGGGGCGGCACCACCACCATCATCGACTTTGCCTGCCCCAACAAGGGCGAGACGCTGCACGACGGCCTGCGGCTCTGGCACGAGAAGGCAGACGGCAAGTGTGCCTGCGACTACGGCTTCCACATGACCATCGACGACTGGAACGAGACCATCGAGCGCGAGATCGACGATATGTACGCCGAGGGTATCTCCTCCTTCAAGATGTACATGACCTACCCTGCCATGATGATCGGTGACGAGGCCATGTACAAGGCGCTGAAAAAGCTGAAGGAAAAGGGCGGCATCTGCGGCGTCCACTGCGAAAACGCCGGGGTCATCGACGCGCTGATCGCCGAAAAGAAGGCCGCCGGCGAGAACGGCGTCCACTGCCATCCGGAGACCCGGCCCGACATCATGGAGGCCGAGGCCGTGGGCCGTCTGCTCCGCATCGCCGAACAGGTAGACGTCCCCGTGGTCATCGTCCACACCACCAACATCGAGGCGCTGGACGAGATCGCCAACGCCCGCTGGCGGGGCCAGAAGGTCTTTGTGGAGACGTGCCCCCAGTATCTGGTATTGGACGACAGCGTGTATTATAACGAGGACTGGCTGCAGGCAGCCAAATACGTCTGCTCGCCTCCTATTCGGAAACCGGCTGACCGTGAGGCCCTGTGGCGGGCCATCCGCCGGGGTGAGGTGCAGACCGTGTCCACCGACCATTGCAGCTTCACTACCCAGCAGAAGCTGGCGGGCCGCGACGATTTCACCGCTATTCCCGGCGGCATCCCCGGCGTGGAGACCCGCGGCGAGCTGATCTACACCTTCGGCGTGGCCAAGAAGAAGATCGGCCTGGGCGCCATGTGCCGTGTGCTGGCAGAGAACCCCGCCAAGCTGTATGGCCTGTTCCCGCGCAAAGGCGTACTGGCCCCCGGCTCCGACGCCGATATCGTGGTCTACGACCCCAACGCCGACCACGTCATCCGCGCCGAGGATATGGTGGGCGCGGCGGACTACAACCCCTATGAGGGTGTGGTCACCAATGGCTCCATCCGCCAGGTGTGGCTCCGCGGCAAGCCCGCGGTGTCCTCGGGCAAGGTGCTGGCCGGGCCGGACGGCAAATACCTGCCCCGGGGCAAGTGCCAGCTGTAAGGAGACGAGGCCATGTTGGACAAGACATTGGGCTATATCCTCTGCTGCCAGTCCCCGGCGCTGTTTCTGGCCGCGCTGGCGCTGCTGGTGGCGTATCTGGCCGGGCGCAAGCACAAGGTCCGGGCCTTCTTCCGCCTGCTGCTGTGCATTCTGTGTGCCGCCGGCGGCGTGGCGCTGTATTTCCTGGGCATCTACAAGGAGTATTTCACCATCCGGGACTTTTTCCTGATCCGCACTGCGGGCTGGATCGGCCTGGCCATCGCGGCGTTCTTCGTGCTGCTGGCGCTGGTGCGGGCGTTCTTCGCTGCCGCCGACGCCCGCCGCGAGCAGAAGGCCGCCATCCGCGAGGAAAACGAGCGCCTGGCCCGTGAGGCCCAGGAGGCCGCTGAAGCCACACAGGCGGAGCCGGACCCGCGGGTCCCCGCTGCGCCCGAGGCTTCCCCGCAGGAGCCGCTACCCCAAGCGGCGCTGGAGCCTGCTGCCGATTCCACCGTCGAGACTCCGGTGCCAGAAAATGAGCAGCCGCAGGGCTAAGTTGACAATAATACAAATTATGGTAAACCCATCGGTCGCACAAAAATGCGGCCGATGGGTTTTTTGTAGGCAAAGCAAGGCTCCCGGGAAACAGATGATCTGTCTCCCGGGAGCTCCCCTCCTGTCGCGCGAGGCCTGTACCTCACGCCCCCTACGTTGTTTTATGGTAGCACTCTATGATTGTAGTTTCAAGAAAATCGGTGATTTCTTAACGAAGTTTTAGCGGAACGCTAACGGGGGCGCGAAAAAGCCCTCCCCCTGGGGGAAGGTTTTTGCCCATTTTCATGGGCTTTATCGTCATTCTGCACAACAATCCCCCTTAAATTTCTGCCTATTGCGAATTGAATTGTTCGGTGACCGGTGATAAATTTAGGTTGGTATTTACCGAAAAGTGGTGAAACGGAGGGGTTTTTAAGATGAAACGATGGTTTTCCGGGCTTTTAGCGGCGGTTATGGTATTGCTTTTGCTGCCGGCGTCCGCCAGCGGCGAGGATCCGAAGTACTACGTCTCTCTGGGCAGCACAGCAACATCTGCCGAAGTAAATAAACCAGTGTCAGTGGCGCTGTTCATGCGTCAGGAGCCGGGGGATCTGACCTACAACACCTTCTTTTTCCAGTTCTCCTACGACGCGAAAAAGCTCACATTCACGAGTGCCACTATCGGCAACAGCAGCGAAACTCCCGCCATTATCAACGACAACTCTGACGCTGGATTGCTGACCATAGGCGGCTACGGAGAAGTGCGCTCCGACAGTTCTATCATGCTGAATTTCACCGTAAAGGCCGCCGGTGAGGCCACTGTGAAATTGGTCAAGGCACAGATGGACGTCCGCGCCAACGCGGCAAAGGACGCCCAAACCGCCAGTGTACCGGCCGGCCAAAGCGGCACGGTGACGATCCTGTGCGGCGGCTTCCCTGTTGTGCTTCCAAAATGTGCCACCGGTGACGCTTACGTGACCGCAAACGGCGACTACACCTTCACCGCCGATCCCGGCTATAACTACGACTTTTCGGCCACTGTGAATAATGAAAAAGTTGACATCATCAACAACGACGACGGCAGCTACACGATCAAAAATGTCACCGGCGAGCTGGTCATCAGCGCCAACAGCACGCCCACTATCAAAACATACGCGGCGACCGTCGAGGGCGACGGCTCCGGCGACGTCAGCCCCCTCACTCCCGCAACGCATGGGCAGAATTATACCTTTACGGTCACGCAGGCGGCCAACTACGACTATGCGGTGGCCGTAACGGTGAACGGTCAGCCGGTGACGTGCACTGTCAGCAGCAGCGGCAGCCGCTATACCTATACGATCCCGGCAAAGTCCGTCACCGGCCCGGTGGTCATTACGGTGAAGAAGGCCCCGCAAAGCGGCACCACGCAAATCGTGCTTGCGGGCAGCGGCGCCGCCGATGTCTGGGATGGCGTTACGTCCTATACCGTAAAAAGCGGTGAAGCTTTTACATTCGGTATCAACCACCAAGATGGATTTGACTACACAGTTATTGTCATGGTTGGCGAAAAAACTCTCACGCTCCAGCGTAATGAAGGAAGCACCAGCACCTACACCATTCCCGGGGACTACATCAAGGGCGGCATTATCATGGTGACCATCACCAAAACGTCACAGCTTGCATTGACGGTGAACGCAGCCGAGTATGTGAAGCTCATAAATGGCAACGCCGTGTGGCTCATCACCGCTGTGCCGGAAACAAAGCTCCCTGCGACCAAGTCCCTCTATTACGGTGACACGGCCATGTTCTGGTCAGAGAAATACGAAGCCTATGCCTGGCTACTGGTGGACAAGGGTACAGCGGCAGATATCGCCGCCACGGCGAAATCTGCGATCTCCGTTAAGGGCAACTCCACTGTGTCGGTATCCTACGGCGGCGACGTCAATGGCACGGGCCATATCGACATCAACGACGCCCAGTATATCTACGACCTATATAACGCCAAGCATTCCGTACTTGACATGGAGAAGTTCCTCCGCTGCGATGTCAACGGTAACCGCGAAGTTAACGTCGAAGACGTACGAATGGTTGTCAGCCTGCTGCTGCACTGATAAGTCAAAAGAGAAGCGCCTGAAGGGCGCTTCTCTTTTTCAGGCCGGTCAAAAAGCTTGCGAAAGCCGTTATGCAAGGCTCCGCGGTGAAAGCCGCGGGGCCTTTTGTCAGGACTCCATGTGCTTGCCCAGAAAGGACGCCACGGTCTGGGCAAGCTTACACTCCGTCTCCCCCGCCGGCTTGCCGTCGGGAGAGAGAAAGAGCACCGCGCCCAGCACGTCGCCGCCGCAGAGAATAGGTGCCGCCACAGCGGCCCGGAACTGCTCGTTCTCATCGCTGATGGCCACACCCTCGCCGCAGTAGAGGCCACGCTGGTCCATGACCTGCTCCAGCGCAGGGGAGACAGGCTTGCCCAGCAGTTCCTTCTTCCCCGCCCCGGCGATGGCGATGACCGCATCGCGGTCGGTAACAGCGGCTGAAAAGTCCGTGCTGCGGCTGAGGGTATCGCAGAACTGTGCGGCGAACTCCTCCAACCCGCCGATAAGGGAATACTTCTTGAAAATAACCTCACCGTCGCGGGTGGTGTATATCTCCAACGGGTCGCCCTCGCGGATACGCATGGTGCGGCGGATCTCCTTGGGGATGACCACGCGGCCCAGGTCGTCGATGCGGCGCACGATTCCTGTTGCTTTCATATATGAAATTCCTCCAGTCAAAGCAGATTTTACATCCGTAGTCTTTGTCCGGTGTCGGAGGAATATACATCCGCCGCACATGGTGCTTCATTACACAGAACAGCCCACTTTGCAAAAAACAGACCCGCCCTCAGGCGGATCTGTTTTTTACCGTGTGCCGCACAGCGCTGACATAGCTGTTCAGCAAAATTTCACGGTAGCTCGCGTCGGACGCTATTCCGGCTCGGACTGCGTCGGGAACGCCCTATCTTCTCCCTCGATCCTGTCGATGAGCCGCTGGATATAGGGGGACAGGCGGCGGGACGTTTGATACAGTATCACATCGCAACCCTGGATTGGCTCCGCGCCGCAGGGGCGCTCCACCAGACCGTAAGCATCCTTCAGCGCCTGGGCGGTGGGCGTTGTCCAGATGTAGCTGCCATGCACGTTGGACAGCATCTCCATCAGCGTGCCCCGGTCATAGATGAAAATCACGTTTTTCCGGCGGTCCGCCGTCCGGCCGCCGGTATAGCGGTAGTCGGAATAGGGATAGATGGGCATATCGTAGTCAGCGTGGACCACCTCGGTGTAGGGTGCCAGCTGCTCCGGCATGATATGCGCCGCCCCGGCCAGCGGATGACTGCCGGACAGCAGCAGCACATAAGGCTGCGGCCTGAGCTTCACGGCGGTCAGCCCGCGCAGCTGCGCCGTGTGCAGATAGTAGTCCGCGGTCATATAGTTGGGCTTGAGGATGCCGATATCCGCGTTGCCGGCGGCCACATCCTCGATGACCTGCATATTGGTGGCCTCGCAGATACGCGCCCGGAACGGTACGCCGCTTTCCGCAAAGTCGTTGAGGTACCGGGCGATACGGTCCGAAATGGCAGAGGACCGCGCGGTGGTAACGGATAGGGAGACGCTGTCGTCCCGGCTGTGATAGGCAGACTCCAGCGCGTCGAACTGCGCCACGATATCTGCCGCCTGCCGCAAAAACTGTTCACCGGCGTGGGTGACCTCCACTCCCTGTGAACTGCGCTTGAATAGGGTGATACCGATCTCTGCTTCCAGCTCCCGAATGGTGCTGCTAAGATTCGGCTGTGCCATAAACAGGTTCTGCGCCGCCCGATTGATGGAGCCCGCCCGGCCGACCTCCAGGGCACATATCAGCTGCTGTCGTGTCATAACCGCCTCCATGTCCGTGATCTGCGTCCATCATACCACGTCTCGTCCGTTTTTGGAAGCCGAAGTTATATGTTTTTCCATATAGCTTCATATAAAATATATATTTTACGCTATGCTTTTACCGGAGTATGCTATATGTATTCCTATATAATCGTGGTGAGATATACTATGAATTTCGACCTTACTGAAGAAGCGAAGAAACAGCTGGACTACATGATCGCCCGGCACCGCTATCTGCACCGGCACCCCTGCGTGTCCTTCCATGAGGAGGACGCCCGGGACTATCTGGCCACGGAGATCGCGGCACTCGGCCCGGACACGCTGCGGCCTTGCGGGAAGAACGGTCTGGTGGCCGACCTGCACGGCCATACCGGTGGGAAAACCATCGCTTTTCGCGCGGACATGGACGCCCTACCGATCCAGGAGGAAACGGGCCTGCCCTTTGCCTCGGAAAACCCCGGCGTCATGCACGCCTGCGGCCACGACTGCCACACGGCAGCCCTGCTGGGCCTGCTGCGATCTATGACGCAGCACCGTGCAGCACTAAAATACAACGTGCGATTTATCTTTCAATACGCCGAGGAGCCGGATCCCGGCGGCGCCATCGATATGATCGCCAATGGCTGTCTGGCCGGTGTAGACCGCATTTACGGTCTGCACGTGGACAACCAACTATCTGTGGGCACCATCGGCATCAAGGACGGCCCCTACATGGCCGGCTCCGGCCGCTTTGACGTGACTATCCGCGGCCAGGGCGGCCACGGTGCGCTGCCCCACCTGACCACCGATGTGCTGGGCGCTGTCTGTCACACCGTCTCTGCCATCGACGCCATCCCCGGCAAGCTGCTGGGCCCCGGCGAGGAGGGCATTATCAGCGTGTGTTATATCAATGGGCAGAGCGCCTTTAACGTGCTGCCGGCCGAGGCCAACTTCGGCGGACTGATCCGTGCTCTCAATGACGAGACGTTCGAAAAGATCGAGACACTGCTGCGGCGGGAGCTGCACGGCATCTGCGACGCCTACGGCGCGGCCTTTGACTTCCGGTACAGCCGGGGCTATCCGGTGCTGGTGAATCACACCGATCAGGTGAATACAGTCCGTGCCGCGGCGCAGGCGCTGCACCTCCCCTGTCGGGACCTGCTGCACACCTTTATCACCGAAGATTTTTCCCGGTATCTGGAGAAGTGCCCCGGCGCCTACTTCCGTCTGGGCACGGGCAACCCGGAAAAGGGCGCCATATACCCGCTGCACAGCAGTCATTTTACTGTGGACGAGGACGCCCTTGCCTATGCGCTGATGATGTATTGGCAGATCTATCAAAATGAGAGCAAATAAAACAGAGAACAACGGAACAGGAGGAACGAAACATGGCAAGAAACTATCATCTGACAGGCCTGGAGCCGGCCAGTGTATGGGAAAACTTCTACGCGATCTCCCAAATTCCCCGGGAGACCGGCAACCCGGAGGGAATCACCTCGTACCTGCTGGATTTCTGCAAGGCCCACGGCATCGAGGCCTACCGCGATGAAGCGTATAACGTCATCGCCCGGGTGCCGGCCACCCCGGGCTATGAAAATGCCTCACCCGTCATTCTCCACTCCCACAGCGACATGGTCTGCATCAAGGACGAGGGCGTTGACCACGACTTCGCCAAGGACCCCATCCGCGTCTATGCCGAGGGCGACGTGGTCACGGCGGAGGGCACCACTCTGGGCGGTGATGACGGCATCGGCGTGGCTTTTATGATGGCCTACATGACGGACAAGCAGGCCAAGCATCCGGCTTTGGAGTGCGTGTTCACCGCAGACAAGGAGACCACCATGAACGGCGGCATCCATCTGGACTACAGCCAGTTCAAAGCAAAATATTATGTCAATCTTGACGGATTTGGCTTCGCCGTAGGCAGCGCCGGAGAGATCGACGCCCGCGTTCTCATGCCCCGCGGCCACGAGCCGGTCCGCCCGGGCTGGCAGGCCCTGTGTCTCAAGATAGAGGGGCTGCACGGCGGCCACAGCGGCAATCAGGCTCTGCTGGAGCGCGCTAACGCCATCATTCTGCTGGACCGTCTGCTGCTGGATCTGGAGGAACAGTCCACTTTCCAGCTCATCACCGCCAAGGGCGGCCGTGAAGGCGGCTGCATGGCCACGGCTATCGCTGCCACAGCTTCGGCCATCATCGCCGTACCGGACACCAAGGCCGCGGAGACGGTACTAGCCGCCAGCGCGGAAAAGCTGAAAAAGGAGTATTCCGTCCGGGAGCCCAATATGAGCATCGCTGTCTCCCCCTGCGAGGTGGAAACAGACGCTATGACCGACGGCGACCGCGAGATGCTGCTGGACCTGATGACACTGCTGCCGGACGGCCTGCGCTCCACCCACCAGACCTTCGAGCACACCCTGGGCAGCACCTCCAATGTGGGCGTACTGGAGACGCGGCAGGATGAGGTCGAGCTGGCCGTGACCATCCGCAGCACGGACACCAAGCGTTTTTACAACTACCAGCAGCTCAAGCGGCTGTGTGCGCGGCTGGGCGTAAAAACTGAGCTGATCTGTGAACTGCCGGAGTGGGAGTACAGCGTCAGCGATGAGTGGATGGAAATGCTCCGCAAGATGTACCCGGAGTATCCCCCCTACTACCTGGGCGGCACCGGCGAGATCGGCTTTTTCACCACACGCATTCCGGGCCTTAACGCCGTCTCCCTGACGCCCAACGCCTTCAACTGCCACTCCACTCAGGAGTACCTGAGCATCCGCGAATGTCGGTACTTCTACGACAAGATGGTAGAGCTGCTGGAAAAAATGAAGGATATGTAATATGCAGAGGACGGCGCCCCACGGGGCGCCGTCCTCTTTTCTTCTTTATCCGCGGCAGGCAGCCAACTGCGCCCGTACACCGGCGATCAGCATCGTGGCATCCAGTCCGATGGCCACGCCGTCGAAGCCCTGGGCCAGCCGTGCACCGGCGGCCGCACCGTCCCCGGCAAATATCAGGCAGGGTTTGCCCGCCTGGCGGCAGGC
>ERZ824480.2016-NODE-2016-length-16218-cov-20.067933_pt1 | contig 16218 bp, 17 predicted proteins | sample MGYA00519861_ERZ824480 | MGnify/ENA primary metagenome ERZ824480 (study PRJEB31778, sample SAMEA3449152) | human gut metagenome | biome: human gut; feature: human-associated habitat; material: faeces | place: United Kingdom | collected 2010/2012 ... | reverse complement strand
AATGGGGAGCAGTAGCATATCTAACCCAAAGTATCTATGGAAGATGTACTAGTAGCACAACATGTACAGAAGTAGGAATAAATAACAATGTTAATAAACAAACAGGATATGGAGCACCTGCAGGAAGCAATACATCTGTAGCAACCGGAACATATAATATGACATCAGGAAAAGATGCCTCGACAACAAAAACAATATATGGAATATATGATATGAGTGGTGGAGCAAATGAATATGTCATGGGAGTGTATAATAAAACAATAGGCTCATCAGGATTTAATAGTTTACCAGATGAAAAATATTATAATAACTATACAGTGACAAGTTATAGTGGCCATGCCTTAACAGAAACACAAGAATGGTATTGGGATAGTGCAGGCTATGTTGAAAGCAGTTATCCTTGGTATTCACGTGGAGGAACGTTTGTTGATAGTTCAAACGCAGGAGTATTTAAATTCACCCAGGCTAATGGTGGACGGGGAGATTACATGTCTTTCCATGTTGTAATTTCCAATAAATAGCTTAAAAATAATTTTGTTAACTTATGATAAATCATAAGTTTTTTCTTATTATATTAATTATTTTAATTGTTATATAAATATATTGGATACCGTATGATATTATTAAAGGCCACATGTTTATATTAAGGTATGTTAAGGTAAATAATAAACTTGTTTTTATAATAACAGCAATTATATTAATTTTCATTAATTCTTTTGATTTATCCATTGCTTGCATGCATATTGATAAAGGGTTTAAGATATAAGATATTAAAAAGATAATTGAGGTTATTTTTAAATAATTTGATCCTAGGGTAGTATTAAATAATAGTTTTAAGCATTCTTTAGGGAATATAAATAATATTATAGTGAAAATAACCCCTATAATTAATGATAAATTACATGCAAGAAGTAGTTTTCTTTTTGTTTCTTTATATTTTTTGTTTGCATAGCTTTTTGTAACAGTAGGAAGTAAAGCATTTGATATTGCACCACTTAAAAAATTTGGCATCATAACCATTGGTAAAACATAACCTGATATTATTCCATATTCTTTAGTTATATAAGTTGTTTGATATCCTAGTTTTAGAAAAACAAATGTAATAATAATGGGTTCTAAAAATAAACCAATTGATGAGATTAATCTTGATGTTGTCGTGGGAATAGATATAGAAAATATATCTTTAATATTATTTAAATCAGGTTTTATGTCATTTTTATTTATTTTTGTTTTATTAGGCATAAATAAAAGAAGCGTTACAATACCTAAACTTTCACTTAAACAATTTATAAATACAAGTCCTGATACGGCATAACTAATGTTTATTTTTAATAAATAGGGTATTATAAATACAATAGATATTATCCTTGTTATTTGTTCTATCATGTTGGATAATACATTTGGAAACATTTTTTCTTTACCAAAGAAGTATCCTTTTATAATACTTGATGTTGTTATAAAAGGAAGTGTTATACCAATAGATATGATTGGATAATAAAGTATTTCATTATGGAGTAAATTATTAGCTATAAAGGGTGCTAAAATAATTATAATAATAATTAAAAATATATTAAAAATAATAGCTATGGGAAGAAAACCTAAAACTAATTTTTTATTATTTCTTGTTCCTTCTGCGACAAGTTTACTAATAGCGGTAGGTAAACTTAACGTAGCAATTGTAATAAATAAATTAAATGTTGGTAAAACTAACATATAAAGACCTAAACCATCTACACCAATTACACGTGTTGTAATAATTCTTATAACCATACTAAGAATTTTAGTAATAAATCCTCCTAATGCTAAAATTAATGCTTTTTTTATAAATTTTTCTTTCATTTATTTCACCTAAATAATTATATGAATAAATAGTAATAAAAAACATTAAAAAGTTATTCCAGTATACTGGAATAACTTTTTAAATAAAATCTTTAAAATCTAATAATTTTACTCGAAAAATAATAGTTTTTTTGATATAATATTAATTGAGTTTAGGAGTGAAGTGCATGAAAAGAAATGAAGTAGATAAAAGCAAGTTATCGCCAATGATGGTTCAATATATGGATATAAAAGATAAGTATGAAGATGCGATTATCTTTTTTAGACTTGGAGATTTTTATGAAATGTTTTTTGAGGATGCAATTTTAGCATCTCATGAACTTGAGTTAACTTTAACAGGTAAAAATTGTGGCTTAGAAGAAAGAGTTCCTATGTGTGGTGTTCCTTTTCATTCATATTTACCTTATCTTGAAAAACTTGTTAACAACGGACATAAAGTAGCTATTTGCGAACAATTAACAGATCCAAAACTAAAAGGTATGGTTGAACGTGGTGTTATACAAGTTGTTACTAAAGGGACTTTAATGGAAGCAAGCAGTATTGATGAAAAAACTAATAATTATGTTGGCAGTATTTATGATTATAATCATTGTTATGCGATAAGTTATACTGATGTAACAACAGGAAATTTTTATACAGAATTATTTAGTTATGATATAGATAAACTTATTAATGAAATAATAAGACTTGATATAAAAGAATTAATTGTAAATGATATAATAGATAGAAAAATAATAAATACTTTAAGAGAAAATTATAATATTTTAATTACAATAAGTAATAATTTATTAGAAAATGATACTTATAAATATATATATGAAGATATAAAGGATATAAGAATTGTTAATTCCGTAAAACATTTACTTAATTATTTAAATGAAACTAAAATGGGTAATCTTAGTCATTTACAAAAAGTAAAAGTAATAGATAAAAATAAATATCTTGAATTAGATATTTATTCTAAAAGAAATCTTGAACTTGTAGAAACTTTAAGATTAAAAGAAAGAACTTATTCTTTACTTTGGTTACTTGATAAAACTAAAACGGCGATGGGTTCTAGAACACTAAAAACATATATTGAAAATCCTTTAGTAGATAAACATGAAATAGAAAGAAGATATGATTATATATCTACTTTACTTACAGAATTTATTTTAAAAGAAGAATTAAGAGAACTTTTAAATAATGTATATGATTTAGAAAGATTATGTGGAAGAATTAGTTATGGTAATTTAAATGCAAGGGATTTAATTCAATTAAAAAATTCAGTTAAAATGCTTCCTCATATTAAAAATATTTTAGATGAAATTAAATTTGATAAAAGGCTTGAAACTTTAGAAGATTTATATAATTTACTTGATATTAGTATTAATGAAGATAGTCCTGTTAGTATTAAAGAAGGAAATATAATTAAAAAAGGGTATAATAAAGATCTTGATGAATTAAAAAGTATGTCTTCTGGAGGGAAAGATTTTATTCTTGCTCTTGAACAAAAAGAAAAGGAAAAAACAGGAATTAAGAATTTAAAAGTAGGTTTTAATAAAGTATTTGGTTATTTTATTGAAGTTCCAAATGGTCAAAAATCTTTAATAAAAGATGAATATAATTATACAAGAAAACAAACTCTTTCTAATTGTGAAAGATATATAACTCCTGAGTTAAAAGAAAAAGAAGATTTAATATTAAATGCTGAAGAAAAAAGTATGGCTATGGAATATGATTTATTTATTGAAATAAGAGATAAAGTTAGAACTTATATTCCTAAACTTCAAAATATATCTAATATAATTAGTGAAATAGATGTTTTATGTTCTTTAGCAGTAGTGGCAGAAGAAAATAATTATGTAAGACCTAAATTAGTAGATGAAAGAAATATTTATATTAAAGATGCAAGGCATCCGGTTGTTGAAAAAGTATCACAAAAAGATTATGTGCCAAATGATATACTGATGGATGAAAAAACAAATATCTTATTAATAACAGGACCTAATATGAGTGGTAAATCTACTTATATGAGAACACTTGCAATAATTATAATAATGGCTCAACTTGGTAGTTTTGTCCCTTGTAAAGAGGCTAGTATTCCTATATTTGATAAGATATTTACACGTATCGGAGCAAGTGATGATTTAGTAAGTGGTGAATCTACTTTTATGGTTGAAATGAAAGAAGCTAATAATGCAGTTAGTAATGCTACGAAAAATAGTTTAATTTTATTTGATGAATTAGGTCGTGGAACAGCAACTTATGATGGAATGAGTTTAGCTCAAAGTATATTAGAGTATATCCATGATAAAGTAAAAGCTAAAACACTTTTTTCTACTCATTATCATGAATTAACAAGTTTAGAAAAAAATTTGAGATATTTGAAAAACGTTCATGTTTCTGCTAAAGAAGAAAATGGTACAATTACATTTTTACATAAAATAAAACCAGGTGCAGTAGATAAAAGTTATGGTATTCATGTTGCTAGTTTAGTTAATCTTCCTAAAGAAATAATAACAAGGGCAAGTGAAATACTTGATTTATATGAAAATAAAAAAAGTAAAAAAGAAATATACGAACAAACTTCACTATCTTTTGATTTTAATGAAGAAAAAGAAAGCGAAGTAGAAAAGAAACTTCTTGAAATTAATCCTTTAGAAATAACACCACTTGAGGCTTTAAATATTTTAGATGAATTAAAAAAAGAAGTATTAAATAAAAAATAAGGAGGTTTTTATGGGAAAATTATTTATCGTAGGAACACCAATAGGAAATTTAAATGATGTAACAAAGCGTCAACTTGAAACTTTAGAAAATGTAGATATTATCCTTTGTGAAGATACAAGACATAGTTTAAAATTACTTAATTTTTATAAAATAAAAAATAAACTTATTTCATATCATAAATTTAATGAAAAAGAAAAATCTCCATATTTAATAGATGAAATAATAAAAAATAATAAAAATATTGCGTTAATAACAGATGCTGGAATGCCATGTATATCAGATCCTGGTTATATTTTAGTAAAACAAGCAAGAGAAAATAATATTGAAGTAATTGGGGTAGGAGGAATAAGTGCTGTTACAACAGCTTTATCTATAAGTGGTCTTGATACTAAAAATTTTAGTTTTTATGGCTTTTTTCCTAGAGAAAATAAAACTAAGAAAAGAATTATTAAAGAAATAAAACAAAGTTTAATTAAAGTATTTGTTTTTTATGAATCTCCTAAAAGGTTAATTGATACTTTGGAATTTTTAAAAGAAGAACTTAATAATTTTAATATTTGTGTATGTTCTGATTTAACTAAGTTACATGAAAAAGTATATTACGGAAATATAAATAAAGTTTTAGAAGAATTAAAAGATAATTCAAAAAGTGAATTAGGAGAGTATACTTTTATTATAGAAAAAGAAGAAATAGAAGAAGAACAAGAAATTAATTATTCTATCGAAGCATTACTTATTGATATAATTATTAAAAATAATCTTTCAATGAAAGAAGCAGTTGATAAATTAAATAAAGAAACATCTTTTAGTAAAAAAGATATTTATAATGCTAGTTTAAATATAAAAAAAATAATAGGTTAGTCTATTATTTTTATTTTGTATTAAGTTCATTTAGTTTATCATTTAATTTAGTATTTTCTTCTTTTCTTTTATTATCTTGTGCTTTTTCTAAAGTGTACCATCCATTTTTAAACATAAGATTAAAGGCATCTCTTGCAGCACATTTAACATCATCAAAAATGTCATAAAATTTATCAAATAATAAATCATTACTTGCTTCATCAATAGCAATACTTAAATTATTAGACATATTTTTTTCATTTTCTAGGATAACTTCTAAATAATTTTTTTCATTCATATTTATAGTTTTACTAACATTTACTTCAGGATTATTAACTTTATTATTCATAATTTTCCTCCAAATAAATCATACTTATTAAATCTTCACATATATCTTTATGCATTTTATAAATATCACAAATAAAATCTTTTATTTCAGGATCATTAACTTTTAAACTAATGTCATAAGCAAGTTTACATGTTGTATAGTTCCAGTTAAAAATGTCACAAATATAAGATAAATCTTTTGTAGATATTATTACTGGTGGTTTTTCCATACTAATCAATTCCTTTCTATTGTTAGTTTTAGTAAAAATAAAAAAAATATACTAATATTTTAAGTATATTTTTATAATATTAAGTTGTTATTTTATATAATTTTTTTCTTTTAACCAAATTAAAGTATCTTTAATTGTTTCTTTAATATCTTTGTTTTTAAAACCTAATTCTTTTTTTGCTTTAGCATTACTAAAATTAGCATTAGAAGATAGAGTATATAAAGAATATTTTGTAAATAATGGTGTTTCTTTTTTTATGTTGTAATATAATTCAAAAAAAGGTGCAACTAATTTTGCTAAAAAAATAGGTAATACTAGTTTTATTCTTTTTTTATTTTGTAAATCACAAATTAAGTCAGTTAAATCTTTAATTGTAATATATTTATTAGATAATATATAACATTCATTTTTATTATCTTTTTCACAAGCACTTATGATACCATCTGCAACATCTCTAACATCTACGAAGTCATAACCACCTTTAACCGTAGCAAAAAGTTTATTATTTGCAACTTGTTTTATTAATTGTGTTAAGTGACTATTTCCAAAATCATATGGTCCGATAATTCCTGAAGGCATAATAATACAGGCATTTAAATTTTCATTTTTAACTTTATCCATAATATATTTCGTAGTTTCTGCTTTAGTTTTAGCATATAACCCTTTTACTTTGTTTTTATCAAAATCAGTTTCTTCAGTCATTAATTCATTATTTGGTTTTTCATAAATTGCATGCACGCTACTAATATAAATAAGTTTAGCATTTTTTTCTAAAACTTTATCTATAATATTTTTAGTACCATTAACATTAATATTATAGATAGTAGGATTAAATTTAGATTTAATATATACAACTGCAGCACAATGAATTACAAAAACTTGTTTATCATTAATATTTTCAAAAACATCAGATAAACTATCTTTTTTTGTAACATCTCCATAATAAATTTTACAATTTAAGTTTTCTAATGATTCAATTGAAGAATTTTTTAAAACAAGTGCTCTTATTTCATTATCTTTATTTTGTTGTAACTTTCTTATAATATTGTTTCCTAAAAAACCATTTGCTCCGGTTATTATATAAACTTTTTTCATAACACACCTCCATTTTTAAATATTAAAATATTAATTATTTCTATATATAATTTTACCAAATTATAATAAATAAATAAATATTTTTATTAAAACTGTATAAAAAATTTAATATATAACTAAAAACTTTGAATTTTTCTTTCTTTAATAAGGGAACTTTTAAAGTTTTATTTTAGTAAATCTCGCAAAATATTGACTTTTGTCAAGATTTACTTTAAGCTTATATTGGATGATGAAAAATGATTTATAGTTATGAAGATGTAATTTCTAAATATAAAAATAATTATAAGTTATTGATTAGTTAGACAAATATTAATTTGTAGAAAGGATTAAAAGTATGAAAGATAAGAAAAAAATAGGGATAGTTATTTATAGTATAATATGTGTTGTAATAGTAGCAGTTTGTTTAGTAATACAATTTGTTATTAAAAACGAGGATAAAAAGTTACAAAAAGAAAAAGAAAAATTAGAAATACTAACTATTAAAACTGAAAGTGGTGTTGAAATAGAAACAGAATATTATAGTTTTGATAATAGTAAATTTTATTTAAAAATTCCCAAAAGTTTTAAACAATTAGATTATGAAACTATTACAAAAAAATATAATGGTAATGTTCCTAATATTGTATTTTCTAATGAAGAAACAACAATAAATGTGGCAGTTAGTTTAACAGATGATAAAATGAGTAATACACAAATAAAGTCATATAAAGAAGCTATGGAAAATTTACTAAAAGACAATAGTGAAATAATATCTAGTGATTTATATGAATTAAGTGGGCATAACATTGGTAAAATAAAATTAATTAGTGAAGCACAAGATACAAGTATTTATAATAATATGATTTTCTTTTCATATAATGATAAATTAGTAATTGTTACATTTAACTGTACTACTGAATTACAAAAAGAATGGCAAAGTGTTGGTGATTTTATTATAGATTCATTGTTCTTTAAAAAGTAGCAATAACTTATAATTTAGTAAACTCTACGCTTCGTTTGGTGTAATCTTATTAAATTTACAATATAATTAGATTACGAAAGGAGAAAAAATATGAATCAAGAAAAAATAGGAAAATTTATATTAAAACTGCGTAGAGAAAAAAATATGACACAGCAAGAATTAGCTGATAAAATTGGTGTTACAGATAGGGCAATATCAAAATGGGAAAATGGAAGAGGTCTTCCTGATTTATCATTGATGATTCCCTTATGTAAGGAATTAGGTATAACAATAAATGAATTAATTAGTGGAGAACAAATTGAAAAGAAAGATTATCAAAGTAAATTAGAAGAAAATATTTTCAAAACGATTGATTATACAAATAGAAAATTCGCAAATAAGAATAAGATACTTAAAATAGTAGTTGGAACAATTATAACAATAGTTTTAATAATTGGATTAATGTTTTTTGTAGATGTTAATAGAATGAATAACAATGATCCTGTGGTATTTAGTACATGGGGATTTAAATATGCTCCTTTGGTTGATCTTCATGAAGAAGAAATTATAAGCGGAGTAGAAAATTACTTGCTAGAAAAAAAAGAGAGTGAACCTAAGCATCATGAAAATGAAAAGTCGTTTGTTAGTATTAGAACTTATTTAATTGAAGAAAAAAATAATCATAAACTTTATATTGTTTATGCATGGGTTTTAGAAGAAAAATATTATTTGGAGAATAACAAGATAAAACAAGATAGTAGTTCTTCTATTCCTTATATGTTTGTAGTAGAACATACTAATGATAAATATAAAGTTACTGATTCAAGAATACCAAGAGATGGAGTCTATTATGCTGAAGATATGAAAAACATATTTCCAAGAAGTGTAAGAAAAGATATGGATGAAATTCATAATGATGGCACAATTAAAAAGTTAAAAATGGATATTGAAAAACAATTAAATTTATACTTTCATAAATAATAAATTGTATAGAAAATTTAACATATAACTAAAAATTTCAAATGAATAAAAAAGTTCTTCTTTCTGTGATAGGAGAACTTTTAAAGTTTTATATAAAATAAAAACTTACGAACTTTTAAGTTTGTAAGTTGATTTTATTATGGAGCAATAACATAGGTTATTTGAAAATCCTAATAGTAAAAGTTGATAAACAACTAATCACTAAAATAATAATAGCATATTTTTGAAAAATAATAAATAAATTTTAAAAACAAATTAGAAAATATAGTTTATAACTAAAAAATATGGTAAAATTATGTTATAATAAATATGTATTTAGAGGTGATTTTTTATGTTTAATTTTAAAAAGAAAAAGGAAGCTAATAACTTAGAGAATACTGACAATAGAGATGCATATAAAGAGTTTAAAGAAGAAATGCAAAAATTTGGTGAATATGATAGTTTATCAGAGGTACCATTTGATGAATGCTTTTGGTTTATTTATAGGAATATGAAAAAAGATATTAAAGATACTTTAATTATTGCATCATATTTAAGACAAATTGAAGTTCCACTTGAAGAAATAAAAAAAGTATATTCACTAGATGACGAATATATTGAAAATTTAATAAGCAATGAAATTCCTTCACTACGTGTTAAAGCATATAAAAGATTAAAAGAAGAACTTCCTAATGAAACTGTAGCATTTTTTCCCGGATTCCATAATAACTTTGAACCATTATATATTGAATTAATAGATAGAATTGAATACTTGTCCGAAGTCAAAAGAAATCAGAAAAAAATACGTACAGATTTGGGCGACAATGAGATAATATCAAGTATTATAAGTAATCCAGCAGTATTAGTATTATTAAATTATTTTTCTGTTAAGGAATCACTTATTCTTGCATCAAATTTAGATTTACTAAGTATTGATGAAGACATTATACATCAAATATATACATTTAATGAAAATGATTTTAGAAACATATTTGAAAGTGTTAATATTACTTATATTGAAGATTTATTAACTAAAAGAATAAAAAAACTAAATAATATTGAAATGGAAACAAGTTTTTTTGATTATCAAGAATTATCAGATAAATATGAAGATTTGTTAAATAGAATTAATGATACAAAAAAATATCTTTCTGGTACCAAAAAAAGATAATATCTATTATAACGTGCAAAGATGACTTATCTTTCAAAGTCATCTTTTTCTTTAATTAAATCTAATTCTTTAATGTCATCATCATCTAGTAGATTATCATGATACATTTCGTTAACGACATCAATATATTTATCATCTTTATCATACCAACTATGAAGTTTATCGTGTAAGAAAGATATTAGTTTTTCAAATTTATCTTTCCAGTAATCTAATGTATTCTTTAAATTATGTATTTTAGATTTTAAAAATGATATTTCATTATCTTTTTTTTAATCGTGTCATTTAAGGTTTTAACTCTTAAATTAAGAACTTCATTATTTTCAGTAAGAGTTTTAATCTTATTATTCTTATCTTTTATTTGTTCATGAGCATTAACTAGTGTATTAGATAGAGTTTGTATTTTATCATATTCTTTATTAGTATTATCTACTTGCTCGATAAAGTCGATAAAAGAATCCTTATCTTCTTTTGATAAAATATAATTATCTTTATTTAATTTAGATACTTTTATTTTATCAATTTTATCTTTTATATCTTTAGAGTTTTGTTTAAACTCTGAAGATTTTTTATTTGCTTGTTTTAAGTTTTCAGTATTCTTTTCAATTTGCTTTTTCATTTCTATATAGTTATTCATATCAGATACATGAATATCTTTATTTCTACCTTTTTGTTTTTTCTTTAAGGTTGAATCTAAACTATATACTTGATTAAATTCTTCGATACATAAAGTTCTCATTTTATCTTGTAATTTTCTTAAACTTTCTTTTGTAAATACATCTGATTTACCAACTTGTTTTTTCATACCATTTTTATTATTAAATTTTATAGGAACACCTACGATGTGCAAGTGTGGACTTGTTTCATCATAATGAATAATAGCACTTGCTATTTTAAAGTTAGGCACTAATAATTCTAAATCTTTTACTTGCTCTATGAATACATTAGTCATTTTCTTTTTATAATTTATATCTTTGGTATCCCAATACTTTTTATCACCAAGTTCAATTATTATTTCACAAGCAAGATCATTTTTTATATTATTTAAGATGTTAGTAAAATAATCATCTATCTTTCTATCATCTCTTTTTTGTTTAGAATTATATTCAAGTCGTGCTTCATCAAATTCAGTTTTATATAGATTTTTAACATCATCCAATTATCATCATATTTCATATTACATTTAACAATTTCTATATTGTTTTTACTTTCTTCAATTTTAATATCAGAATTAGAATCATAGTGATCTTTTTCGCGTTTATTATGCTTACCACTGTTATCTAAATCACTTAAAGTATTAATACTTTGACATCTAAATATTGGACAACTCATTAATTATTCTCCTTTCTTATTATTATCATTTTCTTCTCTTGATTGTTCTAAAATTTTATCAATTAGTTTTTGATATTGTTTATCTTTTTTTAAAACTTCTAGCATAAGATAATTAGGGATCTCTTTTTTATTTTCCTTAAAATATTCAAGAATTTGTGGTACTACTGTTTCAAAAAAGTAGTTAATAATTGTCATCTCCTTTCCACTACCAAGACACAAAAAAAGAACACATTTCTGTGTTCATAAATTTAATTTTTATCTTTTAAGTCCATTTGTATTATTCATTTGTTGGTTTCTCATAATAATTTGACTTCTTATATTTTCTAGAATTATTTCCGCATTAATTCTTTCATCAAACGAATCTTTTTTTAAACTAAATTGTTGTAACATTTTTATCATTTTATTTGTGTTTGTGCAACCTGATAATGATTGAATAATTAAATCAAAATTTGGTTGACCATTTGATATTTTCATATATTGTTGATAAATATAGTTAATTTGATTCATTTCACTTTCTGTTAGTTTTCTAAACGGATCAAGACTATTTATTGTATTTGTTTCTTCATCATATTCAATAATATCACCTAAAAAAAGAATTTCATTTCCATTATATTTAGGTTCAACTTTTTTCATCATAATGCCAGCTACATCACAGATAGTTACTGATAAATAACTAACATATACATATCCATCAACTTCTGGATTTTTATAAATAATATTTTTTGTTCCAGGGCCTGAAAGCTCAACTTTATCTATAATTCCTATTTTTTTCATAAAATTTCCTCCACACATCAATTATACCACATTTTCTAAATTTATTAGTAATATAGTGTAATTATTTTAATTTTCTTCTAGATTCAACATTTTCAAACCCATAAACAGGGCTATTATAATTTCTCTCAAATAATCTTTCAGCCATTTCTTTATTCCCAAAACGATTATTTAATAATATATAATTTTTATAATTTTGAGGGGTATATTCGTCTATTTTAAAGTAATCTTTTTTATGATAAATATTAAAAAATAAATCAGTTAAATCTAAATCTACAAGAGTTGATATTCCACACTGATAGCAATATTCAGCAACTCTTTTAACACAATCTCCAAAGTGAAATCCACCAACGACTATTTCATCAAAGTCTCCTAATTGTTCTATTAAGTATCTTTCACTAGGATATTTAATATCTTTATCTTGTTTTTCACTACCATCCTTATTATAACCACTAGCTTGTTCAAAAGTTACATCAGTATAAATTATTTTATCAGTAGTTAAAGGGTTAATTCCATAAATATTTTTATCAGGATAAATTGCATAAACAATTTGATATCCTTTTTCTCTATATCTTTTTTGTATACATTCATTTAATACATTATATGGATTTCCTCTGCCTAATTGTTTTAATAATTTATCCGAAATTTCAAAAGAACTATTATATTCTTGAACAGGATATAAATATAAAAAGACTTTTTTCATAAATAATCACCTGAATATATTTTATCATGATTTAGCCATTTATTAGCAATAAAGTGTATTTATCTTTATCAAATTTATGATTCTTTTTATTAACACTATCTAAGCTACAATTATATTCTTCAATAAGTTTACAAATAATTTCTAAATCTTGAATTGACCTTGTAAGTCTATCTAGTTTGTGAACAATGATTCTATTAATCTTTCCATCTTTTAAATTTTGAACAACAAAAAACATAAGAGAAATTTCCTTGTGTAAGAACTACTAAATACCATATATACGACTAAAAAAAATGCCTATCGGCAATTGTCGTATATTACCATAATATCACATTTTAACCGGAAAGTAAACGGCAAGGTTTTCAAAAAAGCAATCTTAAAATTGCTTTTAAACCCTTATAAATAAAGGAAAAAACAAAATTTTAAAAAAATTAATTTTTTTTGCGTTTTTCACATTTTTAAAATTAAATCAGATAATTTGCTTAAAGTCATAATTTCGTGATTGTCTTTTACGTATAAGTTGTTATCATTTTCATAAGAAATTAGGATTAAACAAGATGATTCATTACTAATAATAATTTTATGTGGCTCTTTTATAGATAGGTTAGTTTTATCAAAATGAATATTCTTACCTGATATAAAATCTAAATGTAATTTCGACATTTTAGGTATTTTAGTAATTTTATCCTTAACACTTAAAGGAAATTCTAAATGTTCTATGGTTATTTTCATTTGTTAATCCTCCTTTCATATATGAAAAAATCCCATATCAACAAGTGATATAGGATATTCTATAAAAATAAAACTCACACAAAAGTGTGAGTAATTCTCTCAATGGAGCAAATGACGGGAATCGAACCCGCATCCTAGCCTTGGCAAGGCCATGTTCTAACCATTGAACCACATCTGCAATAACAATTATTATCTTATCAAAAGATTAATAAAAAATCAATTGTTTTATAATTTTTTTTAAAATATTTGTGATTTATATTAACAAAAAAGAGAAATTTAATCTCTTTTTTGTTTTGTTCTTGTAATATCTTTTTCTTCACGTACTTTATTATTTATATCAAGCTCAATTATTGAATCACATATTTTATATCTATAAAAGTTTTTAATATCGGTATAATCGTTTTCATTATTTGCTTTATTCATAGCTTTATGATATTCAGTTCTTTCATTTACCTTAATATATATTGGAGGTAAATTAACATCTTCGATTAATTTATTAATAAATCCTCTTATTACACGACCATTACCATCACTAAAGGGATGAATTTTTATAAGTTTACATTTAATTTCAATACACTTGTCTAAGTAATCAAGTAAAATATTAGGATTTTTACTTTCTCTAACATTTTTAGAACTATTTATTAATGCTAGAATTTCTTTATTAATTTCTTCTAGTTTTGGTCTAATCATACTCCATTCAGCAAGATCTGTTCCTGTACCTGGTAAATAAACATCAAAATTTCTAAAAGTTCCTGCGCATTCAGGATGAGGACTTGTTTTAAATAGCATTCTATGTAAATCTAGTAAAGTATAAACATCAAACATATAATTAATTTCACTTGAATGGATATATTCATACATGTATTTAAGTCCTTCAATTTCAACTTTTCCATGAATATCGTTTTTATTTACTTCTTCAATTTCACTTTCATTTTTTATATATTTGTTAACAAAAGCAGTTTTAATTTTATCAAACTCAATTGTATCCCAATTTATTAAATAATAAGCTTTTATAAGTGTTGTAGGTATTTCTGCATCGTTTGAATATAATTTATTTTTACTTTTTCTGTATTTATATCCAAGAAAAGATTCTTTTATAAAAAACATTGGATCAAGTCCTGAATTAATAAAATTTGACATTAGTTTTATCGTTTCTTTCATAACGCTACCTCCATTTAATGCTAGATTATACCATTTTTTTTAATAAAAGTCAATTTGTTTATTGTTTTTTTAATAATAGATAACGAAAAAACTTTAGAATTACATAAAAATTAATACAAGTAACCCCATGATAAAACAATAAATGGAAAAATAAATTAATTTTTTCTTTTTTATTATATTAATAAACCATTTGGTAGCAAAATAAGTTGTAATAAAAGAAAAAATGAAACTTAAAATATAAGAAATATATAAATTATTAAAATTATTACTAGTAGTAAAATCTTTTATTCCTAAGATAAAACTAGCTATACTTATTGGAAGATAAAGCATAAAAGAAAATTTAACTGCATCTTCTTTTTTAATATTTCTTAGTAATCCTCCGGTAAGTGTAGAACCACTTCTTGAAATACCAGGAAGAAGTGCAATTCCTTGAAATAAACCAATTATAATACTATCCTTATAAGTAATGTCATTATCATGCTTTTTTCCATCTATTTTTCTGACTATAAAAAGTGCTAAAGATGTTATTAATAAAGCTATACCAATATATTTAACATTTGTTGAAATAAGATCAATTTTATCTTTAAATAAAAGACCTAAAATTCCCGCAGGAATACATGCTAAAATAATTAGTAAAATGTATTTAAAACTATTTTCATATTTATAATTTTTAGTTTTTAAATAATTAATACTATCTTTAATTAACTTTATTATATCTTTTCTATATATAAAACTTATTGCTAAAAAAGAAGCAAAGTTAACTATTATTTCAAAGTTTAAATCATTTAAAGAATCTAAATTAAATAAATTTTTAAAAATAACTAAATGCCCACTTGAACTAATTGGTAAAGGTTCAGTTAATCCTTGAATAATACCAAGAATTATATATTTTAATTTATCTAACATAAGTTTCACCTAATAAAATATATTAATATTTTAAATAAATATTAAAAAAAATATTGTATATAATAATTTATAGGGTGACTAATATGATTTATATATATGATATATTACTTAATTTTAATACTTCTTTAATTGAGTTTTTTGAATGGGAAGAAAATGATTTAATAAAATATATTAAAAAAATTCCTATATATAAAGTAAGTGATGATTTTTTATATAATTTAGTTAATAATGAAATAAAAATAGAAAGTAATTTTTTAAATAATATAAAAGATAAAACATTATTTGATAATCAAAATAATAATTTTAAATATTGTTGCTTATTTACAAATAATAAAATAATAATTGGAGTTGTATTTAATGAAATTGGTAATGTTTTATATTTATCAAGACTTCTTATTGAAGAAGAAAAAGAAATACTTACAATAGCAAATAGATTAAGTTTATATAATATAGATTATGAAATATGTAGTTTTAATAATAAAATAAATGATAATTTAACAAGAAA
>ERZ824480.2013-NODE-2013-length-16229-cov-4.433041_pt1 | contig 16229 bp, 15 predicted proteins | sample MGYA00519861_ERZ824480 | MGnify/ENA primary metagenome ERZ824480 (study PRJEB31778, sample SAMEA3449152) | human gut metagenome | biome: human gut; feature: human-associated habitat; material: faeces | place: United Kingdom | collected 2010/2012 ... | reverse complement strand
CCAGCTTGCAGAGGGCGACACGTTTTACATCCACGTGCTGGGCGATACGCTGGCCTATAAGGTGGACACCATCCACACGGTGCTGCCCACGGACACGAGCCTGCTCCAAATTGAGGACGGCAAGGATTTAGTCACGCTGGTGACGTGTACGCCATTTGGCGTCAACACCCACAGGCTGCTGGTGCGAGGCCACCGCATTCCGTACACCCCCGAACAGGCAACCGCTGCCGCCGCAGAAAAACCAGCGGCATCCTCGTGGACGCAGCACTACCTCATTGGCCTTGGTATCGGCCTTGGCGCGGTGGCGGTAATCGGTGGTGCTTACTTTTTGGTAAGGAGGGTGCGCCATGCGTAAGACATCCCTTGTACTGGCGGCGTTGTTGGCTGTGGCGGGTATCTGCGTCATGCTGTGGCCGGTGGTTACAGGGTACAGGCTGCAAGCCAACACGGATGAGGCCGTGCAGAATTTTCTCGAAGAACGGAAGCCGGAACAGCAGTACCCCGAACTGCTGGCAGCCTTACGGGAGTATAGCCAGCGTATCTATGCCGAAAAGCAGTGTAACCTCGTTGACCTCGAAGCCTGCGAAGAACCCGCCGCCGACCTGACCGCCTACGGCATCGAGGATGAGATCATAGGCGTCTTAGAGATACCCGCTATGGAGCTGACCATGCCTGTCTACTTAGGCGCATCCGACGCTCACCTTGCCGCAGGCGCGGCAGTGCTGGGCAACACCTCCGCGCCCATCGGTGGCAATAGCACCAACTGCGTCATTGCCGGACACCGAGGTTGGAAAGGCGCGGATTATTTTCGGCACATCGACCGTTTGGCGGTGGGCGATACCGTTGCGCTGACAAATCTATGGGAGACGCTGACCTACACCGTAGCTGACATTCAGATCATCCAGCCCCACGAGGTAGAGAAAATCAAAATTCAACCGAACCGCGACCTGCTGACGATCATTACCTGCCATCCCTATGCCAGCGGCGGCAAGCAGCGGTATGTAGTATACTGTGAGAGAACGGGATAAAAGCGCTGTCGAAATGTGTCTCAACTTGAGACGGATTAGGAGGGAGAACGACCATGCGTAAAAAGCCTGTGCCGCACGCACTGTGGATGGCGCTGACAATAGCCGTATTGTGGCTGGCGGTCATCGCGGCAAGTGTGTATGAGAACGGCGTGAATGTGTTTGAACTGGTGAGCCACCTTACCGCTGCGGTAAACCATCCGTTTGCCGTCCGCTGGACAGCATATACGCCACGATTTCTGCTGGTGTTTCTGCTGCTCTACGGCGGCGGTGTTCTTCTGTACCGTTCCGGCAGGGAGAACCGCAGACCGGGGCAGGAGTACGGCTCTGCCCAGTGGGGCAGCCCGTGGCAGGTCAACAAAAAGTACGCAGACAAAGACCCCGCAAATAACACACTGCTGACACGTCATGTGGCTATGAGCCTGAACGGGCGGCAGCACATGAGGAATCTATTGCAAATCATCGTGGGCGGCAGCGGTGCCGGCAAGACACGGTTTTTCTGCAAACCCAATATCATGCAGGCCAACGGCAGCTTCCTTGTGACAGATCCCAAGGGTGAGATGCTGCGCGCCCTCGCGCCGCTGCTGTTGGAGGAGGGATATGTGCTGCGGGTATTCGACCTCATCGACCCGCAACACTCCGATGCGTTCAACCCCTTCTCCTACATACGGGACGCCAAGGACGTGATGAAGCTGGTAAACAACCTGATCCAGAACACCACACCCAAGAACGCCCAGCAGAGCGATCCGTTTTGGGAACGTTCGGAGGTGGCGTTGGACACCGCCCTGATGCTGTACCTGCTCTATGAAGCACCACCGGAGGAGCAGAATTTTGAAACGGTGCTGTATATGCTGGAGAACGGCGGCGCAAGCGAGGAGGATGAGTCATATCGCTCCCCGCTGGATTTGCTGTTTGAGGCATTGGAGGACGAGGAGTCTGACCATATCGCGGTGCGGGAATACCATATTTTTCAGCAGGCCGCGGGCAAAACGGCGCGTTCCATACTCATTACCGCCGCGGTGCGGCTGTCGGCTTTCATCATCCCGCAGATCAGGGACATCACCTCCCGCGATGAAATGGAACTTTCTATGATGGGAGAGCGCAAGCAGGCCGTCTTTGCCGTTATCCCCGACAGCGACAGCACCTTTAATTATTTGGTGGGGATGCTCTACACCTGCGCGTTCCAATCGCTGTACTATCAGGCGGACAAGGTGCATCAGGGGCCGCTGCCTGTTCCCGTGCGGCTGATGATGGACGAGTTCTGCAACGTGGCGCTGCCCAGCGACTTTGTAAAGATACAAAGCACCATGCGCTCCCGCAACATCATGTCCACCATCGTCCTGCAAAATATATCCGGTCTGAAAGCGCTGTTCAAGGACGACTGGGAGGGACTGCTGGGCAACGCCGATACGCTGCTGTATCTGGGCGGCAACGAGCAGTCTACCCACAAGTACATTTCGGAGCTGCTGGGCAAGGAGACGCTGGATGTGCGGCACACCAGTACCACCAAGGGACGGAACGGCTCCACCTCCGTCAGCCGCCAGCAGTTGGCCCGCGACCTGATGACACCGGACGAGGTGCGGGCCATGGACAACCGCTACGCGCTGCTGTTCATCCGTGGTGAACGGCCTGTGATGGACGAGAAATACGACATCCTGCGGCATCCAAATCTGAGCCGGACGGAGGACGGCGGAGCCGCGCCCTATGTGCATAAGCTGGCGGACTATGCCTGCGCCGATATGAGCGCGGCATTCGTCTCGCTGGAGGAATTGATTTTACTGGAGGGATTTACGGAATGAAACGATCTGTGATGCGGCGCGTAAGCCGCACATTTCTTTTGAGCCTGTGTATCTGTATGCTGACGGCCACCACCGCCTACGCCACCGGCGGTGATCCGCTGACCATCGTTAATAACCTGTCCGACTTCATCTTTTCGGTCATCAAGGCCATCGGCATCATTATTCTCGGCTGGGGTATCGTGCAGGTGGGCATGAGCATCCAAAGCCACGACGCCAGCCAGCGGACGCAGGGCTTGCTGTGCCTGTTCGGCGGCTTGCTTATTACCTTCGCCAAGGAGATCCTGACGCTGATCGGCGCGGTGTAAGGTATGGACAACAACTGGATCATTGACAATCTCAACTATGCCTTTGGCGTATGGAACGACAAGCTGACGGAGATGTGGTCGCTGTTGACCCAATCGCCGCAGGCGTTCAAGGGCGGCACCATCTGGCAGACGATCCAGACCGTCAACGGAGTCATGCAGGGCATTGGTTACGGTCTGCTGGTGCTGTTTCTGGCCATCGGCATCTTCCGTAGCAGTGCCAGTTTCCGGGATTTTCAGCGGCCTGAACACGTCCTGCGGCATTTTATCTACTTCGTCATGGCGAAGCTGGCTGTTACCTACGGTATCGACCTGATGGTGGACATTTTCGCGGTCTGTGCCGGTATCATCTCCGCCGCTGCCGGCAGCGTGGGCGGTATCGACGGGGCAACGGTGTCACTGCCTGCGGAGATGGCGACTGCTATCGAGAATGTGGGCTTCCTCGCCAGTATCCCCCTGTGGCTGGTAACGCTGCTGGGCTGCCTGCTTATTACGGTGCTGGCATTTTTGATGATTCTTACTGTATATGGTCGATTCTTTAAGCTGTACCTGTACGCCGCGCTGTCGCCGGTGGCACTGGCGTCCTTTGCGGGAGAAGGCACGTCCCAGATGGGACGTGCCTTCCTCAAAAGCTACATGGGTGTGTGTCTGGAGGGCGCGGTGATCGTGCTGGCCTGTATCGTGTTCTCGGCCTTCGCCGCCAGCGATACGGTAGTGCTGGGCGGCGGCTCGGTGGTTACGCAGGTGTGGGGCTATCTGGGCGAGGTCATCTTCAATATGCTGGTGCTGGCGGGCTTGGTGAAGGGTGCCGACCGCGTGGTACGGGAGATGTTTGGGTTGTGACGGGAGCATTGACACTATGTGGTAGATATGAGAAAATAATCACAATAATATAAAAACTGAGTTGTGGTAAATGATATGAGAGGTTAAAACTATGGATTTGAAGATTCATGTAACCGTCCATGCCTATGCGGAAGAACAACTCCATGATGAAGTGCTTGTGCCGCATAGCGGCAACTACGGAATACTCGGTAAGGAGATTGTTGCACCGCTGAGGAGAATCAATGGGAAGAGTTTTTCTATCAGAAATGTTGAAGCGGACTTTTCAATCATAAATCTGTGGGATTGGGTCGACGAAAGAATATATGAAATTGGAGCTAAATTCAAGACTGACTCAGTACTAACTCTCGCTGATGAGTTTAGCGTTATCCAAAAATATCTGATGTTTAATGGGCTACGATATTCGATTGGTGCTACAGAAAAGCCGATAGCATACTTCCTTCATAGAATGGGACACGCGATAGAAGATACTATCGAAATTCAACTCTTGCTGTGTATGGATGCAGGAAGTGTATTTGAAGATGATGGTATACGATACTACATGAATTCAAGAGAGACCGGAAAACACAATGAAGCGCACGTCCATGTGGATATACGGCACGAAACATCAGGATCATTTTCTATCATCACAGGAAAGAAATTGTCAAAGGGGAAAATTAGGACCTCTGATGTGCGTAAGATTCAAATGATGATTGCCAATCACCAAGCGGAGTTGATTAATTTCTGGAATGACCATACAGATGGATTGACTGTGGACTTAGATCAAGCATTCGGACTTATAGGCTACTAATCGGAAAGTTAATTCAGAAAACGAATGGTAAGGGAGGGACTACGATGTCTCAAAGAAATTCTTTTTGCGATATTACCTGTGTTGAAAAGCACAAGGGGTTCTACAACGATGCCGACCCAGAGCGCGAATTGAATAAAATTCTATATGAAGATTTTTTTGGTGGACAAAATGATGAAGACTTCCCATATGAAACAGCGTTTCAGTTATTATGCGGGTCATGTCATATCTTTGCCTTGTCTTTGCAAAAAGCATTTGGCTATATTCCATACATAATTGAGGGACGCGAAAAGAAAGGTTTTCATGCCTTTTGCCAGATTTGCAGCGGAAAGACGAGATATTTTATTGATGCTCGCGGGATTACTTCAAGTTTTAATGAATTTATGACCGTTGCAGGAAGGTTTGCACCTAATGAGATAATCATTAGGCTGATCACGAGTGATGATGTTAATAATTGGGAGACAGAGGACAATTATAACAAAGAGGCATATGCATTTGCTGAGGCTGTGATTAGCGAGTACAAAGAATGCTATACACTTAAGTAGCTGAATTTGAAACTGCTATACTATCAATTCCCGAAACCCGTCTCAAATTGAGACGGGTTTCGACATTTATGGAGGAAACACATGGAAATCAAAATCAACAAAGAAATACGCAGCTACAAGGAGACTGTCTACTTCGGCCTGACAGCGCGGCAGCTCATCTGTTCGCTGCTGGCGGTGGGTACGGCGGTGGGGCTGTACTTCGCCCTGCGGGGCGTGTTAGACCGCGAGACGCTGGGCTGGCTGTGCATCGTGGGCGCTGCGCCTATGGCGGCAGCAGGCTTCTTCCACTACAATGGCCTGACGCTGGAACAATTCCTGTGGGCATGGTGCAAGACCAACTTTCTGCTGGCCGGTCGGCGGCTGTGGCACAGCGAGAATTACCTATATGCCCTTTGGGAGAAGGAGGACAAGAAGTGAGAAAACTATTCAAGGGCCGCAGCACGGAACGGGACGCTTTCCGCATTCCCCGCAGCGTGCAGCAGTCCATTCCCATCAAGCGCATCTATAAAGACGGTATTTTTCAAGTAAGCGGCAGGTTTTCCAAGACCTGGCGCTTTTTTGATGTCAATTACGCCGTGGCCTCGCCGGAGAAACAAATGGAGCTGTTTTTGGGCTACTGCGGCGTTCTCAACAGCCTACCCATCGACGCGGGCATCAAGCTGACGCTGGTGAACCGCCAGCTCAACCGGCAGGAGTTCAGCCGGAATCTTCTGATGGCCTACCGGCAGGATGGCCGCGACTACATGCGCCGCGAATACAACGGCATTCTGCTGGACAAGGCCAGCGGCAGCAACAATCTGGTGCAGGAGAAGTACATCACCGTGTCCGTTGCCAAGCGCAGCATCGAGGAGGCCCGCACCTTCTTTGCCCGCGTGGGAACTGACCTGACCGCTGGCCTCGGTCGCATAGATTCCGGCATACGGGAAATCACCCTCAACGAGCGTCTGCGGCTGTTCCATGACTTCTTCCGTGTGGGGCAGGAATCGGCTTTCGCCTTCGACCTGCAAACCGCCCAGCGGCGCGGCCACGACTTCCGCGATGCCATCGCGCCGGAGACGCTGCAATTCTTCCACGACCACTACGCCGTGGACGAGCGTGTAGGCCGCACGCTGTTCCTGCGGGAGTACGCCAGCTTCATCAAGGACACCATGATAACCGAGCTGATGGACTACCCCCGGAACATGATGCTGTCCATCGACATCGTGCCGGTGGCCACAGACGAGGCTGTATCGGAGATGCACCGGCGCATCATGGCGGTGGAGAGCGACATCACCCGCTGGCAGCAGCGGCAGAACCATCACAACAATTTCTCTGCCAACATCCCCTACGATTTGGAGCAGATGCGGAAGGAGACGCGGGAGTTCTTAGACGACCTCACCGCCCGCGACCAACGGATGATGTACGCGCTGGTGACGCTGACCCACCTTGCCGACAACGAGGAGCAGTTGGAGCAGGACACGGAGGCGCTGTCCGCCATTGGCCGTTCCCACGGCTGTCAGTTTGCCACTATGAAGCACCAGCAGGAGAATGCGCTGAACACGGTGCTGCCCTACGGCCTGCGGCGCATCGACGCTATGCGGACGCTGACCACGGAGAGCACCGCCGTGCTGCTGCCCTTCAAGACGCAGGAGATCATGGACACCGGCGGGCTGTACTACGGTGTCAACGCTGTGTCCCGCAACCTTATCATCTGCAACCGCGACGCGATGCTCAACGGACACGGCCTTTATATGGGCGTGTCCGGCAGCGGCAAGTCCATGATGGCAAAGCAGGAGATCGGCTTCGTGGGGCTGAATACCAACCACGATATTATTGTGGTAGACCCCGAGCGGGAGTATGGCCCGCTGATCCGCGCCCTGGGCGGCGAGGTCATCACCATCTCCGCCTCCAACGGCAGCTATGTCAACGCGCTGGACATCTCCAAGGAGTACGGCGACGGGCGCAATCCGCTTGTTCTCAAGAGTGAGTTCATCATGAGCCTGTGCGAACAGCTCATGGGCGCGGGCGAGATCGGCGCAAAGGAGAAGTCCATCATCGACCGCTGCACCGCCAACATCTACCGCAAGTACATCCGCAGATACGAGGGCGATCCGCCCACGCTGAAAGACCTCTATGACGACCTCATGCGGCAGAAGGAGCCTGTTGCCCATGAAATTGCGCTGGCACTGGAGCTGTTCACTACCGGCAGTCTCAACGTGTTTGCCCATCAGACCAACATCGACACCCGCAACCGCATCATCTGCTACGACATTCAGGACTTGGGCGAAAACCTCAAGCCCATCGGTCTGCTGGTGATGCTGGACAGCATCCTCAACCGCGTCATTCGCAACCGACAGCAGGGCCGGTATACCCACGTCTACATTGACGAGATCTATCTGTTCTTCGCCAGCCCCGGTGTGGGCGGTAAGAGCGCCATCAACAACTATTCCAGCGAGTTCCTGTATAAATGCTGGAAGCGGTTCCGCAAATACTACGCCACCCTCACCGGCATTACGCAGAACGTGGAGGAGTGCCTGCTGTCCGACACGGCGCGGCTGATGTTCGCCAACAGCGAGTTCTTGGTACTGCTGAACCAAGCGCCCACCGACCGTGCGGAGCTGGCCAAGCTGCTGGATGCCAGCGATGCACAGATGGATTACGTCAGCGATGCCCCGGCAGGACATGGACTTATCAAGGTCGGCTCTTGCCTCGTTCCGTTCATCAATGAGCTGCCCCGCGATACGGAGCTGTACCGTCTGATGACCACCAAGCCGGGAGAGCAAAATGCGTGACGTCAAGACCCGTGCCGCCATGGAACAGCCGAAAACGCGGCAGAAAGACGCCATACCCCGCACGGCGGTGCGCATCCTACAGCGGCACTACGCCCAGCAGAAGCAGGAACGGCAGACCCAGCACCAGCGCCAGCCGGTGGAGTACGCCACGGAGCAGGCACAGCAGGGGACGGCGGACGCTGCCCGTCTGACATTCCGCGCTACGCAGCAGCTCCGGCGGAAATACGCCCTGCACAAATACCGTACCCAAAAGGTGCGGCAGCGGCAGGAGACAACGGCGGCGCAGGTGCGCCAGCGGGATATGTGGCGGTCAACGGAGCAGCCCGCCGTAGCGCAGCACACTGCCACAGTGCCGCGCCAACCAGCACCAAAAGCACCCGCGTCCACTATGACCATCGCCCAGCAGCAGGCAAAGCAGCATACCCAGCGCGCCGCCCAGCGGCAGATGCTCCAGCAGGCGAAAGCCGCCGCCCGCAAAGCGGGACAGCAGCTGGAGCAGATGGCGCAGGCGGTGGGCAAGACCGTCCGCGCTGGGTTCAAGGCGATAGCCGCAGCGGGCGGCGGTGTGGTGCTGTTCCTGCTGCTGGCCTTGCCGGTGATGGCGGTGGTGGCAGCGCTGTCCCCGGCAGGCGTCCTTGCGGACAGCTACACCATGGAGCCCACCGGCGAAGCCATGGAGGTGTGGGAGCGCCTGCCGGACGATCTTTCCATGGAGCGGCGCATGGTCGTCACCTATGCACTGGCACTGGTGGAAAAGGTGGACTACTTTTGGGGCGGCAAATCGTTGGTGCTGGGCTGGGACGACCGCTGGGGCGAGCTGACGGAGGTCACAGCCGAGGGCAGCGCCACCACCGGAACGGAGCAACCCTACGGCCTTGATTGTTCCGGCTTCGTGGACTGGGCGTTTTACAACGCCAGCGGCGGCGAATATGTGATTGGGCAGGGCGGCGGAGCTATGGAGCAGCACGCCGACTGCGTGGACATAGAGTGGGACGAAGTACAGCCGGGGGACTTACTGTTCTATCCGGAGGATGAACACGTCGGCATCGCCGCAGGTCACGACTGGCTGGGCCGCCTTCTGGTGGTGCATTGCGCCGCAGGTACGGATGGTGTGGTGATCTCCCACCGAACTGGCTTCGAGACAGCCGCAAGGCCGGTGTGGTACACAGATGAATAGAGGGCAGAGGAAATCCTCTGCCCGGCTTTTTCATGCGTTCAAATGGTACTTGCATAGTTTTCTGCCGTACTGTTCGCTCCAGTGCCTGCAAACCGTGTCGAAATGCGTCTCAACTTGAGACAGAACGGTTTGTGCGTTTCGCAGCAATTGCAAATTTACTGGTTTTCGTGTATAATAAAGAAAAGAGGATATAGTTGACGCTGTGTTGCACGAGGTGGTACAACTTGAAAAATATAAATTCGCATATACAAATCCCAAATGCAGTATTGAAGCAATTTCGTGATGAAAAAGATCCGGAAAAGAAAGTCTGGTATTTAGATCTTGCCACAGGAGAGGTCAAGCGAAGCGCGTCAGGCAAATTGGGAACGGAAAAAGGGTATTATTCAGAGGGCATTGAGCAGTTTTGGAGTGCGACCATTGAATCACCTATCGCTGCATTGAATGCAAGGATAAGAAAATCCTGCGATGGTTGTGAAGGCAATATTGGTGATTTTCTTCTTTCGGAGAATGACAAGACAGCGGTTAAGCGGTATATTAAGGCCATGGCAATAAGGAGTAACTTGGCTTACGAGTCGATGATGGAAAGCAGTCTTACGGCGGATGAGTGTACCGAGCAGGAAAATCATGATGACCTGTCACGATTTGGAATGGAAGCGACAGGACAATTTGAAGGAATGCTCGGCCGTCTTGATGTTATTGTTCTACTTAACAAAACGCTTTACAATCTCGTTGTTCCGAGAAACGGTTGGTATGCACTGTCATTTTGCGGAGTCGAGAATGTTGTAGTCCCGATTTCTCCTAAATGTGCATTCTTGTTATATCCAAAAGATTATCCAAAATACAGTAATACGCAATTTGCGGTTGTTGATGACGCAGGATATATCTTGGCTATGAACACGATGGCTCTTAAACATGAGTGTATTTATAATATGACTTTTATTGCATCGAAAAGTCGTAGGGAATTGGATGAGCTGCAAAAAATTTACAGAGAACTTAGGGTTCAATTTGAAGCATTAAAACAGTAGAAAAGAAGGTGATAGGTTTGCCCACAAGAACCAAGAGTAGGAATGACACGAAGAAAGAGGTGGCAGAAGAAAAGTGCTTCCAACTCGCGCTCGATGCGGCACGAAGGCAAGGTGGTGGCACATACAAGATAATATCGTATTTAAATGGCCAAAATATTGATACTCGCGCAAAGAAGGATCGTCCCGACTTAATTAGACTATGTACGAATGCCAAGCATGAAGAAGTAATTGTGGGAATAGAGCATTTTTGCGTAAATCAAATGGTTAAACGTGTGGGTGATCGGTATAAATCCGTGGGTAAAGAACTAAGGGGGCATATAGAGGCAACTTATGAAAAAGGTCACACAGAGTTGGAAACTACCGGAGATGTTTCGGATGATCTTTGCCGTAAATTGCTGGAAGAAAGTGTGCTGCTGGCTCAACAGGCGAATACTCCACAATATGGAGGTTTTTTGAAAGCGTTTCGTACTTCTCTTGAAAAACACCTTAGCAAAGCGGATGAGTATCGAGCCAACATTCAGAAATTTGCTGGCCAAAAGAAAATACAGTTAGCATTTATCATAGAGGTGGAAACGGCGTTTATGCAGTTGTTCCTCAACAACGGTCGGAAAACATCCATTGATGAATCTGGTTTGTTGCCTATGACAAGCGATGTTGTTAATATATTATCTTCTATCCCAACGGACAGGGTTGACTACATTATTCTCTATTTCACATCCGCGGCCTTCAAACCTAATACAAATGCAATCGCAATTCGAACAGGGAATATAATGAAGCAACTGAAGAACCAAAGTGTGACGATATACAAATACGCAGGAATAGACAAATACAATGACGGAGGTGTTTCTTTTACACCTCCAGAAGTAACCCACAGAAATGAAGATGGGGAGTACCAAGCTAAATATTCATATTCCATTCCGCCATTAGATAAAGATAGAAACCAACGTATTTGGCCGGCATTCAAAACTGCATACTATGCACATAAGCAAGGAGTGCCATTCGTGGCTACACGCGAGATTCAAGCGGCTCTATTCACATTAGGAAAATTTGTTGATCGCTTTTATGGCGTGGGTACAGATGTGGGTGTGGTTTTTCAAAAAAACGTTTCGCAAGAGGTGGAGAAGCGATTTAGGGATTTTGATCGTTTATACCCGCTTCCGAAGCAAAATAATGACTAAGCAGACCGTTTGTAAATGTACTTGATGGATCTATACAGTAAACAGCCATGCTTACAGTGGAATAATTGCCACGAATGTCGAAACCCGTCTCAATTTGAGACGGGTTTCTGCTATTCCTTCGATGCTTCCAATGCGCTGCGAATCATGGAGGCCATCATGTTCAGCTGCTTCGGCGTGGCGGTTTGCAGAAGTTCCAGCAGCGCATCCATGTCCTGATTGCCCTGTTGCGGCAATACCTCCACCAACAGATACGTTGGAGAGACGTTCAGCGCCTGACAGAGCGAGACGAACACCGGCAGGCTGGGAACTTTTGAGCCTGCCTCAATCTGCCGCAGGTAGGTGGCGTTGATGCTGCACGTTTCGGCCAGCCGTTCCCCTGTCCAGCCCCGCTCCTTACGCGCCATATTGATCCTCTTGCCAAGCAGCTTCTTATCCATGTGTCGCCTCCGTTTGTATGCCTAAAGCGTTTTATTTATACGCTTATAGCTTACATTTTCCTTGACGCGAAAAATAGCGACTGATAGAATATTAAATATAAGCTGATAGACTACAAAGTGGGTGAGACGATGGACAAGCCGGTGCGCTGTGCGGTCATGGGGCAGCATCCCCTACGATTCCCGTGGGGCTTCGATGAAGAAGATGAGTCCTGCGGCAAAATGAAGATGGAACTGGCGCAGCAGATCATGGTACTGCGTCAGAGTGGTGTGTCGCAATTCCTTGTGGCCTGTGACTGCGGTGTGGGACTGTACGCCGCTGAAATCGTCAACGGTCTGCGGGCAACGACCGACCATGACCTGATGCTTATTTGCTACACACCCCACGAGGAGCAGGCCACAAAATGGGCGCCGTATCTGCGGGAACGGTACTTCGATATGCTGACTGCCTGCACCTACCTGTCCGTCGTGTGCGAGGTCGGCGCGCCGGACGCGCAGCTACAAGCCTACAAGAAGGTCATCGACCTGGCGGATGTGGTGCTGGGTGTCTATGATGCGGACACGTCGGCCACAGACAGTGCGGAGGACAGAGCCTTGACCTACGTCGAGGGGCAGCACAAGCCATTGTTGATGCTGTATCCAACAGAGCGAGGCATAACAAGAACAGAGTAAAAATGAGGAGAGGCGCGAGTTCATTCTCGCGCCTCTCCTCATTTATAGTATGAAGAAGTTAGCCGTTAATGGAAGCCCACAGATCAGTCCACTTCTCAATGAGGGTGGATTTCTGTGCAGACATCATCTCAAAGTCCATGGGAACAACACCATCATCGATGTCAGCGGGGAAGTAGCTCTCATCGTTCACATAGGTGGTGTTAGGACCACGGGAACCAGCGGCCTTTTCACGAGCCAGCTGGAAATCAGCGGAAGACAGCACATCCAGAACGGCGGCAGCCAGCTCGGGATGCGGGCAATTCTTGACCATGCCGGAGGCAAACGCGCAGACGGTGTTGCCTTCGGTGGGCCACACGATCTCAACATTGTCCGCGCCACTCATCAGCAGGGAGATGGCGCCGTTATCATAGGTCAGACCCACAGCGTACTCGCCGTTGTAAACATCCTTGTAGCAGGCGGAAGAGCTGGTGCTGATAACGCCGTTGCAGTTCTCCATGAGGCTCTTCTGATAGTCCCAAGCCTTCTCATCGCCAAACTCGTCGCCCATGAGGTACAGCATGGTCTGCAGCTGACGCCATGCAGAGGAGGAGGCGGAGGGGTCAGCCTGAATGATGTGACCCTTCAGCTCGGGCTGCAGCAGATCGGCATAGCCCTTGACATCCACGCCCAGCTCGTTCAGAACCTCGGTGTTCTTGATGAGGCAGACATACTGATAGGCAAAGTAGGTGTAGTAGCCGTTGGACTCAACAGCACACTGATCGGCGTACTTGGGGGTATACTCCTGCAGCAGATCCAAATACTGATCGCCATCGGTCTGGGACAGGCCGCCGAAGATCACGTCTGCCTGGGGATTCTCCTTCTCAGCATCAACACGAGCCACCAGTTCGCCCAGAGAGCCGCTGATGAACTCCACGTTCACATCGGGGTACTCCTTGTTGAAGACCTCCAGGAACACTTCGTGATCCACGTCAGTCTGAGTGGAGTAGATCACCACGGTGCCGGACAGCGTGGCGGCATCATCGCCATCGTTTGCGTCCGGCTGCTTGGTCTCGCCGCAGGCCACTAGGGACAGGGACATGACCAGGGCAAGAAGCAGGCACAAAAACTTTTTCATGTTCTTTCTCCTTTTTGTTGTTTGGTTTTATATCGACACTGCATTATCGCAGCGCAGATACGAGGAACAGGCACCGCGCCTTACATCTGGATCTCCCGACCCCGGTTGATGCGCATATAGACCATCAGCGAGATCGCGGTCAGCACCGTCGTAACGGCAGCAAACGCAGCGGCTTCACCGAAGTTACCGCGGGCAACGGCGGTATATGTACCTACCGTCAAAGTAATGGAGCGATTGTTATAGAGGATGGCCGCACTGGAAACCTCCGTCACGATGGACACCCAGCTGAGGATCGCACCGGAGATAATGCCGCTGGACATCATGGGAACTGTAATGCGGAAAAATGTCTTCATCTTGGATGCGCCCAAGCTGATAGAAGCCTCCTCGATGGACAGCGGTATCTGTATCAGCGTAGCCGTAGCAGAGCGCGTAGTATACGGCAGACGACGTATAATGACAGCGATAATCATGATGGCCAGTGTACCCGTAAGCACCAGCGGCTTTTTGCCAAAGCCAATGACCAGCGCGATAGCGATGACCGAGCCGGGCATGATGTAGGGCATCATGGAGATCGTATCGATGGAGTGGTTGATGAAATTGGGGCGCCGGACAACGAGGTAGGAAATCATGATGGCCAGCAGGATGATGGCGGCCAGCGCGATAACACCCATAACAACCGTGTTGCCAGTGGCGCGCAGAAGCAGCTTGTTCAGCGCTGCCTTGTAGTTGGCCAGAGAATAACCTTCCTGGAACACGCCCATCTTGGAGTTGCGGAAGGACACATAGACGATGTAGATCTGCGGCAGCAGGGAAATGGCGACAACGGCATAGCAGAACACATGCATCAGAACGCCGCCGAGACCCTTCGGGTCCTTTTTCTCCACCGGGTGCAGCGCGTTCATGGAGAAGCTGAACTTCTTGGTGGCATACTTTTGCAGCAGGAAGATAGCCGCCGTCAGGATAATGGCAATGACGCTGATGGCGGAGGCAAAGCCATAGTCGGAGCCCGTTTCGCTCAGGAACTGCTTGTATATCTCCACCGTAAAGGTGCGGTAGCCCTCGCCGATCAGCAGCGGCGTACCGAAATCGGCAAATGCGCGCATGAACACCAGCAATGCAGCCGCCAAAACTGTGGGCATGGACAGCCGCAGGATCACATTCCAGAACCGCTTGAAGCCGCTGCAGCCCAAATTGGCCGAAGCCTCCATCAGACTGTTGTCAAGATTGCTGAACATACCGTTCATGTAGATCATGACCAGCGGATAGAGCTTTGTGGCCTGCACCAGCAGTATCCCGCCGAAGCCGTAAATGCTGCCGGTCTGAATACCCAGCGCTTTCAGCAGCAGCGTAATGTCACCGGAGCGCCCCATCAGCAGAATCCATGCGTAAGCTCCGATGAACGGCGCGGACATACAGCACAGGATACTGGACACCAGCAGGAACTTAGCGCCCTTCAGCCGGTAGAAGGAATAGAAATAGGAAAAGGCAATGCCGATAGCCAACGATACCAGCATAACGGCGATAGACACCTTGAAGCTGTTGAATATGGTATTGTAGTAGTAAGGCTTACTGAAAAACTTAATGAAATTGTCGAAGGTAAAGGCGGACTCACTGGTGGTAAACGCCTGCTTGAGCAGCGTACAGATGGGGGACACGAAGAACAGCAGGAACGCCAGCAGCAACGCGATGGAAATAGCCGACCATACCTCGAATTTCCTGCGCGTCTGGTTCATTCCGCACCTCTCTTGTCGTCGTGGACACCGCGAAGCAGGTTCACGCTTCCGTCCTCGGAGAAAATATTGATCTTCTCCGCCTTGACCTGGAGAAATACCTCAGTCCCCTTGGGGATAATGGAATCGATAGAGGATTCCTGGATCGTTTCCACCTCTGTGCCGTCAAGCAGCGTCAGCTTGTAGTGCGTGTTCAGACCGAGGAAAATGCTGTCGCTGACCTTGGCGGGCACACCCTGTGTCGCATCGGTAGAAACAATAAACTCCTCCGGCCTCACCGAGATCTGGATACTCTGCTCACGCCGGTGCTGCTCCTGCACATTTTCGATGGGGACGGTATAGCCGTCGGAAAAACGCACGGCGCACTTGCCGTCCTGTACCGTCAGCGTACCGGGGAGCATATTGGTGCGGCCAATGAATGTCGCAACAAAGACATTGGCCGGGCGCTGATAAATGTCCTTCGGCGTACCGATATGTTGGATCACGCCGCCACTCATGACCGCGATGCGGTCGGAGACAGCCATAGCCTCTTCCTGATCGTGGGTCACATAGACAGTGGTGATGCCGACCTCGTTCTGAATCTTCTTGATAATGCCGCGCATTTCCACTCGCAGCTTGGCATCCAAGTTGGACAGCGGCTCGTCCATCAGAAGGACGTCCGGCTTGATGACCAGTGCACGCGCCAACGCCACGCGCTGCTGCTGTCCGCCGGAGAGACGGTCGGGCATACGGTCGGCATACTCATCCACATGGACCAGCTTCATGAACTCATCGGAGAGCGCCGCTTTCTCCGCCTTGCCCATCTTTCGGTTCTCCAGGCCGAACTCCAC
>ERZ824480.2007-NODE-2007-length-16250-cov-7.385798_pt1 | contig 16250 bp, 15 predicted proteins | sample MGYA00519861_ERZ824480 | MGnify/ENA primary metagenome ERZ824480 (study PRJEB31778, sample SAMEA3449152) | human gut metagenome | biome: human gut; feature: human-associated habitat; material: faeces | place: United Kingdom | collected 2010/2012 ... | reverse complement strand
AAACCCCCACGCTTTTCCCACCGCTTTTACGCTAAAAGCGGTGCCTGCGGAGCAACCAAGAAATTACGATAACCTGTTTTTGATATGATAAGATAATTTAAAATCCAAAATCGGGATTGCAAAGGCACCCCATTTGCACCTACTCCTCCTCGTATACCTCGTGGCAATTTTTCTCCGCGTTATACTTCAAGCCGTAATGTTTGCCGTCCTTTTGTATACCGTTTTCAAATGTGCCGACAAAGCTTTTATACATTCCCTCAAACTGCGGATTTCCCTTCGGAGAATACTCAACACCCTCGCCGTTTTTCTCGCCGTCCTTGTAATTTCCCTCATAAATAAGGTAAATTTCGTCAAAATACGCGTTATACTCGGTCATAAATCCGTCTTTTTTGCCTCTCTTCCACTCGCCTTCGCTCGTGAGCGCACCGTTGCGGTACATTTTTCCCTTGCCGTCAATCCGTCCGTCCTTAAACTCGCCCTCATACATAACGAACTCGTCAACCGAATACATCACACCCGGCTCACGGCCCTCGCCGTAAACCAAAATTTTCCTGCCCTCTTTCATATTTTCCGAATACATACCGTAGTCGATATAATACATTGCACCGTTTCCGTGCATAACGCCGTTCACGACGTTTCCGCGGTACAAAATGCTGTCCGCTTTTTCGTTATAAATATCGTTTGAATCGGAATAATAATAAATCACGCCGTCAGCGTCGGTATACCCGGGCGCCCAAAGCGCGGTAATGCGCTTGACATCCTCATTTGACGCACTTCCGATTACAACTTCAAAACGGTCGAGATGAATTTCGCCGTCATAAATTTTCCGCCCGTCTTTAAAGAGCATACCGTTGAATTTTCTCGGATATGTTTCCGAATTGTAAATTTCGTTTCCGTCGTCGTCATACACCGCGCCGACGCCCTCGCCGTACGGCGAATTTTCCTTTTCGTGAATAAGATAAATTTCGCCCGTTTCGGGAAGATAGCGCGCCTCACCGCCGTTTTCAAACTTGGCACTGCGCACCCTCACGCCGTATTTAAACCTGCCGTCCTGCTCAATATAAACCGTCGCTTTTTCGTCAAAATTCATAGTAAACGACGGATTTTCAAGGTCGCTCGGGAACACATTGACCTGATAATTTTCAACGTTTTTATATTCGTACTTTTCCAAATTTGAATAGATATACGACCCGTTCACGCTGACGGTTTTATCGTTTGAAAAATCACCGTAAACATAGTAATACGACTCGCCGTAACGGCTTTGGTTATCGTATTTTTTCACGCCGTACAAAAGGGTTCCGTCGCTGCCGAAAAACCCTTTTTCGCCCGACACCGAATTTTCGCTGTTTTCGGTTTTTTCCTCGCAGTTTTCAATTTCTTTTTCAATAATACATACGTCAAGACGGCGTTTTCCGTCGTCATATCTCACATAACCTCCGCCGTACTCGCCCACCGCGTCAACGCTGACCACCGTCACGCCGAAAATGTTATAGCTTTCCGAAAGATTTCCGTTTATGTAGGTTTTTATATCTGTGGGATATACTTTAAAAAGGTCTTTAAAGGTCACATTTTCCTTTTTTGCGTTGATAACGTCGGTCGCATAAGGTGTAAAATTCCTTTCGGGGCGTGTTATTTTAAGAGTTCGTTCCTCCCCGTTCCACAAAACATTAAAGCCGTATTTTGACAAAGCCTCGGCAATTACAAAAGTTTTTCCCTTGTAGTTGAACGACTCAATCGGGCAGTAATCAATAAACGTCACAATGTCGGTTTCTTTCACATACCCCAAATTCTCGGCATACGCGGTGCAAAACATCAGCATCACAGCGCACAAAACCAACAAAACACAAAAAAATTTTTTCATACTTATATCCCCCCTCACCATTATGCTAACACACATCGAATTGTGCTGTCAACCGTTTTTACGCATTTGAAACATAAAATTAAACAAAAACGCGCCAACCGCGCTGTAAATATGAAAAAAATTTTTGGTAAATTTCGCAAAAATTTTACAAAAGTATAGACAAAAGACAAGAATTGTATTATTATATACTATATATTTATAATTTTGGAGGGGTACTTTATGAAAAAACTTCTATCGGTTGTCCTCGCGCTTACGCTCGTTTTGTCGCTCGCGGCTTGCGGCGGTACATCAACGGGCAGTGACGGCGACACAATCAAAATCGGTGTGTTCGAGCCTACAACAGGCGAAAACGGCGGCGGCGGAGTTCAGGAAGTTCTCGGCGTTCGCTATGCAAATTCAATCAGACCTTCGGTTACGATTGACGGAAAAGAATATAAAATTGAATTGGTTGAAGTTGACAACCAGTCTGATAAAACCGCGGCGGTTACCGCTGCACAGTCGCTCGTTTCGTCGGGCGTAAAAGCGGTTATCGGCTCTTACGGTTCGGGCGTTTCCATTGCGGCAGGTTCCACTTTCGCAGAAGCTAAAATCCCCGCGGTAGGATGCTCATGCACAAATCCGCAGGTTACTCTCGGAAACGACTACTACTTCAGAGTTTGCTTCCTCGACCCGTTCCAGGGCACGGTTATGGCAAACTACGCAGGCGTTACAAAAGGTCTTAAAAAAGCGGCTGTAATCTGCCAGAACGGCGACGACTATTCGACAGGTCTTGCTTCTTACTTCAAAAAAGCATTCCCCGGCGAAATCGTTTACGAAGGCACATACAACACAAATGAGTCGGACTTTAACGCTATTCTCACAGCGGCTAAAGCAACAAATCCCGATGTATACTTTGTTCCGTCGTCTATCGCAACGGCAGGACTTTTCATCAAACAGGCGCGTGAGCTCGGTGTAACCGCTCCCATTATGGCAGGCGACACCTGGGAAAACGAAACAATCATCAAAAACGCAGGCGCGGAAAACTGCGAGGGCGTAACATTCTCGACATTCTTCGACGAGAAAGACTCGTCTGCGAAAGAATTTGTTGACGGCTTTGTTAAATACCTCAACAGCTCGGCTGAAAACCTCAAACTCAACGGCGGCAGCGACGGTGTTGCGGCGGTTTCGGCGCTCGGCTTTGACTCGTACAACGTAATCCTTGACGCTATCGAGGCTGCAAAATCCACCGATTCGCAGGCAATCCGCGACGCTCTTACAACACTTGACACAACAGGTGTTACAGGCTCGCTCGCATTCGACGAAAACGGCGACGCTAAGAAAGATAAAGCTTACATCAAAGTTATCGAAAACGGCGCGTTCAAATTCATCGGAACACAGCTTACAGACGGTAAATTCACACCGGTTGAGTAATTTTAAGATTACGTAAATTTATCAATTTTTAAATAACATCGGCGAGGTTTCTTGCCTCGCCGATATTTGTTTTTTTACTTACATAAACAAAAAAGGCTTTTGGTACTTTTTAATTTTAAGGGGGAAAAATCCCGATGAACGCATTTTTGCAAAATTGCCTTAACGGCTTATCAATCGGAAGTATTTATGCCTTAATCGCCATAGGCTACACTATGGTGTACGGAATTTTGCGCCTCATAAACTTTGCTCACGGCGATATTTTTATGATGGCAGGCTATTTTATGATTATCGCAATGACCGACCTTTTAATTCCGTGGCAGATTTCAATAGCGATAGTGATTATCGCAACAATTCTCTTGGGTGTTTTAACCGAAAAAATAGCGTATAAACCGCTCCGCAGTGCGCCGAGAATGTCTATAATGATTTCGGCAATCGGCGTTTCGTATTTTTTGCAGAACTTTGCAACATACCTTTTTTCGGCGCTCCCGAAATCGTATCCTTCAATCGCCGTGCTTGACAGGAAAATTACAATCGGCACAATTTCAACATCGCTGGTTACGTTCATAACGCCGATTTTAACAATAGTGCTTGTTATTGCGCTGGTTGCGCTTATCAACAAAACCAAAATCGGTATGGCAATGAGAGCGGTGTCGAAAGATTTTGAAACGGCACAGCTTATGGGCGTAAAAATCAACAGCGTTATAAGCATAACGTTTGTAATCGGATGTGCGCTCGCGGCAATCGGCTCGATTTTGTACTTCACGCCCCGTCCGCAGGTTTATCCGCTTTCGGGTTCGCTCCCGGGCTTAAAATGCTTTGTTGCGGCGGTTTTCGGCGGCATCGGTTCAATTCCCGGCGCGCTTGTCGGCGGATTTTTAATCGGACTTTGCGAAACCTTTATCAAGGCAGGAATTTTCTCGGAATTTTCCGACGCATTCACATTTGTAATTTTGATTGTCGTGCTTTTGTTTAAGCCGACGGGACTGTTTGGCGAAAAAGTAACGGAGAAGGTGTAGAATATGACAAAACAAACAAAAAATATTATTGCCGCACTAATTTTGGCGGTTGTAATTTCGGGCTTTGTGCTTTATGCGGGTCAGCTGCCTACAACCTCTATGCTCCGCACATCGCTCCAAATGGGCGTTATATACGCACTGCTCGCAGTGTCTATGAATATGCTCAACGGCGTAACGGGACAGTTTTCGCTGGGACTTGCAGGTTTTATGACGCTCGGCGCATATACCTACGCGGTGCTCACAATTCCCGTGTCGGTTAAAGACAACGTTTATTACCTCTACGGCGTGGCAAACTGCCTCAAAAACGTTCAGCTTCCGATAATTCCGGCGCTTATCATCGCAGGACTTGTCGCGGCATTCTTTGCGTTTTTGATAGGTATGCCCGTATTAAGGCTTAAAAGCGACTATTTTGCAATCGCAACGCTCGGATTTGCCGAGGTTGTGCGTATCGTCACCGCAAGCTCGTGGCTCAACAAGGTGACAAACGGCTCGCTCGGTCTTAACAGCATACCGAAATTCAATTCGTATTACGCAATTTTCATTGTTGCGATTATCTGTATCGCGATAATGTTTTTAATCAAAAATTCCACCTACGGCAGAGCGTTTAAAGCAATACGCGACGACGAAATCGCAGCCGAGGCAATGGGAATAAATTTGCAGAAACACAAAATTTTATCGTTTGTAATAAGCTCGTTTTTCGCAGGTATCGGCGGTGCGCTCCTCGCTATGTATCTTAAGGCGATTTCCGCAACAACGTTTACCCTCGCAACCGCAACCTATTACATTCTCCTTATGGTTGTAATCGGCGGTATGGGAAGTTATTCGGGCAGTATCATAGCGGCGTTTCTGGTTATCTTCGCAAAAGAATGGTGGCTCAGAGGACTCGACAAACCGCTCATCATTTCGGGCGTGCAGATTCCTCTTTTGCGTTCGGGCTTCAGAATGGTTATATTCTCGCTCATTCTTATGATTGTCGTTCTGTTCTTCAGACAGGGACTTATGGGCGACAACGAGCTGACGCCGGACTTTATAAAGTCGCTTTTCCAACGAAAGAAAAAAGCAAACAAACTTGAGGAGGTACAGAAATAATGGCAGAAAATGTACTTCACATAGAAAATATAGTAATGCAGTTCGGCGGTGTCGTTGCGGTAAACGACTTCACGCTGGACATTAACAAAGGCGAAATCGTGGCGCTCATCGGCCCCAACGGCGCAGGCAAAACCACCGCTTTCAACGTTATCACGGGCGTTTACGCTCCCACAAACGGCGCGGTGTATTTTAACGGCAAGCGCATTATCGAAAACCACCCTCACGGCAAAATGAAAAAGCTTTACAAGGGCGGAAATTTGGGAAAATACAAGTCGGTAATCGAGCCGACGCCCGACAAAATCACGCATCTGGGCATTGCACGAACGTTCCAGAATATCCGCCTTTTCAAAAATATGACGGTTTTTGAAAACGTTCTTATCGCAAAGCATTTAAAGCGTACGTCAAACATCTTTTCGGCAACGTTCCGCTTAAACGCTAAAGAAGAGGCGCGTCAGCGCGAAGAAGTTATGAAGCTTTTGGACATTCTCGGTCTTTCGTCGGTTAAGGACGAAAAAGCGACAAATCTTCCCTATGGAAAACAGCGTCATCTTGAAATTGCGCGCGCGCTCGCAACCGAGCCGAAACTTTTGCTTCTCGACGAACCGGCGGCAGGTATGAATCCGCAGGAAACCGAGGAACTTACCGCGTTTATCGGCAAAATCCGCTCGGAATTCGGGCTTACAATTCTTATGATTGAGCATCATATGGACTTGGTTATGGATATTTCGGACAGAATTTACGTTCTCGATTTCGGAAAACTCATCGCACAGGGCACGCCCGACGAGGTGCAGAACAATCCGAAAGTTATCGAGGCATATTTGGGGGTGAGCGACGATGCTTAAAATTAACGATTTACACGTTTCGTACGGCGGAATACGTGCAATCCGCGGTGTGAGCCTTGAAATTCCCGACAAAGAAATCGTTACGCTTATCGGCGCGAACGGTGCGGGAAAATCGACGACACTGCGCTCGGTTGCAGGTCTTGTAAAACCCGATTCGGGTTCTATTGAGCTGGACGGCAAAGAGCTTGTCGGCAAAAGCCCCAACGAAATAATCACGCACGGAATTGCGCTCGTTCCCGAGGGCAGACGCGTTTTTGCAAACCTCACCGTGCTTGAAAACATCAAAATCGGCGGTTATCTTCGCAAAGACAGCCTTGATGAGGACATTGAAAAAATGTATAGTCTTTTCCCGATTTTGAAAGAGAGAAACTGGCAGCTCGCAGGTACGCTTTCGGGCGGTGAACAGCAAATGCTCGCCGTTGCGCGCGCGCTGATGAGCAAGCCGAAAATCATTATGATGGACGAACCGTCGCTCGGTCTTGCACCGCTTATAGTGCGTGACATTTTCGACATTATAAAGGAAATTAACAAACAGGGCGTAACGGTGCTTTTGATTGAGCAGAACGCGAATATGGCGCTGAAAATCGCCGACAGAGCATACGTTATGGAAACGGGAAAAATTACAATGAGCGGTACCGGCGCGGAACTCCTCGCCGACGAGAGAATAAGAAAAGCATACCTCGGAAAATCCGCAAAATAAGTAAAAAAATTATCGGGACGGTAAAGCCGTCCCGATTTTTTATATACAAAATTAAACAAATTATAAAACAAACATTTACCGCGTCAAACCGTCTTGTGTATATTGCCGTTCAGCCTACGGCAAACGTTTGTCGCCGACCGAGCCGGCAGACGAGATAGGGGGAATCGAAACCCCCACGTTTTTGCGGCACTTTTGCGCCAAAAGTGCCCCTGCGGAGCAAAAAAAGTTTCCCCTAATGCCCGAGCGGTTTTTTCTCCATAAATTCTTTCTCGGTTGTGAGGTCAGCGTGCAGCAACACCCCGAACACAACGGCGAACGGAATAACCGTCACCCAAATTGCGCGTCCCGAAAAAATGTTGCAGAAAACCGTGCCGATAACCGCGCCGGCTATAAAGAAAAACAGCATTTTTGAATGTTTCGACAATCTCTCGCGGTGCGATTTATTCTTCGTTTTAAGATGTTTCAATTCTTTCGCGAGTCCCACGCCGATTTGACGTATATGATTTGTCGCAAACGTCGTTGCCATAGGCACGCCCTCCGCCTGACGGAACGTGTTATACTGCATTGACGCGATAAAATTTATCATAATCTGCGAAATCTGCACGGGATACGAATCGGGGATAAATCCCAGCACCAAAACCGCCAGAATTTCAATCGCGATAAGGAGTGTATCCCAGCGTATCAGAAAATTGTGCTTTACCAAATTCGGCAAAAGCTCCGACACAAACGCGCCGAAAAGATACGCCGAAATCGGGATTAAATAATAAAGCGCTTTGCTCCAGTGCCCTGCGCCGAGCGCAAGTCCCATCAGCACCACGTTGCCCGTCTGCGCGTTGCAGAAAACATTTCCGCGAAGCAAATATGTATACGCGCCGAAAAATCCCGCAACGGTCATAAGCGTGTAAAAAACCCAGTTTCTCTCGCACGTTAAATATACCAGTTCTTTTTCGTATTCCAAGCCTTCGTTTTGCATATGCACCCTCCCGACTGTCTTTTTCTACGATATTGTATCATAATTTTTTTGCAAAATCAACCCTTGCACCGCACAAAATTTTGTGATATAATCATCGGTCTTAACTTCACGCGGCTCTCTTTCCCCGTTTCCGAAACGCTTTCGGGCGGTATCGGACTTATCATCTGCGCAAAAACGGTGAAAAACCGGAAGAAAAACAAAACAATCGTCAAATAGCACAAAATGTAAAAATTTTATAAAAAACTCTTTTATTTTTTCCGATATAGTGATATAATAAATAAATATGATATTATCAGGCATTTTGCAGGCAAAATAAAGGGTGGGTGAAAATACCTTGGAAAAATTTGTAATAAACGGCGGAAACGCGCTTTGCGGAACCGTTGATATTTCGGGCGCAAAAAACGCAGCCGTTGCAATCATTCCGGCGACTATTTTAATTGAGGACGAATGTATTATCGAGAACGTTCCCGATATTCAGGACGTCCGCATTATTTTGGATATTCTTTCTTCACTGGGCGCAAAAGTTGAAAAAATCAGCGCAAACACCGTAAAAATCGACGCTTCAACCTTGAATACATACATTGCAGAAAAGGAAATGGCGTCAAAAATGCGTGCGTCGTACTATCTTCTCGGCGCGCTTTGCGGACGTTTCAAAAAAGCAGCCGTTCCTCCTCCGGGAGGCTGTAATTTCGGCATACGTCCGATAGACCAGCATATAAAAGGCTTTGAGGCATTAAACTGCAAAGTTGAAATAAAGCACGGCAGTATCAACGTTGACGGTGAAAACATAAAAGGCGGTCAGGTTTATTTCGACGTTGTGAGCGTCGGCGCGACAATCAACCTTATGCTCGCGGCGGTGCGCGCACCCGGCGTCACCGTTATGGAAAACGCGGCGAAAGAACCGCACATTGTCGACGTTGCAAACTTTTTAAATTCAATGGGCGCAAACATAAAAGGCGCCGGAACGGACGTTATCAAAATCACGGGCGTTGAAAAGCTTCACGGCGGAACATACGGCGTAATTCCCGACCAAATCGAGGCAGGCACGTATATGTTCGCGGCGGCGGCAACGCGCGGAGATGTAACCATACGAAACGTAATTCCCAAGCATCTTGAGGCGATTACGTCGAAATTTATCGAAATGGGCGTGGACGTTACCGAGGGCGACGACGAAATCCGCGTGTGCGCCAAGGGAAACCTTAGCAAAATCAACGTTAAAACACTGCCCTACCCGGGATTTCCCACCGACCTTCAGCCTCCTATGGTTGCGCTTTTAACCACCGTAAACGGCACGAGCATTGTCACCGAAAGCGTGTGGGATTCGCGTTTTCAGTATGTTGCCGAGCTTGAAAAAATGGGCGCGAAAATCACGGTTAACGGCTCGGTTGCGGTTATCGAGGGCGGTCACGCGCTCACCGGTGCGGACGTTAAATCCACCGACCTTCGCGCGGGCGCGGGAATGGTTATCGCGGCGCTTTGCGCAAACGGCACAACCGAGGTTTTAAACGTTTACCATATCGACAGAGGATACGAAAATATTATAGAAAAACTCACAAGCTTGGGAGCGGATATTAAAAGAACAGATGATTAGATTTATAACATTATTCAGCGGCAGCAGCGGAAACGCAACGCTGATTTCAGGCAGAGAAACAAACATTTTAATAGACGCCGGAGTAAGCTGTGCGAAAATATGCGCGTCGCTCTCGGAACTCGGAATTTCGCCGAATGAGCTTGACGCAGTACTTATAACCCACGAGCACAGCGACCACGTAAACGGGGTGCGCGTGCTCTCAAAAAAGTTTAATATTCCCGTTTATGCCACCGAAAAAACGCTCGACGCAATGAATTTGTACGACGTTTACGCGCACAATCAGCGCGCGGTGAAATCGGGCGAACGGTTTGAGATACGCGAATTTGAAATTTTTCCTTTCTCCATTCCGCACGACGCGGCAGACCCCGTGGGATACAGCGTTCTTGCCGAAAACAAAAGGTATACCGTCGCAACCGACCTCGGGCACATAAACGAACGGCTTTTAAAATGCCTTTGCAAAAGCGAGGTTGTTCTGCTTGAGTCAAACCACGATGTGGAAATGCTAAAAAAAGGTCGTTATTCCTATCCTTTGAAAAAGCGTATTCTGTCCGATTCCGGGCATCTTTCAAACGAAAACGCGGCGTGGACGGCGACACAGCTTGCAATGTGGGGAACGGGCAAAATCATTTTGGGACATCTATCAAACGAAAATAATACGCCGAGCCTTGCATACGAGGCATCGCACAGTATGCTGTGCAAAAACGGCGCGCAAATCGGGGGCGACGTGATATTAAAAGTCGCGCCGAGGAGCGGAATTTTGGAAATATAACAAAACACAGAAAGGGGTTTTAAAATGAGTACATACGAAATTGCACAAAGAATAAGAGAACTTCGCGAAGTGTGCGGGTACACCGAGGAACAACTCGCAGAAGAACTTGGAGTTGACGCCGAAACATATAAAGACTACGAAAAAACGGGCGACAACATTCCGATAAGCGTGATTTACGAAATCGCGAATAAATTTAAGGTGGATTTCACCGAAATCGTCACGGGCGTGAGCGCAAAGCTCGACACTTATCACCTTGTGCGAAACGGCGAGGGACGCGACGTTGACCGTTATCCCGGCTACCGTTTTTCCGACCTTGCGTATAAATTCAGCCGTAAGATTATGCAGCCCCTTCTGGTTACTCTCGACCCGTCGGATAAGCCTGCCGCGCTTGTTTCGCACGCAGGTCAGGAGTTTAATATGGTGGTTGAAGGCTCGATTGCCGTCGTCATTGAGGATGAGGAACTCATCCTGAAAAAAGGCGACACAATCTATTTTAACCCGAACTTAATGCACGGACAAAGATGTGTCGGCGACAAAAAAGCTGTTTTTCTTACAATAATTGCCGAATGAAAAGGACGTGTTAAATAATGCTGCTTACAAGATTTTTACCGAGAACAGAATTTAATTCATACAAAGATTTCAAAGAAAATTATACGGTTAACGTACCCGAAGATTTCAATTTCGGGTTTGACATCGTGGACGCGTGGGCAAACGAGGAACCCGGCAAAAAGGCGCTCGTTTGGTGCAACGACAACGGCGAGGAAAAAACGTTTACCTTTACCGATATTAAAAAACTTTCAAACAAAACCGCCAACTTTTTAAAAAGCCTCGGCATTAAAAAAGGCTCGGTGGTTATGCTTATTTTAAGGCGCAGATGGGAATATTGGATTTGCGCGTCGGCACTGCACAAAATCGGCGCAATTCTTATCCCCGGTTCGCTCCAGCTTACAAAAAAAGACATAGTTTACCGCGCAAATGCGGCGAAAATCAGCGCCGTTATCTGCGTTAACGACGATTTTGTTATAAATCAGGTAAACGCGGCACAGCCTCTTGCGGAGAGCTTGAAACATAAAATTGTTGCCGGCGGAAAACGTGACGGATACCTTTTCTTAAACGAAGAAATCGAGAAATTTTCCGACGTTTTCGACCGTCCGACAGGCGCGGACGCGACGAAAGTTACCGACAAAATGCTTGTATATTTCACGTCGGGCACAACCAAAGAGCCTAAAATGGTTGCGCACGATTTTTCCTATCCGCTCGGACATATCGTGACCGCAAAATACTGGCAGCAGGTGCAGGAAAACAAGTTACATATGAGCGTTTCCGACTCGGGCTGGGCAAAATTCGGCTGGGGTAAAATTTACGGTCAGTGGATTTGCGGTGCGGTTATTTTTGCCTATGATATGGACAAATTCGTGCCGTTGAAGCTTTTGGAGGTTATTTCAAAATACAAAATCACCACCTTCTGCGCGCCCCCGACAATGTTCAGATTTATGCTCCAGGAGGACGTTACAAAATTTGATTTATCCAGCATAAAACGCTGTTGTATTGCCGGCGAACCGCTTAATCCCGAGGTTTTCAGACAGTGGTACAACCTCACGGGACTGAAGCTTGCCGAGGGTTTCGGACAGAGCGAATCGAGCGTTATGCTCGCAAGCTTTGAATGGTTCGACCCCATTCCCGGTTCAATGGGCAAGCCGTCACCGCTCTATGACATAAAACTTGTGGACAACGACGGAAATGAGCTCGGCGACGGCGAAGAGGGCAGAATTGTGGTTGACAATATCGACAAAAAAATGCCCGTCGGACTTTTTAAAGGCTATTTTATGGACGAGGAGCTTACAAAAGAGGCGCTGGGCGGTAAGTTTTACGACAGCGGTGACGTTGCGTGGCGCGACTCCAAGGGATATTACTGGTTTGTCGGCAGAAGCGACGACGTTATAAAATGCTCGGGCTACCGCATAGGACCTTTCGAGGTTGAGTCGGCGCTGATTGAGCACCCCGCGGTTGTGGAATGTGCCATCACCGGCGCGCCCGACCCGATAAGAGGTCAGGTCGTTAAGGCAACCGTCGTTCTGGCAAAGGGATATATCCCGTCGGACGAGCTTGTGAAAGAACTTCAAAATCACGTTAAAAAGGTCACCGCGCCTTACAAGTATCCGCGGATTATCGAGTTTGTGGACGTTCTTCCCAAAACTCTCGGCGGAAAAATCAAAAGAGCGGAAATAAGAAAGAAAAATCACGAGGCGTAAAAAATGAGCGCAAAAAATTTGATTTACAATCATTTTTTTAAAAAATTTGAAAACCGAAAAATCGGAAACGTTGGCTGTGAACTTGAATTTCCGCTTGTTAACAAGTCGGGAAGCGACGTTGACAAAGCCTTTGCGCGCGGTATTTTCGACTATTTTTCCAACCGCGGTTTCAAGCGTGCCGAGGACGAGGGATACTTTTTTGAAAACGCGCACGGCGACGTGATTTCGTTTGACAATTCATACAATAATTTTGAATTTTCGCTTTGCTACGGCAACAATCTGTGCGAAATCAAAAAGCGTTTCGACGAATATTTTGCCGAGGCGCAAAACTATTTTTCGCGTGAAAATTATGCGCTTATCGGGCGCGGAACAAACCCGAACAAAAGCACAATTTCGCAAAACAGAGCGGAATTTTCAACATACAATATGGTGGACGATTTTTTGAAAACCTACGGAAAAGACACAAAATTCCCCGATTTTCCGGCATATCTCTCGTCGGTGCAGACGCATCTCGACGTTGATTTGCAAACTCTCCCGACGGCGTACACATATTTTGCAAAGCTTGATTTTGTGCGCGCGATTTTGTTTTCAAATTCGCCCGATTTTGACAAAAAAGGCTATCGCTGTTACCGCGATTTTCTGTGGGAACAGAGCGCATTTTCAAAGTGCAGTAACATCACGGGCAAGGTGGACGCGGAGTTTGAAACCGCGGACGCGCTTGTTTCGTATTTTCTCGAAAAAGATATGTTCAACCGCAAGCGGAACGGAAAATATGAAATTTTTGCGCCCGTCAATATAAAGGAATATTTTGAAAACGAAAAGTACGGCGCAAAAGATGACGACATCGACTGTTACCTGTCGTTTAAAAACGTTGAAATCACCGCGCGCGGAACGCTTGAGGTGCGCAGTGACTGCACTCAGCCCCTTGATTCGTCGTTTGCGCCGTGTGCGTTTAACCTCGGAATTTTGTGCAATCTTGATTCTGCAATTTCCGACGTTGACGGATTTTTCGACGAAAATTCCATTGCAATGTCCAACACCGAACTGCGGAATATCGTCGTGAGCGGAAAAAAACTCAACAAAATCTGCGACGAAGATATTTTGTCCGACTTTGTTTACGACCTTGTGGAAATTGCCGCCGAGGCGCTTGAAAAGCGCGGTTTGGGCGAGGAAAAACTCATTGAACCGCTGTATAAACGCGCGGTGACGCTGAGGTGTCCGGCAGACGCCGAATACGGCAATCAAAATGACACATTTTGACATAAAATAATTTTTGAATACAGAAGGAATTACAATGTCCGAACTTATACAGAACAAAGAAAAATTATCAATGGACGCTCGCGTTCTGTCGTATCAAACCGACCGAAACGCACTGCTCAAACCGTCGTACGCACTGCGTTTTATGCAGGAGGCGGCGGCGGAGCACACCGACAAATTCGGCTACGGCACGCGCATTTTATATGATGACAAAAAAATGTTTATCCTCATTTCGGTGAGCATAAATTTTGAAAAAATGCCGTTTTTGAACGACGACATTTTTGTGGAAACCTGGAGCTGCGGTCAAAAAGGCGTACTTTTCACGCGTCCCGGCAGAATTGCGGACAAAAACAGGCAGACTTTGTGCGTTTATTCATCAAAGTGGGTGCTTGTGAACACCGAAACGCGTCATATTTTAAAACCGAACGAAGTCGGCGATTTTAACGTGGTTTTGTGCGGCGAAAAATACGACCTGCGCGACCGAAAAATCCCGTTGCCAAAGGAAACAGAGCTTGTCGGAGAGCGCGAAATAAGGTATTCCGACATTGACTACAACAACCACGCGAACAACTGCGCGTATGCCGATTTTGTGCTGGATTTTATCCCGTGCGATATGGCGGAAAAGCGCGTTGACAAGCTGGATATTTATTTCCATTCCGAGGCGCTTATGGGTGACAGACTCAAAATTTTCTGCGCCGAAAAAGACGGAATTTACTATTTTAAAGGCGAGCACGAGCGCGGAGTTTGCTTTGACGCGGCGGTGGAGGTTACCGAAATTTGAAAAAATTTTAAAAAACTATTGACAAACGCGGAATTTGCGTTTATAATATCGTCAACGAGATAGATTAGAAAAGTTTAGTTTTAGTTTAAGTGAGTTTAGTTTAGGCGGAAAATCCGCACAGTTACGGGCAAAACGTATGCCTGTGTTTATTATTTGTTTTCAAAAACTAAGACCGAACGATAGCTTTTCGTTCGGTTTTTCTTATCTTCTCAAATAAATTTTAAAGGAGAAATCAAAATGACAAAAATTCCCTACAAAATCTATTTGACAGAGGACGAAATGCCGAAAAAATGGCTGAATTTGAGGGCGTTTATGAAAAACAAGCCCGAACCGATTATCAACCCGGGAACAAAACAGCCGTGCACATTGGACGAACTGTCGCACATTTTCTGCACCGAGCTTGCAAAACAGGAGCTTAACGTAACCGACAAATATATCGAAATTCCCGAAGAAATTCAGTCTTTTTATAAAATGTACCGCCCGTCGCCTTTGGTGCGCGCGTACAACCTTGAAAAAGCGCTCGGCACGCCCGCCGAAATTTACTACAAATTCGAGGGCACAAACACGTCAGGGTCGCACAAATTAAATTCCGCGGCGGCACAGGTTTACTACGCGAAAGAACAGGGCATCACCAAGCTCACCACCGAAACGGGAGCAGGTCAGTGGGGCACGGCGCTCTCTATGGCGTGCGCGTTTTACGGCGTGGATTTGAGCGTTTATATGGTTAAAGTTTCGTCGCAGCAAAAGCCGTACCGCAAGGCGGTTATCGAAACCTACGGCGCGAAAGTTATCCCCTCGCCGTCCGACACCACCGAGGTTGGACGCAAAATTCTTGCGGAAAATCCCGAAACGGGCGGTTCGCTCGGCTGTGCGATTTCGGAGGCTACCGAAGTTGCAATGAAAACCGAAAACTGCCGTTATGTTCTCGGCAGTGTGCTCAATCACGTTTTGATGCACCAGTCGGTTATCGGTCTTGAGAGCAAAACCGCGCTGGACAAATACGGCATAAAACCTGATATTATCATAGGCTGTGCCGGAGGAGGTTCAAACCTCGGCGGACTTATTGCACCGTTTATGGCGGAAAAAATCGAGGGCAAAAACGACATTAAATTTATCGCGGTTGAGCCTGCGTCCTGCCCGTCGCTCACGCGCGGAAAATACGCGTACGATTTCGGCGACACCGGCAAGCAGACACCGCTTATGAAGATGTATACGCTCGGCAGCGGATTTATGCCGTCGCCCAACCACGCAGGCGGTTTGAGGTATCACGGAATGTCCACCGTCATTTCAAAGCTTTACGACGAAGGATATATTGACGCGGTGTCGGTTGAGCAGACCAAAGTTTTCGACGCGGCGGTTATGTTTGCAAAAACCGAGGGCACGCTCCCGGCGCCCGAGTCGTCGCACGCGATAAGAGCCGCGGTTGACGAGGCATTAAAGTGCAAAAAAACGGGCGAGAAAAAGACAATTTTGTTCGGTCTTACCGGCACGGGATATTTTGATATGAGCGCATATCAGTCGTATTTAAACGGCACAATGGCCGATTATATTCCCACCGATGAGGAACTTCAGAAAGGCTTCGACACTCTTCCCGAGATGTGAAAAAAGGCGACTAATTTTTAACAATTTGCAATACAAAAGGCGGTTTTAGCCACTCCTCAATAAGAAAGCATTGGTTTTGAAGCCGTATTTTAAATTCATACTACGTC
>ERZ824480.2004-NODE-2004-length-16313-cov-2.866097_pt1 | contig 16313 bp, 19 predicted proteins | sample MGYA00519861_ERZ824480 | MGnify/ENA primary metagenome ERZ824480 (study PRJEB31778, sample SAMEA3449152) | human gut metagenome | biome: human gut; feature: human-associated habitat; material: faeces | place: United Kingdom | collected 2010/2012 ... | reverse complement strand
GTAAAGGATTTCGAATTGCTTACAAAAGCTAAGAAAAAGAATTTGTCTGATAAAGAAGAAAAAACTCTTGCTGAGCACCTAGAAAATATTCCTGATACTACTATTTTAGTTTTTACTGTATATGGTGAAATTGATAAAAGAAAAAGCATTGTAAACAGAATAAGTAAAAATGGAGTTGTCTATAATTGTGAAAAAATATCTGATATGGAACTGTTTAAATGGTCTAAAAAGAAATTTACAGAAAACAACATAATGATAGAAAATGCACAAATTATGTACTTTATTGAGTCTACTGGATATAAAGATAAAAATAATGAATTTACATTATCTGATATAGACAACGAAATAAAAAAGATAAGTTCTTTTGCAGGAACAGATACACAAGTTACAAATGAAATAATAGATAGACTTTCACAAAAAAAGATAGAAAATGATATTTTTAAACTAATTGATTATATTGGAGATAAAAATTCACAAAGTGCTATAAAAATACTAAATGATATGATAAATGAAGGGGAATCTGTTTTAGGAATTTTTGCTATGATAAATAGACAATTTAAAACAGTGCTCCAAGTAAAAGAATTATTAAATAAAGGACTAAATAATAAAAGTATATCAGAAAAATTAAAAACTTCTTTATTTATAGTAAATAAATCGATAAAAATAAGTAAGAACTTTACAGAAGATATGATAATAGATATGTTAAATTATATACTAGAGAGTGATTATAAAATAAAAAATGGTCTGATGAGGGATACACTTGCTATAGAAATGTTAGTAAGTAAGTACTGCCAGAGAAGAGTGAGTTAAAGTCTTCCTAAAAAGGGGAAGACTTTTTCTTTTATTTAAATTTTTACAAAATAAAAATTTATTAAACTTTGATGCAAATGAAAGGAGAGATTTTATATGAAAAAAGGTCAGAAGCCAGCTTGTAGCAATCCTTCAGGGGTAGCTAATAAACCATCAAGTAACAACAATTTGTTTACTTTCATTTCTAATTTCAATCGTGCTTATGAGGCATTAGATGAAACTAAGATTGTAAAGTGCATGAATGAGAAAGGAAAGATTTATGAGAAGGAACTTACAGATGAGGAAGTAATTTCTACCAAGTCAGTTGCTGATGAATTTATGTTTGAGTTTAAAAATTATTTGCTTACTGGCTCTTATGGTCAGTCAGAAAAGGAAGCTCAGTTAATCAAAATGAAATTAGATAAATGTAACACTGAGAAAATTATGAAACATTTGAATTACACAAATCAATCATCAGTTAGGTCATCTATAGCAAGATTAACTAACAAAGTTTATCGACATGTTTTCAATAAGGAAACAATTCTTAAAGGTCTTGATGAATTATCGGATGTCGCAACGATACGAAAAGGTATTATGTGTATTCGTACTGCACGTTTTAAGTTTGATATGTCAGATGCATTTCCTTTGGAATTCAGAGAGCAAATCAGGGGTAGAAGCGAAAAGACTAGAGTAAGAGCAGATAGCTTTGATAAAGATGAAGTATTAAAAGTTGTGAGATTTTTAGCAACTTATACATCAGATGTTTTTACTGCGAATTTAAAGAGCTTAAATAAAAATGCTTTGACATATGTCTTGAGAGCATTGACTTTACCAGAAGATACACCAAACACTCAGCCGAATTATATGTATAACCTTTTGATAAGTAATCCAGATTGGTTATTAGATTACTCAGAAGAGAAACTTGAAGGTTTGATGAAAGACGGTGCTTCAGATTTTAATTCAGCACGAAAGAGCTTAGTAGTATAGGAGGGGTAGAAATTGAATTTGTAAAAGAGGTGATTAAATGATTGCAAGTGAACGCATTAAGCTGAGTCCAACTGATGAACAATTAGTATTATTTAAGAAGTTTTGTGGTACAGCTCGCTTCACTTATAACGAATGTTTGAGCTATAAAATCGATTGTTATCAGAAAGATGGTTACTCCTGTAAGGTACAGGATTTGATAGAGCATATACAGGATTTAAAATATACAGATGAATTTTCTTGGATAAAAGAGACTCCAGAAGCAGTAACAAAGCAGGCTATCAAAGATTTGGATAAAGCTTATAAACAATTCTTTAAACGAGGTAATACAGGTTTCCCTAAGTTTAAGAAAAAAGGTAAATGTAAAGAAAGTTTTTATGTGCGTAGTGATAAGTTTAAGCAATTGGATACTACACATATAAAAATAACAGGTGTAAAAACACCTATAAAGACTAGTAAACATGGTCTAATAACACAGTTTTTAAATCCTAGAATTACTTTTGATGGCAAATATTGGTATCTTAGTTACTCATATGAAATTGATTGCTGTGATAAATCTAATTCAGATAGAGTGATAGGGGTAGACCTAGGTATTAAGTCTTTAGCAGTTACCTCTGATGAAGGTTTTTACAAAAATATAAATAAGTCTAAAAGAGTAAAGCAGTTGGAGAAACGAAAACGTCATCTACAGAGAAAGCTTTCAAGAAAATATCAAATGAATAAGAAGGGTTCAAAGTATGTAAAAACAAATAATATAATTAAGCTTGAGCAAGAAATAAGACTTATTGATAGAAAGCTTAAAAATATAAGAAATACCTATATACATCAGGTAACATATGATTTGGTAAAAACCAAGCCAGCTTGTATTGTTATCGAGGATTTAAATGTAAAAGGTATGATGAAAAATAAGCATTTAAGTAAGTCTATTCAACAACAGGAGTTTTATAAATTTAGACACTATCTTGAGTATAAATGTCAATTTGCAGGGGTAGATTTAGTTGTTGCTGATAGGTTTTTCCCATCATCTAAAACATGTAGTTGTTGTGGTTATAAGAAAAAGTTTCTTTCATTAAAAGAGAGAACTTATTATTGTCCTGAATGTGGAATGGTTATGGATAGAGATTTTAATGCAGCATTAAATTTAAGAAATTATGCTTTAGCACAGTAACGCTAAGTATAATATGTACCTGTCCGTTACAGGGAATTTAAGCCTTTAGAGAGCTAAACAAACCTGAGTAGCTTTTAGCCAAAGGGAGTTCATCGAAGAAGGAAGTATATTATCTATCAATATAACAGATAATTGTTAGATTTTAGTAGATAATTGTTAACGGTAGCTTTTAATCTTCTTATTAGCAAGGAGTTATCTGATGAGTTTGTAAAGGCAATTAAAAAATATGAAACTTATGAGCGAAAGTGTTTAGATGAAGGAACAGTTGATAAGTATTATGAACGTGCTAATTCAGACACGAGAAAAAAAGCTAAGTTATTTTTTGAGTCTTTGACAACTAAAAACTCAAAATCAATAGAGGAAATTTTACGACAGGCTAAACAGTTAAATCCTTATGATTTTGTGTATTTATTAAAAAATGATTATAAGATAGGTGATTAATATAGGGTTTTCAGTAAGTTTAAGCAATTTACAGGTTTGTGCAGTATTTAGAAGTAGTTTTTATTTCAACCAATGCAGGGGTAGTTCTTCGGAGCATCAGTTTAGAAAGGTAGGTTTTATTATGATAAATAGAGGCTTTAGTTAGGTATGGCAAAGAAATATTACGATGTGAGACTTGCAATAGATGTAAGTATTCTGTGGCTTTGTTTCCAGATAAGCATAAAACTAAGTGTACTATAACAAAGCGTGATGGCAATATTATTAGAGCAGAAGTTTGTGAGCATTTTGAATATCGTTGCCCAGAAGTAAATAATACATTAGCGGATGATGGTCTTAGATATAGGAGTAAACAGGGAAGAGAGCTTTTGACAGAGTCACAGTGGAATAGCTATGGTTTTGTTCTTAAAGACAATGCTGTTGGTGAGCCTATGCATCCAGTGAGGGCAACAAATAAAGTATGTATTTATTACAGTATAGACCAAGTAGAAAAATGTTATTAGTATTTTGCAGGGGTACTCCTTTTTTATACTCAGAAAAAACGTGTTTCTTCCTATTTATATATGTATATATCTTGGCACTTGTCTTTTTTCTATATGATTCCCTTGCTATGAAGCACAACTAACAAATACCCTGCTACATTTTTGTACAGATTAGCGACTGGAATAGCTTTTCTTTCAGAGTTATAGTAACACACGCAAAGAGGTCGTATAACGGTTAAATTTTGTCGGAACTTTGTATAAGGCTCACACAGGGCTTGTATTTCTCAGTGGAGAGTAGTTCCAAGAAGTGCAGAAAAAGCCCACACGAGCCAATATACGAGGTTGGTTTCAAGGTCTTAAAATATGTATTAATCGACCTTTGCGATAAATGCGGTGTTTGTGCAATCGTACCTTTATCAGGGGTAGTTAATCCGCACTCCTATGCGTGTTTATACGACTTCAGCAAATCATAAGAAGAAAGGAGTTGCCTGTTATGAACAAGAGATGTGTTGCTCTTACAGATGAGCAGTATCGTGAGAGTATCAGCTTATTGCGTTCAGGATTTATTCTTGATGAAAGACTTATCAAACCTAATGAGAGGATTGCAGCAGTTGAGGTTCTCCAAGCTACCTTAGGATTACGACTTGGAGATACATTAAAACTAAAAATGTGTTCCTTTATCAAAGATGGTTCTCGCTACCGCTTAGACATCAAAGAACAGAAGACTGGAAAAATGCGTACATTTACAGTTCCTATTGAGGTGTACAGCTTTATTCAGGATTATGCTATTTCCAACAACATAGGAGCTGATGCCAAGCTCTTTGATATTTCTGAGAGACAGGTGGAACGTCATATGAATAAGGTATTTACCAAGATGGGACTGCCTTTAAGACAATATGGTACGCATAGTGCAAGAAAATTATTTGCCACTAAGGTCTATGTAGAAAATGATTACAACATAGAGCTGGTGAGAGTATTGCTCCAGCATTCCAGTGTGGTTACGACACAAAGATATATTGGTATCCAGCAGAAACAGGTTGAGGATGCCTTAGCTAGTACAGTTGTGAATTTAGTTTAGGAGGTGCAGTAATGACAGTTGAGGAGGCAATAAAAAACTTTGTTAATGAAAACAATCAGTATGAGTTGTATGAAAACTATTCAGGCAGATGCATGTTTGGCAGGACTTGTCTTGGTGTCATAGTTCAACAGAATGACTCATTCATGGACTTTATTATTAAGCTCACAAAGTATCTGGATGACAATGGTATTGAAGATGTTGATTTCTCGTTGGAGGGGGTATCCTATGACACCTTAGGTCTTGATACAATTGTGTATTTTCCAAATATAGGTGGTGATTGTATATGACTAAGTTAGCAAAATGGCATGTTGAAGAAATTTTAGAAAATTTTGTGTTGGGAGGCTTTCCTGTAAAGGATGATGATAGGTTCTTAGCTTGCTCATCTATTCTTACATCTATGATTGATACTGTTGAGGTTGATGAGCCTAACAAGGCTTTTATTTTCCATACAATGTCTGGCAGTGAATACCTTTGTCCATTCGAGGATATTAGATGGACTTCCAGATTTGCTGAATTTTCCAAAGATAATCTGGAGCGTTTGAAGGTTGTTCCAAAATTTGTAGATGAAGCAATAAAATTAGCCCATGAAAAAGAAAGTTCTTTTGTTACTTGGTTAGAGAAAGAAATCTTTAATGGAGATTTATTCATCGAAATAGGAGCTGGTGGTATTTTGAATGTTCATTTTAAATATGAAGATAAAGTTTACCGCATAAGTAGTCAGATACACATGGGTATGTTTTCAGACTCATATTTATACCGCTTGTCAGGGGTAGTCGACTTCAGGCATTATGCGTTTGTGGGTGGTTCAGTAAACACATATCATATGAGTGATTCAATCAAGAGATTGATCGTAAACAATATAGGCAGCAGACCTGTAACCATAGACAATGTAGTTTATAAGCATGGAATAAATGTTACTCTTGTAACTGAAGAAAATCATCCAGAGGGTTTGTTTTCTCCTGATGTATTTAATGGAAAAGGTTTGTTTAGTAATTTTATAAAGAAAGGTGATTCTAATGTTTAAAGTTATTCTTTATCATCCGGGACAATATGGTGTATTTAGTGATGATACATATCATGTATGCGAAGATGTGTATGCTAGATTTGAAATGCTTGTGGGAAATGAAGAATTTCCTTTTCGTGATGAGGCATCTATAGCTTTTCTTAAGAAGAGAAATTGCAGTTTCATAGAAGGCGATAGATATGCGATTCGTGATGGAAATGATATTAATAGAGTTTTTCCTATCACATATATCAATAGGTGTGAGCAGGAAGGTCTTATTTTAATTAGCAATTCACAAAGGGGTATCTATACGCATACAAAGCATCTTGACCGCTTAGTTATTAATGCCTTAAAAAAATTAGATATTGATATCCTGCTTGCAGTATGTGTGGATGAGGATGATGTTGATGGTATTTTATCTGCAGTAAAAGATTTTGAAGCAGTTAATTTTGATTATGGTGACAACTTATTTACTTTCTGTCGTAAGTTTGAGTATGACTGGAAAAGAGACTTGCCAGATATAGCTCGACTAATAGATATGAAATATCCAGAGGGTTGCGAAATTATCTTAACTTACAGAGAGTGGTTCGAGGCTGGTGTAATTTGTGACAAAAAGATATTTGCAAAAACATTTTTAAAGAAAAATCTCAATAGTAGAAGACTGGCTATTATGTTGATTGATTTTATGAAAGACGAGTCAGTCAGGTTGTCAAAAATCAATTCAACAAAGAACCCAGATACTAGACTTCTCTTTGATGACCTGCCATCTGTTGCAGATGATGTAAAGAGGACATTTTATCTAATTATTGATATTGATGAAACTATCCGCAGTGAAAGAGATATAGTTGATTATTGTATCTATGGTGGTTGGATAAATAAAGAGTTTATCGAGGTATTAGGTAAGGAAGAAGTCTTACCTCTATTTGAGGATTTGATTCCAGATATATTACGAAGGAGGATGATTTTATGTGGTTAAGCTACCATATTCCTTGTTTCTACTTAAACAGGGGTAGTGTTTGTGCCTGTTTCAATAAAGATTTTAAAGCACAGCTTTTAAAAGGCTTAGAAAAAGAGGAAGTTGTCTATATTAAGCTGGAAACAGTCAAAGTAAAAATGGGTGACGATTTTGTTGATGAGGAGATTTTAAGTTTTTACACAGATGATACTAATACACATGAAAAACTACAGACTTTCCTTGATATTTTTGATGATGCAGTTAATAAGTATGAGTCAGATTTAAAACAGGATTGTTATTTCTTCGAGTTTGATGGTTGCATGCTATATGTGCATTGTTCAGGGGTAGCTACGAGAAAACGTAGTCGCATTACACCAGTAATTAGAAAACTTGAAGAAGTGTGGAGAGAGCATCCAGACCTGCGTTTAGGACAGCTTTTGATTGATTGTGCAGGAGATAAGGATTTATTTAACTTGGAAGATGATGAGCTGATGGAGGCTATGAGAAGGTTTGGTGATAATGATGACTTTGGACAAATCTTATGATATTCTTGAGAGGTATTTTTTGTTATTAGATGATGTAAGTAATATGGCAGGTTATGATGTAGACTCTGAATATACAGGGATTGAGCTTGAGAAGGTATTAAGCGAGCGACCATTCTTATCAATCAGGGGTAGTTCTTTTCTTAAGGAGCTTTTAAGCGATGATATTGGAGAGTCAGTTGAAGAAGCCATACATACAATATTGAATGAAAATCTATGAGTTAATTATTAAGTAGTAAATCTTTGTAGGTTTAGTAAATAATACCATAAGTTTTGATAAAGACCAGTGAGTTATTCATTGGTCTTTTTCTTTATATTTCTTTTGAGTTATTTTACACCTATTCAGGGGTAATTAAGTTCGGTCTTAATACGGAAATAAATAGGTTGATTAGTTGTTGGAGCAGAGTTATAACATGACACAGCTTATTTAGAAGCCTTGATTGCTTATAGACAGGCTGAGTTTTACTCAATACTGAGTTCGTTTTTGAGTTACCGCATTAACAGTATCTTTTATTTTTGGAGGTACTGCGATGTCAGGTATTGAAGAGTTGCTTTCTAATAAGCAAGTTGCTTTTAAGCAGCATCTATTAAAAGTTCTTCTTAAGGAGGAACTTATCACACAGCCAGTATATTATAAGGCTTTGGAATTATTGAAAGAGGAGGAAAAGTCGAATGGGATTGTTAAGTAAGTACACAAGTTTACAGATTGGTAAGCTCGATAAGAAACAATTTATGAAAGAAGCCAATTATGATGACATTTTTACTGATTTTGGTATAGATTTAAATGTCATGGTTATGTGTCGTGAGTCTACTGCTCATGAGGAGCAACAGAAGGCTTTAGGTGACCAAGTAGAGCGAATGAAAGCTATTATTGATAGCCATAGGCAGTTTAATCTTGTCGAAGATGGTATAGTTATTGAAGATGGCAAATCAGGTTTAGCTATGGATATCCGACCAAAATTTAAAGCCACTATTGAAAGAGCTGTATCTGAGGATATAGATATTATTATAGTGCAGGAGGCTTCACGTTTTTCTCGTAATGTTGGCGATTTCTTTTATAATATGAATATTCTGCAGAATGCAGGGGTAGGACTTCTTATTATGGAAGGCGAATTTTGGACATACTTCATGTCACCGCATGACTATCCTAGACTCGCAAATGAGGTAGCAAAAGGACAAGCTGAGTCATTAACTACTTCAAAGCGAGTTTTCAGAGGAATTGAAACCTATCGAGAGCGAGGTCAATTGGTTAGTGGTAGTATGTTTGGTTATGACCTTGTGAAAGCTGTTGACCGTAAGGATAATACATATAAAATTAATCCAGTTGATGGTGCTACTGTTCAGTTGATATTTGATATGTATGTAAATAAGGGAAAAGGAACAGCACTTATTGCAACATATTTAAATGCAAATAATTATCCAACCCATGACCGTAAAGGTGAGTGGTCAGCATCGAAAGTTCGCAGGGTTTTAATGCATGAGAAGTATGCCAATCTTATATTATATGGAAAGTTTAAGATTATTAACACAAATACCAAGAAGAAGGTTGCCACGCATATTAAGCCTATAAGATATACTACCTATGATAAAGATGGTAATGTTATTCAGGAAAGAAATGTAGTTTATGGAACATGGGAACCACTTGTAGATGAGGAAACGTGGTGGAAAGCTCAGGAAATTCTTAAAACTAGGTCAGAAGAGTATAATATTACTAAGGATGGTAAAACTATTAGGCAGAATTGGGGCAGACGTCAATCTGTCGATGCTTATGCAAATAAAGGGTATTGCTCATGTGGTTATACTTTAACTCATGTATTAAGACATAAAGCTACAGACGAAAGATACTCTCAGTATGCTTATGAATGCAGATGGCAGAAAAACTCTGGTACAGAGAGTTATAGAAAGAAACATGGATTAAAACCATCCGATTGCACCTGCAAACTGCCAGCAGTTACTGATGTAGCTATGAAATTGATGTCTGTAAAGGTTTTTAAATATTTGCTCACAGATATACGAGATACTATTGAGGATACGATTAGAATTATAGAGATGGCAAATGAGCAAGCACTTGTTAATTTAACAAACTCAGGGGTAGCGCTTGAGGAGCTTGAGGCTACCTTGGATAAGTTAAATAATAGATTGAGTAGGTTTGCAGATATGTATGCTGATGGCGATTTGACTAAGGAGCAGTATAGAGCTAAAAAGGAGTCCACCGAAAATGAAATTAAGCATACAGATGAACTTATTAAGTCTAGAAAGCTTGCAATTAGTGAGCAGAAAAAGAAAAAGTTAGATGTAGCGTCTATAAAAGAGCGACTAAATACATTTGTTGATTTGAATGGTTATGGAGTTTCAAATGAAATGATTGAGTTCTTTGTAGAGCGTATAATTCATAGAGATAACAATGAATTTGTATGGGAATTAAATCTTACAGGTCAGCCAAGCAAGCCTAATAAATATAAAATTAAGGAGTATAGTAAAGAGTATAGCGATTCATTAAAAGATGATAGTAATTTCAATATTATAAAGACTTTTGTTATTTCTCTTGATGAATGTAAAGAGTTTTGTGAGACAATGGCACATCGTCAATTCAAGGGAGCTTACTGGAGCCAGATTACTGTGAAAATCGCAGTTAAATAGTTTTATATGGAGTGTTGTAGCTAAAAGTTGCAATACCCCATATTTTTTGTTATATTTTAGAAAGAGGTATATGTGTATAGCCTTGTAAAGAAAATTTATGAAAAGAGGTCTTTGCTGACTGCCTATACCTTAGAGGCTTATGCTGACTGAAGGAGATCAGGCAGCAAAATTAGCTAAGATGAATGAGAATTAATAAGAATTAGTAAGAATCAAGAAAAGCGGTCTTTTGATTAGGTCAAAGGATTGCTTTTTTCTTGTGGTTAGGAGTATGGTTTGAATAATAATTAATGATTTAACGGAAATGTAAATCATTCTAATTATAAAATGGGCGAAGATTTTGAAAAACAAATATGAGGTCGTATAAAAAAGCAAGAAATGGAGAGATAATAACAGAGAATTGATTATAATTAAATTGAAAAAAGACATAATTATGGTATAATTAGACCATGAATAGGGAGGTGTATATTATGCCACAAATAATTCCAATTAAAGATTTGAAGAATACATCAGAGATATCGGATATGTGCCATAAGGCAGCGGAACCAATTTATGTTACGAAAAATGGATATGGAGATATGGTAATTATGAGCATGGAGATTTATGAGTCAACCATGAGACAGATTGCCATGTACAGAGATATTGAAATATCTGAAAAGCAAATAGAGGCAGGACAGGTAAAGGATGCCAGAACTGCGCTTAGAGAAATGAAGGCGAAGTATGGCATATAAAATAAATGTTACTGAACATGCGAATGAACTGCTTGATAATCTTGTGTATCATTTAATTTATTGCTTAAGGAATGAACAGGCAGCAAAGCATCTGTTGGATAGTATAGATACTATCTATGACAGGCTAGAGGTTAATCCATTTCAGTTCGCAGAGTGCAGAGATGCATATCTTGCTAAAAGAGGATATCGTGAGGCAGTTGTATCACAGATGAATTATATTATCGTTTTTGATGTGAGAGCAGATGTTGTAAATGTAGTTGGTATTTTTCATCAGTTAGAGAATTATCAAAGTAAACTGTAATATGTGTAGAGTTAATTAGAGTCAGTCGGAAAAGCTGGCTCTATTTTTTAGAAAACATAGTTTGGAGAAATTTCTTTAAACATTGCATTATTGATTTACAGAAAAATATGGTGTATTTATTTTATGATTACATCTAATATAAATAGAAAAGAGGTGTATATTATGACAGTTGATACAAGTGTAATGATATCCATTACAGAAATAAATTAGTATTTTTTAAAAACTGCCAGAGGGGTGATGAATATGGCACAGCGGTTATTCTGAAAAAATAATGTGCTGCGATACTTTGTAATTAAGATTAGCGAAGCTGAACAGGAGAAAATTGCATCGGCAGAGGATGTATTTGCAATCTCAGAACGTCTTATAAGGCAAATTATAGAGGTGTATGTGGGGTGTTAAATGATGAGATTAAGTAAATGTTATTCAACTTGATAAAAGATTGATTGAAGAACGGTATTTGCATTGGAATTCCTTTGTTGTTCATATATTACGGTTTGATAAGTAAGAAATTGTTACTAATAATTTAGAAAGATAGAGAATAGAAAAATGTTGGGTAGAATTTGTAGTTATGCTATACTTTTAATATAAAGGCTATTAAAAGAAATGTGTATAAAGGATTTAAAATTATAAGAAGGAGAAATAAGGATATGAAATTAAAAAAAATCAAGGTGGAACAGTTGTTTGGAACATATGATTATGAAATAAAATTGAATGATAAGGAATTAGTAACTATTTTACATGCACCGAATGGAATGGGAAAAACAACTTTATTAAAATTAGTTAAGGCTATAATAGAAGGAGATATCTTGTATTTAGATGAAACGCCTTTTAAAAAAATAGAATTATATTTTAATAATAAAGAATATATAGTTGTTGAGAAAGATGAAGTTTTTGCATCAGAATTAGAGAGAGATTTGTATAAATCAAGAACTTATAGTATTCACGCAGATGAAAAAGAAGATAGAAGAATGTTAATTAAATTTAAAATAAAAAGTAGAGGAGAAAAATTATTTCAAGATACGTTGGTATGGGATAGAGATGCGTTATTGATGTTATACAGAAGAGTGCCTATAAGATATAGAGAAAATTACGGTGAAGGAAATAGGGGGGTTACAATAAAAGATGCTCTAGGTAAAATGGAGATGGAATCGAGGGAGTTATTTGATAATGAAGAACTTTTTGAAAGATTGAAAAAATTTCAAAATAGTTTAGAAATACATTTTATACAGTCAAATCGTGTTTTTATGAATGCAATGCAAGAAAAAACAAGAGTAACTCAGGTGGATAGCATTCGGATATATTCGAATGAATTGAAGATAATAATTGATAAACAAAGAAAAGAAAAGGAAAAAGTATCAGAGGAATTGGATAGAACATTTCCTAAACGTATTTTGGATATTTTTTTGCATAGTAGTAAAGATAAAAAGTATGACGAAAAGATAATAAGAAAAAAATTGAAAGAATTAGATGATATAACGGTTGAATTAGAAAAAATAGGATTGATAAGTGAAAATGAGTCATCTGATTTATCTAATGAACCGGTATTCCCGCAGGAAACTTTACCAGTTTTAGATTTGTATGTGTCAGATAATAGTAAAAAATTTGCAGTTTATAATGAAATAAAAGAAAAATTAGAGAGATTGTTAGATATAATAAATAATAAAAATGGATTTAGTAATAAAAAAATGGTTATTGATACTGAAGATGGAGTTTGTTTTATGCTAGATAGTGGGGAAAAGGTGCCTTTAGAAAAGCTATCTTCTGGTGAAAAGAACGATTTTATACTATTTTATGAGTTGATTTTTAAATGTAATAATAATTCTTTGATTTTAATTGATGAACCGGAAATATCTTTGCATATTGCATGGCAACAAGAGTTTATAAATGAGTTGTTAGAGATATGTAGCATGAATAATATGCAGGCAATTGTAGCAACACATTCACCTAATATTGTTGATGAACATTGGAATTTATTACAAGATATTGTAGAACTGGGAGAAGTGAATGAAAACTAAAATGATACAAATGAAAGATTATATTTCTCCAGAAACTATAGTTTCTGAAGCTAGAATGTCTAGAACAAAAAATAGAAAGCAGACATACCTTCTTGTAGAAGGAGATGCAGATATAGCTTTTTTTAAAAATATTATAGATAGGACATGCTGTAAAGTAAAGTTTTGTAATGGAAAAAGCAATGTGGAGAAGGCAATAGAAAATTGTAATAAAGCAAAATTAAACGGGATAATTGGTATAGTAGATAGAGATTTTGATTTGCTTTTAAATAATAATCAAAGTATAGAAAATTTGTTTAAAACAGATACGCATGATTTGGAAACTATGAGTATTAGAGATGGTGCTTTTGAGAGACTTAATAATGAATATGGAGATGATGAAAAAATAGAAATATTTGAAAATAGAAATAAAGAGTCTGTTTTGAAGCGAATTTTAACAATTGGAAGTATATTAGGAAAAGTAAGGATTGCAGATATGTTAAATAAATTTGAAATAGGATTTAATGATATGCAATTGGAAGACTATATTTTAGATGAATTGAGCCTTGATTATGAAAGATATATTTCAAATGCAATAAGTGGATCAAAACAAAAAGATAATAAATTGAATGTGAAAGCAGTGTTTGGTAGGGAGAAAGAAAAAAATTATGATATATGGCAAATATGTAGGGGACATGACTTGACACAAATTATTGCTGCATTTTATTCAAATGAAAAGAAATATTCTGTAGGGAATATAAAGGCTAAGTATATTAAAGCAAGTACAATTGAGAGAGAACTTAGAATGGCATATTCGATGGAAGCATTTTATAAGACCGAATTGTTCTTGGATTTGGAAAAATGGCAAAGAGAAAATAAAGATACAATATTAAAAAAGACTACATATAAGAGTGAATATAAAGGATAATGTAATTGGAAATAATAAGTTTTATTTTTGAATGAATAGATAAATTAAAGTAGATGTTGCAGAAGGAGAATATGTTATGAGTTGGGAAAAAGAAAAATGTATAGATTTTTATTATGGAGAATATAAGAAAGGAATTTTAGGAAAGAAAAATACGGTAAGATTGTGTGTTTATCCTACAGGAGTGGAAGGGACAGGAAGTGTCTATTCTGATGATGAATGGAATGGTGAGACTCAGAGTTTTGAATTAAAGTATGATGATTTGTTGGATGTGCATGTTGAAAAAAGAAGAAAAAATACTTGTTATAGATTATATCGATAAAGTGACTGTGAATAACAAGAAAACTAAAGTTGCATTATTTGGAATAGATAATCTAGAAAAATGGCTTGAACTTATTGAGAATACAAAAAATTCTTATATTATGGAAAAACATAAAATACAACAACTAAAGCTACAACATGAAAAAGAGCAACAAAGAATACTTTGGGAAAAAGAGCAGAAAGCATTGCAATTTTATCAAGAATGCTATTCCTTTCATATAAATGAGTCTACACCAGTATATCCTCTGCCTTCTGATAAAAATAGAGTAGTATTAATTTTTATTGGCTCTAATAGAAATTTAAACTTTTTGAAAATAGATGGATATACACAGGAAGAAAATATTGGTGTAGTACCATATGAAAATATACATTATTTCGAGAAAGCAGGGAGTGTATCATATGTTACTGATATACATGGAAAGTATACTAGTTTCGGTGGAAGCATGACTGGTGGAAGCTTTTCAAAATTAACAGCAGTGGGTGGCGGTTTACTATTTGGACTTATGGGTATGGCTTTAGGAACAGCACTTACATATAAGCCAATGGAAAAGGAAAGTGTAGATACATCGTTTTATCTTGATTCTGATATAAAGAAGATAGATGACAGAAATATAATCTTAAATTTTTATTCAGAAGCAAAAAAACAATATATAGATATTGAGTTACCAAAGGATATATATAATTTTTTACAAACATATTTTCCTGAAAAGAAATATAGTATTGTAAATGAATTAGAAAAGAAACTGCATTGAAGCAATCAAAGATGGCAATCGAAAAAGGAAGTTTTTTCAAAGTTGATGTACAACCAGATAAATTGTTAATTGATAGTGAAAAAACGCAACCAGATAATTCAATAGAAGATTTTAGAATTAAAGTTGAAAAACTGAAAATGATGTGGGAAGCTGGTTTACTTTCAGATAGTAAGTTTGAGGAAGAAAAGGAAAAATTGTTAAAATTGATATAGCGAGAAATATACATGGATTTGCTAGATTAGAGAGTAAAAAGAATGATATACATATTTTAAATAGAAATTTAGGATTAGAAGTTAGGGTATAATTATAAAATCCATACCGCAAATATCTTTCGATTAACTCCTTGCACTTCCCCTTCATCTACGGTATAATCGTAAAGTCCGTGTGCAACCAATCGCATGCGGGGATAAGAACGAATATATTGTGTTATGGATAGAGTGAAGGAGCAGGAAATGAAGAAGAAAATATGGGCGGCAGCTTTGATTTGCATTGTCGTATTAGGAATGCTGGATGGATGCGGACCAAAGGAGAAAGATACAGACAAGGAAGCAGCAGAAAATACAGAAACAGAAGCAGTGGAAGGAATCCATGCCACAGAGACGGAGACAGAGGCACAGGGAAATCTTAAGGAAGATACCTGGTATGTTTTATCCGGTATGTATCAGCACAAAATGGAAACCGAAGAGAATACCGCTGTGATAAAAAATGTCAATGTATACAATATGGCAGGAACCATGGATGGTGAGACCTTTGTGCAGGCATCTGATTTTACCAATCATTTAAATCAGGCAGAGTATGAGATAAGCTGGAATCGTACTGAGGCAGACGAAGAAGGAAATACAGTTTATACGGTTACTTTATCTGCAAAGATTCCGTGGAATGGCATACAGACGGATGCAGAAGCTTATATCGAATATGAAGACATCAGCCTCGTGGATGCAACTACCGGAATGGTGCTGCCGCAGCATGTAGCTGCAACAGACAGTTCCATGGCTATGATGGCAGAAGTGGCTTGTGCCGGCACAACATATCAGGTGGCAGCCACAGAAGATACAGAGACAACGTTTGGTGACTGGACGGTAGAGGATGGCAGTGAGTATCCGATGGTGACTTACTATGAAATAAAAGAGACTTATAAAGTAACAGCACCGGCAGAATATAAGGGACTGCTGTTCGTATTACAGACACAGCGTACCGCAGAAGAATATGAAAATGG
>ERZ824480.1993-NODE-1993-length-16387-cov-3.525839_pt1 | contig 16387 bp, 10 predicted proteins | sample MGYA00519861_ERZ824480 | MGnify/ENA primary metagenome ERZ824480 (study PRJEB31778, sample SAMEA3449152) | human gut metagenome | biome: human gut; feature: human-associated habitat; material: faeces | place: United Kingdom | collected 2010/2012 ... | reverse complement strand
AAGCAGTCGTTACAGGGAACAAGAAAGGCGAGACAAATAACAACATTCAGCTTCGGAACGCAAGCCAGCTTACGCTAACCGGCACATTCACCGGAAGTGCGGGCATAACCATTGGATCGAGTGACTTCGGTACTGCAGATGAGGGCGCCTCAGGTGCGGAAAACTTTTACAGTGACGCTGATGAAACGGTTAACGGATATATTAAAGACGGAGTTCTTAGCATGAGAAAGGATGGCGTGTGCTATGTCGGCGAAAGCGAAGAAACAGGTACTGTCTATACTTCTCTTGACGAGGCGATAAGGGCTGCAAACGGCAGTATCATCCATCTTATTAAGGACGCTTCTCTTGGAGGAGAAAGTCAAATAACTTATTCGGTACCGTTTTCTATAGACGGCGCCGGAGAAGAGAACTATAAAATAACGTTCATCGGAAATATTCAGATTATGAACACAGGCGGCGAAACCAAGTTTACAAATGCAATACTGGATTTTCAGAATAAGTACAGTTTAAGAGTAGCGGTTACGGCAAAGCCTACCAAGCTGACCTTTGGAGAGGGAGCGGTTGCAATAAACGGCTCGCGCGTAAACGGAGGTACTGTTGAAACATTTAAAAACCATGATAGTGCACTTGATGTTGTGCTTGAGTCAGGAAGCGTAATAAAGGATTCTGTCGCTACATCGAACGCTGGTGCGATATTTATAAACGGCGGAACTATAACGGTTAATTCCGGGGCAAGGATAGAAAATTGTACCGCTTCCAACGGCGTGGGCGGAGCCATTCATGTGCAAAATCAGGGTGCATATCTGGGAAGCGCCGTGATAAAGGGCGGCGAGATAAAGAATTGTCACGCAAAGAATTCCGGCGGAGCTGTCAATATATCACAAGGATGCACACTTACACTTTCGGGAAATGCCGTGATAAACGAAAACACAAGAGGTGACAGCAGAATAAAGAGCAATATTACAGTCTATGACAGTAATGCACTTATTCTTACAGGCGATTTTAGCGGAAGTGTCGGTGTAGGATTTAAAGGCAAGGGGGAGACGTTTGCAAAAGCCGAAAGCGCTTTCGGAGCGTATAACCTCACATCTGATACCGATGAAACTCTTCACGGCTTTGCAGAAGGTGAAAAAATAGTTTGGGTTCCCGGCACGGTTGAGGTTAAGTTAAGTACCGATTCTGGCATTATTGTAGAAAACGACGAGATAAAAGAAGGTATTATAAGATACGTGACGAGCTTTAATAAAACTGACAGTACCATAGAGGAAATAGGTACATACATTTTGCCGGAGAGCATTTTTGCAGAAAATGAGGATGAAATATATAAAAGCACCGGAAAATCGCTTGAAAGCTGTTTTGCGTCGGTTGCAGCGGGATCAGAGATCTTTGACAGTGCAATTTCAGAAAAAAGCTATTGTGTCGATATTAATGGTATTCCGGCAGACTGCCTTGATATTAGTTTTAAGGCAATAAGCTTTATAAAAATAGGCGGTGTTTATGTGTTTGTTCCGTTTGATGCGACGAGTGTAAACGAAATAAAAAACGGCGAAGGCGGAGCTGTGAAAATTCTTGACGGGAGGGAGTAAAATTGAAAAAAATATTAACTGTTACACTTATTCTTTTACTTATACTGCCCGTGTTTCCCGTTTCGGCTGACACATTGACATCTTCGGTTAAAATAGGAGAGGTAAACTACCGCGATCCGGATATGATTTATTTAACTGATGATGAATTAAGCGTTACCGAAAACAACGTTACGGTAACGGAAGCCAATTCTTTCGAGGAAAACGGAAGCGAAACGCTTTTGCTTACAGATATGAAGAAAACACCGGCATTTGTTCCCTCGAAAAATACAGTTATATATACCCTGACACAAAAAAGCGGTGTTTCGGGAATAAGGCTTATAAAGGACTCATCTGCTGGAAATGTGTCCGCAGACATATATGCCAGCGAAGATGGGGCGGTGTGGTATAAAATAGGATCGCTTTTCGGTACGGGGGACTCAAAAGAGGAAACTGATTTCGGGTTTAACATATCTGTATTAAAGATAGCTATAGTTTTCACCTCCGAACTTTCTTCCGTTAAGCTTTCCGATATGCACCTCATAAAAGGAAAAACAGAGTATGCATATATAAATGCGTCCAATGCTGAAAAGGAAAAAATTTATGTTAACGGAAAGGATACCAAAGGCTTTAAAGCTTGGGCGGACACTGAACACGAAAACGCACCTGCGGCAAACCTTATTGACGGCGACTATAATACATACTGGCATTCCGATTATGATGCGATAAACGGCGCATCGGTAGCTAAACAAGAGCTTCCTCACACCGTAACAATCAATTTTGGCAAAACCTTTACACTTTCGGGCATAAGGTATATACCAAGAAACGGAGGAAGTAAAGTAACATGTATGGCGGTTTATGGGTCATCGGACGGAAGTGAGTTTTATAAAATCACCGAAAGCAGTACGTGGACATATACGGATACATCTGACCAAACACCCAAGGATGTAGATTTTGGAGAAAATTACAGCCTTAAGGCATTAAAAGTGGTTGTGCTCAAAACACAGAATAATGTTTATTCAACGGGAGCAGAAATAGAGTTTTTAAGACCTAATATGAGTTACGGCAGCAAATCGGCAATAGATGAACTGTCTTTTGTTGACAAGGCTCTTATGAGCGTTACGGGACCTTATGGTATAGAAAAAGCATTTGATCTTAAGGAGAAAACAAAGTTTGAAAGCTCTGATACGCTTCCTTTAAGCTTTACGGCTGACTTCGGAAAAAACGTTAGCGTTCGCGGATTAAGATACACCTCCGAAGATGGCGTTAAGATAAACGGTGCTGATGTATATGTAAGTGAGGACGGAAAAAACTTTAATAAGTTTATAACCTCCGAGTTTTCCGGCGATTTTGAGCTTCTTTTTAAGTGCAATATAATCGCAAAGGCAATAAAAATTGACATAACAAAGGCAAGTGCGGCACTGTCGCTGAACGAATTTAAATTCCTTTCAGCAGAAGACTTTTTAACAGAGATTTCACTTTCTGAGGAGATTTCTGCAGACAGCTCGTGGAAGATATCAACAACAAGTGAGATGGGATACGCACCTGTGACAAACCTTATTGACGGAGACATAAACTCATTTTGGCATTCCTGGTATGACGGAAACGCCGGACAACAGGACAGAACACCCATCGACGTTGAGATAGATTTCGGAAATAAAATTGAAATTTCCGGATTTAATTACTATCCGAGAAGAACGGGTACGGCCGGCTGCTTCAAAACGGCGGAAATTTATATTTCCGCAGGGGAGAAAAACGGTACAATAGTTTGGGACAAGGTAGAGGATCTAACCTTCAAATACAGTACCGGAACATTTTATGAGACCAAAAGGGCGGAATTTACTAAAAACTATAAGGTAGATAGGTTAAAGATACGCATAACTGACGGCAACGGAAGCTATGCGACCGGTGCGGAAATTAAATTCCTAAAAGCAGACTCATCAAAAAAAGTTAAATACGCCGAAGCCTTGAAAACTTCGTTTGTGTATGACTTTGAGGAGCCGGAGGATATTTTTATTCCCATCACATTAAACGAAAGTATAAGGGTAACGGCCTTTAAATACTCCGGAAAAGACGTACCGAAGGACTATTATCGGCTGACAGACGAAGGCATAACGCTCTCGCAGTATTTCTTTGAGGATATAACATCAACAGATAAGCATGATGAGAAGTTCGTTTTAGAATTTTTGCAGGGCGACCCAATTAATATTAATGTTGCGGTAGGGGGAGCCGAAAGCTATACCGTAAAATTTGAGTCAGGCGAAGGTGGAATTGTTACGGCGGAAACCACAAGCCAATCGGGAGTTAAAAAAGAGGTTGTTTCCGGTAATTTGGTAAAAAGAAAGGATTCGCTAGTATTTACCGCAATGCCAGACGACGGATATTTTGTATCAGGATGGAAGGTTTTGAACGAAACTCCGGTTCTTGAAAAAATTACGGACAGAAGCGGCTATACCGCTTTGGCATCAACTGAATTCGGGAACTCAGTAATGAAAATGTTTGACAATAACGATAATACATACTGGCATTCCGGATACACCGTTGTGGGTGGAGGTACCATCCAGGAGGACAAGGATAAAAAACCGTTTTATATAACTATTATACTTCCAACGGAGAGTGAGATAGCAGGGATTACCTACCTTCCAAGACAGGATAACGACGGAGGTAAAATAAAAGATTATGAAATATATTCCTCATCCGACGGAGAAAATTATGATAAGCTTATCGGAAGCGGTTGCTTAAGCTATTTAAGTCAGACCGACAAAACTGAAAAAACCATAGTGTTCGATGAAACTGTTAAAACGAAATTTATTAAAATTAAAATCATTTCAACAAGCGGAACCTTCGGGCATATTGCAGAGCTTTGGCTTTTAAAAGAAAGCTCTGACATGACCGGAAAGGTAACGTATTCGGGAACTAAAAAAAGCGAGTTTAAATTAGATGATCTTTTCACCGATGCAAAAATAATTACGGAGTTTTCACGTTTGTCCGGCGAAGCAAAGGTTTCATATGATCTTTCCGAGGTTTTAACAGATGAGACATCGACCGTTAAAAAAGGTGAGGATGCATCATGGGTATTTAGTGCAATCAACGGCTATAACCTTCCGGAAAAAATAACGGTTACTTCTGATGGAAGTACGCTTATACAGGGTGAAGACTATTTATACACGCGTATTCTCGGCAGTGAAGGACTCTATAACAGCGGCACTTTGTTAATCAGAAACGTCACGGGGGACATTAATATCACGGTTAAGGGCGTTGATTACAACACCGCCGTATTAAGATATACGGAAGAATACGGGGCAACCGGCAGAATTCCGGCCGCGCGAGAGGTGCGAAAAGGGTCTGTTACCGTAATTGACAAATCTAATCTTACACTTTTGGGCTATAAATTTATCGGGTGGAGATCCTCGTATGACGGTAAAACCTATAAAGAGGGCGAAAAATTTAACATGCCGGAATGTGATGTGACGCTTACCGCGGTTTGGGAAGCAGTTGATATAAAAACGCCAGGCGGAGGCTCAAGCGGAGGCTCAAGCGGAGGCTCTTCCGGCAGTAAAAGACCTCAAGGCTCCTCCGGAGGAGGCATAGGCGGCGGAACCGAAGGGTTATACACTATAACTATTGGGGATAAAAAGATAAATGCATTGCCGAACACCATGATAGCTGACCCGGAACCTAAAGAGGGTTACGTTTTCGGCGGCTACTATCTTGACGCAGAGCTTACCGTACCTTATGCAAATACCGGAGTAAAGGCGAGCGTAACACTATATCCTTCATGGATAAAAGAAAAGAAGAGCCTTGATATTAATGACATTAAAGGACACTGGGCTGAGGAAAGTATAGCCGAGTTGTATGAAAAAGGCTTTATTCAGGGCGTTGGCGACGGTAAATTTAATCCTGATTCTGACATTACGAGAGCGGAGTTTGTGCAGATGCTTTATAACATCTCAGGAATGGTAACGAGCGGAGCTGAGGAATTTGATGATGTGAAAAGCGATGATTGGTTTGCAGAGGCGGTTTCATGGGCAGCTAATAACGGTATTATAAACGGAACCGGAAACGGCAATTTCTCCCCGTATGTGCCTATAACCAGGGAGCAGACAGCTGTAATAATATACAGATTCTTAACCTTTATGGGAATGGATTGGAAGATAGGCTCGGAAGAGAAGTTTTCTGACAGCGACAGTATTTCTGATTATGCAAAATATGAGGTTAAATGGTCGAAAAACAATGGAATAGTATCCGGCAGACCGGACGGTACATTTGCGCCGGGAGACCGGATAACAAGAGCAGAATCTGCAGCAATGATTTTAAGAACAATAAAAAAACTCGGGTGAAAAAATGAGAGACGGATTTTAATCCGTCTCTCACCAAAAAAGAAAATTACGGCGGACAAAATCGGCTCCGCATTTATATAGGTGATAAGGTGAATACCTTATTATATTGTTTCCTTCCCCCGGGGTGGTTTTTGCCACCCCGGGACTCCTTAAAAACACGGAGGTTAAAAATGAATTTTACAGATAACAACAGAATAGCTCCGTTTTTATGGCTTCACGGAGAAGATCATGATTCTTTAAAAAAAGAGATTGAGGCGATATATAATCTCGGAATACGCTCGGTATGTCTGGAATCGCGCACACATGAAGAATTTTTGCAGGACAAATGGTGGACAGATTTAAAATTTATATTTTCAGAGCTTAAAAAGCGCGGCATGAAAGCTTGGATACTGGATGATAAGCATTTTCCAACAGGATATGCCGCCGGAGCATTTGAAAGTGAATCCGCCGAGAGGTTAAGACATTTGAGTGTGACGGAGTTTCACTTGGATGTTCCGGGAAACATTAAGGGCGGCACAATTTTCTTAAAGCATATTGTATGGCCGGGAGAAGAGCTTGTAGGTGTGGCGGCGTTTCGTCATGATGAAGAAACCGGGATGCTTTGCGGCGATGGAATTGATATTACAGAAAATGTTTCGGGGGACGCGCTTTACTTCGACTTTCCTTCGGGCATGTGGAGAATATATTTTATAAAGAAAACCAAGCGTCATATAACAGTAAGATGGAAGAACTATGTTGATATGTTAAATCCTGAATCTGTTGATTTATTTATAAAAACAGTATACGATGCACATTATGAGCATATAAGAGATGAGTTCGGAGAAACATTTTTAGGATTTTTCTCGGATGAGCCAGCATTCCAGAATAAAAAAGAAAATGAGTTAGGTGTTGAAATCGGAAAAGAGTATGAATGTTATCCCTGGAGTGATGGTGTGTATGAGTTGTTTTATGATCACTACAAGAAAGATGCGGTGCCTAAGCTGGTATCGCTTTGGACTGCTTTCAAGGACAAAGGAGAGCGGGATGCCCGATACCTTTACATGGATTATATAACAAAAGAGTACAGTAAAAACTTCTGCAGCGCACTTTCGAATTGGTGCCATGAGCATAATGTAAGTTATATCGGACATATTATAGAGGACGACAGAATAGATACTATGACCGGTGCCGGTACAGGGCATTATTTCAGGGCTCTTGATAAGCAAGATATGTCCGGAATTGATATTGTGCTCTCACAGATATTGCCCGGCATAAAGAACATTAATCATGCGGTGATATGTAGCTACAAGTATTCAAACCATGCGTTTTTTAAATATATGTTAGCAAAATTGGGTGCGTCTATGGCACATCTTGATGAAAGCAAACATGGCGACGCAATGTGTGAAATTTTTGGTGCCTTCGGTTGGGTGGAAGGCACAAAAATGATGAAGTGGCTTTCTGACCATATGCTGGTGCGCGGCATTAATTATTTTGTGCCGCATGCTTTTTCGCCGAAAAAGGACGACGATGATTGTCCGCCTGTGTTTTATTTCACAGGAAATAATCCCGAGTACAAATATCTCGGTGCAATTTTCTTATATCTTGAAAGATGCGCCGGAATGCTTTCGGGAGGAAGGCATAAGGCGGACTGTGCGATTCTTTATGATGCCGAGGAAAAGTGGATGGGTACCGGCACATGTCCGCTTGAAAACGTTGCAATGGAGCTTTACACGCATCAGATAGATTTCGATATTGTTCCTGTCGACTATTTTGACAGAATGTCGGTCGAGGACGGAATGATAAAAATAAACGGGGAAGAGTTTAAGGCTCTGGTCGTTCCGGGCGCCGATTATATTGATGAACGCACCGAAGCGCTTTTAAAAAGTCTTAAGGCTGAAGGTGCCAATATAGTGTTCGCACAAGATATGCCTGATGGAATGAATTATGATAAAGTCGGACTTAAAGATCTTCCTGATTATATCAGTAAATTTGGCCGTGACGTAAGTATAAGCATTGAAAATTGCGATGTTCATATTTATCATTATATAAAAGATGGTAAAAATATATATATGTTGACCAATGAGGGAACTGAAAGCGCGGCTTGCTTTACCCTTAATATAGGCAAAAAATTAAATTCATGCGCAATGTACGACGCCATGGAAAATAGATTTTTTGAAGTTGACGAAACCGAAAATGGTTATAATATTATTATAGAGCCGTATAATTCGGTGTTCTTAATCGAGGGATCAATTGGAGAAAAGATTTTAAAAACCACAGAAAGTAAAGAACTTAAATTGATGTTTGAGATTTCACTTTCTGAGTACGGTGATAAATTTTTGCCATTCAGAGAAACGGACAGACTTTTCAATATTACAGGTTCGGAGGGAGAGCCTCATTTTTCAGGACATATAAAGTATGAGACCGAGTTCGAATCTGAAGAGAGCGAATACATTATTGATTTAGGCTTTGTTGGAGAAATAGCGGAGGTTATAATAAACGGAGAAAACATAGGAAACAAAGTAATTCCTCCGTACAGGTTCAGAACGCCTTTGCTGAAAAAAGGGAAAAATAAACTTACAGTAATAGTAACAAATAATAATGTATATAAAATACGCGATCGGTTTTCAGCATATACCATGGCTGAAGCCTCAGGACTTTTAGGGCCAGTAACAATAAAGAAGATAATTTATACGTGACCAAAGATACGTTAAGCGGTGCGGAAAGTACTGCTTTATCAGAATAAGTGGGTTAAGTTTATGATAAAAATTCATTAATAGATAACAGAAATGCTTAAAAGTGCTATACTTATTGTCCATTGGCACTAAAAATATGTTTTGGTTGACCTTCACAACAAAAACCGTAGGTGTTGAAGCTTTACCCGGAGTGGGTAAGTGTATCTGCCTACGGTTTATTTATTTTAGAAAATACCTCCCAGAAAAAATAGACAGAAAAAAGTATGCGTATAACTTGTACTGTTTGCTACAACACCTTTGACATCGCGTTTTCGAAGAGAGATAATATTAGGTATATTATTGTATTTTTATAAATGATATGTTATAATAATTCTATAAATATTAGAAGAGAGTATATAAGCCGTGTGGAATACTACTACGACGGACAGGGAAATGTCCTTCGGGAAACGGACAATCTTTCTCAAAGCGCATATTATAGCTATGACGATTTGGGAAACATGATAAGGAGCACGGATAAAAACGGAGTAGTAACAAGCTATGTTTATGACGGTCTTAACCGCCTTGTAAAAGAAAGCAACGGCATAGATGATGATATTACCTATACCTACGATAACACGGTATCAAAGGTAATCCATGAAAACAACGGAGAAATGCTTTTCAGTGAGCAATATGGATATGATAAAAACGGCAATAAGGTATATGCCGCCATGGATACGGAGATAACGGAATATACGTATGACCAAAATGACAGGCTGACAAGGGTAAAACAGGGTAATGACTATGTAATATATGAGTTTGACTCATAACAGATTATGAGTGCACATTGCTTGTAGGAATACCGAATGCATCGTCAGTATATTCTTTGGATGTAAATCCGGACTTGGCACGAGTATGAATTTTGTCGGATGATGTGGAAATGTGTTGAAAAAAGAAAGTTTTAGTATAATAATAGGTTGAGAATATAGGTGATTTTATGAATTGGAATGCGATTTCTGCAATCGGAACAATTTTAGCAGCTTTTGTAGGTGTTGCTGGAATTTGGTTAAATATTTGGGATAAGTATAAAAAGCTAAATATTAGTTTTGAAATGATTCCAACTGCAAAAGTATACATTTCAAATAATACACAAAAAACGGTGGCAATAACAAAAATGCTCTGTTCTGTAAATGAGCATATATTCTTTGTAGAACCCTTTGATGGATTGAAAGAGGTATATTTGCAACCAGCTACGACTAAAAGCATTCAATTAGCAACTCAAGATATTTATGAATCATATTTTCGACATCAAATGGACTCTATTTGTAATTCTGATGAATGCATAGTTATACTTATTTATGATAATTATGGTCGTAAACATAAAATAAAAACCTCTTTTCCAATTGCAGCGTTTAAAAAATGATATTGTACTTAATAATTTGTAAAGGAGTTTAATTTATGGGTATATTCGATAAGATAAAAGATGCGCTATTCGGTTCGCTTAATAATAGTACATATTCTACTCAAAGTAAATTTTTAAAGTATATTCCTACATACAACATTGAAAATTGGACGCCTCAAATAAAGGTGCCCAAATACGATGATTTGTTTTCTCTTCAAAGATTCTTGGAGAAAGTGGATATACCAAAAGCAACAATTTCGAAAGTAATGAAATCCAACAATCCATTTGGCGAAGCAAAAAATCTATTTAATGGGCTTAAGGAAAAAGTTGAATGGTCTGATATGTGTTGGCGTGAAGCAGAAAGAATGGAACGATGGATAAAAGTGTTGTCGCTTTGGGAAGCACCATCTGAGCGAATTCTTGAAAGTACTTTTATGTATATTTTACTTCGTTTGGGTTGGTTGTGCCACTGGGATGCTCAAAGGCAAAAGGCATTGAACAGTGATGGTTTGTGCTATATACTGGAAGCCTGTGCAAATAATGAACATTCTAAAATAGTCAAAATGGTTGATGGTGAAGTATTATCATGTTTCGCATTGGCTCATTTGCGAAGTGAGAAAAATCTTGTGGAAATTGTCGATGATTGTTTTGAATACCTTGACATGAATACAACACATAATGGTTCTGCACACGGAAGTTTCTATAATTTGTATGGTAAAGAACAGCTTAAAGGAATTATAGGCAAAATAATTGAGAGTGCATATATCTGTAACAAGTTTTCTCTTAAAACATTGTTTTTAAAAGAAGAAGCTTTTGAAAAAATAGATACCAAGACACTTAAATACGATATCTCCAAAATGAGAAAAGACAGGACAGTATATTTGCCAAGTGATGATGATCAAGAAAATATAACAAATGATGTACTTTCGCTAAATACATATATTGAGGAAGCAAACAAACTTATAGGAAACAAAATAGGAATAAACATAGATGCTAATGATATTGTATTCTACTTTGGAAAAACACCGCAAGATGTAAGAAATTTCTGCTTTTTTACATACTCCCCAAACACACCAACAGGAAAGGCATCTAAGTATCCAATAACACTAAATTTTTACTGTAAGCGTAAGAGTGAAGAGAAGTATAAGAAAGTGGGAAGTGGATTGCAAATAATTGCACCGGATGGAATAAGCGGAAACATTGACTATTTAGCAAATGGAGAGATTGGAAAATCTAGGATAATTATTAGTTATCATGGAGAAGGGTTTATTATACACTTGATAGACAAAAAAGGTGTAAAAGTTTTAAGCAAGATAGAAGGAATTAAGAACACTGAAAAAGTTGTTTTATACAATGTAAATAATCAATAATTTTTACGAAACACAAGGTTTGATTACATAGCGTTTTACTTGTGTCAAGTCCATACAATTTAAAAGATTAGTTTGCCGATTTTAAATATTTACATATACTATCGGGAGCGAGAAAATCCAGTATTCTCGCGGGTTCTAAGGAAAAGTGTTAAAGGAAAAACAGTTGAAAAAACAGGGAAAAGTTAGTAGGTCCTATTATTCACTGTTCGCCTGACTTGACACGAACCTGGTAAAGTAATATGTTGATGAAAGGATAAATAATATGGAACAACACAGACTTACTAAGAGAGCCTGCTATCTTATGAGTATTACAATGGCGATAGCGTCTAATTTATCACCTCTTTTGTTTTTGACATTTAAAGATATGTATGAGTTGTCTTATACGTTGCTTGGTCTTTTGGTAGTAATTAATTTTATCACACAATTATCTGTTGATTTGATATTTACATTTTTTACCAAGTATTTTAACGTATATAAATCAGTAAAAGCGACATCTTTTATTGCCTTTATCGGATTGATAATATACGCAGTATTGCCAAGATTTTTCCCTGATACAGCATTTTTATGGATTGCAGCTGGAACAGTAATATGTTCTGTTGGCTCGGGGTTAGCTGAGGTTTTGCTTAGTCCTGTAATTGCAGCAATTCCAAGCGAAAATCCCGAACGGGAAATGAGCAAGTTGCACTCAATGTACGCATGGGGTGTAGTAGGTGTAGTAATAGTAAGTACATTATTTTTATTATTTTTTGGCAGCACGAATTGGACTTATCTTGCTTTATGTTGGTCCGTTGTGCCATTGATAGCTTTTTTGTTATTTTTAAAATCAAAACTTCCTGTAATGAATAATTTTGGAGAAAAACAAAATCAAACCAAAATATTTAACAAAGGTATTATTTTATGTGCAGTATGTCTGTTCTTTGGCGGAGCAGCAGAATGTACCATGGGGCAATGGGCATCGGGTTTTATTGAAAACGCTATAGGAATTCCTAAAGTTTATGGAGATATTATAGGTGTTGCTTTCATCGCAGCATTCATGGGAACGGGAAGAACGTTGTATTCCAAATATGGCAAAAAAATAATCAACGTTTTATTGTTTGGGATGCTGGGAGCTGGTATTTGCTATTTAACGGCAAGCCTGTCACTGAGTCCGGTAGTTGGAATTATAGCGTGCGCTTTGACCGGATTTTTTACATCCATGTTGTGGCCTGGAACTTTGATTTATGTAGAAGAAAAGTTTGAAAATGTAGGAGTAGCCGTTTATGCTCTGATGGCTGCCGGCGGAGATATGGGTGCAGCTGTTGCGCCGCAGATGGTTGGAATTTTATCTGATAATTTCAGCTTGACTAATTTAGCTTTCAAAATTTCGGAAATGTTTCATATAAGTGCAGAGCAAGTTGGTATGAGAGCAGGGTTACTTGCAGCAGGTTTTTTCCCGATTACGGGTGTATTGTGTGTACTCTGTATGAAAAAGCATTTTAAAAAACGTAGCGAGAATCAACTGATGTAGTATTCTGTGTTTTATGCCTAATTGATCTGAATATGAATAATTTAAAAGATTAGTTTGCCGATTTTGATATTTACATATACTATCGGGTGCGAGAAAATCCAGTATTCTCGCGGGTTCTAAAGAATTTTGTTCAGAAAAAATGCAGTGAAAAATTAAGGAAAAATAGTAGGTCCTATTATTCACTGTTCTCCTGACACAACAATAACACGCGCTCAGTTTGCGACAATGTTTTACCGCCTTGCGGGTTCTCCCGAAACAAGCGAAAATTCAAAATTTTCGGATTTAACGCAGGATTGGTACAAAAAACCGATTGCATGGGCAGCAGCAAACGGCGTGTTGAACGGCACGGGCGATACAACATTTTCGCCCGATGATGTTATTACAAGAGAGCAGATTGCGGCTATCTTCTATCGGTATGCGCAGTCAAAAGGGCTTGACATGAGCATGGGTGACGGTTGGGACTTGTCAAAATCGGGCTACAACGACAGCGGTGACATTGCTGACTACGCACTGTCTGCCATGAACTGGTGCTTTGAGAAAGGCGTTATGTATATTCATTCCGTAAACGGATATGAATACGCAATCTATCCGAAAGTTGCACCGTCGAGAGCCGATACGGCAACAATGTTTTTGAAATTTTCTTATGTACTGAACAACAATTAACGGATAAAGGATGAATAAATAATGAAAAACATAAAACTGCTATGGGCGACAGTCGTTGCAATTTGTATGCTTTTTGCGCTTATTCCCATGGCGGCATTTGCCGAGGGTGAGATGAGCGGCAAATGAGGCAAGAAACTTACATGGGAATGTGACAGCGAGACAAAAACGCTCACAATAAGCGGAACGGGGAATATATCTATTTTTGCCTTGAATAACAACTCCAAGTTTTATTCGATGGCGCCGTGGAGAGAGAATAACGAAATTAGCAGAAACCTTGAAAGGGTTATAATAGAAGACGGTGTTGCCGGTATAGGGCAGTATGCGTTTTACGAGTGCCCGCCACTTCAATCGGAAGAAACGCCTTTGATTCCGAGAGCCTTGCAAGCATTTCGGTAAGTGTGGAAAACGGCAATTATTCGTCGGAGGACGGAGTGCTTTATAATAAGGAGAAGACTGCTCTTGTAAGGTATCCTGCCGCAAAGAGCGACGCATCGTTTACAACACCTCGGAGTGTCGCAACCATAGACGAGTACGCGTTCCGGTACAACAAAATTCTTTCTTACAATAAGGAAATCGCCGTCGGGAGTGATAATATGGCCTATCATCCGGATTCCGGGGTGAAACGTAGTGAGGTCGCGGCCCCGGTTTCAAGAATCCTCTGCCGCGATATGAGAATAGAGCTTCCGAAAGGATAAGAAAAAAAGCAATTCTTCACAGGAGAATTGCTTTTTTCCTTAAAGTGTGGCCGTTTCTTGCTTTTTTAAGAGGTTTGCTGTATAATTATAAAGTGAAAATGAAGTATGGAGGCGCTTTTATGGAAGTTATGATCGACAAGAAGCTTTTTTCGGTATATCCGTCTATCAGGCTCGGGATATTGCATTTTAATGCGGAGGTAAAAAAGCCGAGCGAAGAGTTTTGGAGTTACATGGACAATGAAGTTATTCCGGCGGTGCAAAAATCGATAGACGGGAAGGAGTGGAGCGAAATTCCCGGTGTCAGAGGAAGCCGTGCGGCGTATAAAGCATTCGGAAGAAATCCCGGCAGATACCGTGTCTCATCCGAGGCGCTTCTTCGAAGAGTCCGCCGCGGCGATGAGCTTTATCATATCAACTCGGTCGTTGATGTGAATAACCTGGTTTCCGTCAAGAGCGGTCTGTCCGTCGGATCATATGATCTTGACAGGATAAAGGGAACAATCGTTTTGAAAAAGGCAAAAGAGGGCGAAGGGTATACGGGCATCGGCAAGGATTTTATCGACCTGGAAAATATGCTCGTGCTGGCCGACAGTGAGGGCGTTTTCGGCTCCTCGATGTCGGACTCGACGCGCGCGATGGTAACGGAAGCGACGAAAGATATTATGGTTGTTATTTATTGCTTTGAGGACGGCGTCGACCTGGAAAATCTGATAGACGAAGCGAAGGATGCATTTATGCACTTCGCTGATGTTGAAATGATAGAGACGAGGATCGTATCGCAGTAAAAAAGCTCGCACAGAGCTCATCGGTTGACCGTTTTTCGGCAACAAAAAGGCCTTCCCTTTTGGGAAGGCACTTTTTTATGCTCTTTCTTTGATCTCTTTTTTGATCTTTTCGATGAAGTCGGAAAGGGGCATTGTCTCTGTCTTTGCCGTGTCGCGGTGGCGGACGGAAACTGTCTTATTCGCGACCTCCTCCTGACCGATGATGACCATGTAGGGAACGCGGTCGACCATCTGCGCCTCGCGGATCATATAGCCGATCTTTTCATTTCTCGAATCAAGCTCGGTTCTGATTCCGGCGTTTCTTAAAGCTTCATAAACCTCGGTTCCGTACTCTGCACTTTTCTCGGAAACCAAGAGGACTTTTGCCTGGGTGGGAGCGAGCCAAACCGGATATTTGCCGGCAAAATGCTCGGTTATTATGCCGATGAAACGCTCGATAGAGCCGAAGCATACGCGGTGAATCATGATCGGACGCTCTTTTTCGCCCTTCTCGTTGATGTATTCAAGCTGGAAGTTTAACGGCATCTGGAAGTCTAACTGAATCGTTCCGCACTGCCATGTTCTTCCGAGCGAATCCTCAAGATGAAAGTCGATCTTCGGGCCGTAGAACGCGCCGTCTCCCTCGTTGATGGTATAGGGAAGGTTGAGCTTTTCAAGCGCGGTCTTAAGGCCGTTTGTTGCTGCTTCCCAATCCTCGTCGCTTCCCATGCTGTCCTCGGGACGGGTGGAAAGCTCAACAAAATATTTGAATCCGAACTTCTCGTAAACCTCGTTTATAAGGTGAACGACGTTAATGATCTCGTCCGTAATCTGCTCGCGGCGCATGAAGATGTGCGCGTCGTCCTGCGTGAAGCAGCGAACTCTGAAAAGGCCGTGGAGAGCACCGCGAAGTTCATGGCGGTGAACAAGACCGAGCTCACCGATTCTTAAAGGCAGGTCGCGGTAGCTGTGGGGGCTGCTCTTATAAACCATAACGCCGCCGGGGCAGTTCATGGGCTTAACGCAGTAAATATCGTCGTCAATCGTGGTAGAATACATATTGTCCTTGTAGTGATCCCAGTGACCGCTTGTCTCCCAAAGGTGGCGGTTCATGATAAGAGGAGTAGAGACCTCAACATAGTTTTCGCGGGTGTGGATCTCGCGCCAGTAGTCGATAAGCGCGTTCTTAAGAGCCATTCCCTTGGGAAGGAAGAAGGGGAAGCCCGGTGCTTCGTCGCAAAGCATGAAGAGCCCCATTTCCTTGCCTATACGGCGATGGTCGCGCTTTTCAGCCTCTTCCAAAAGCTTCATATGCTCGTCAAGCTCGGCCTGGGTCGCAAATGCGGTGCCGTTTATTCTTGTGAGCATCTTATTGTTCTTATCGTTCTTCCAGTAAGCGCCGGACTGCTGGGTGATCTTGAAGGCCTTCAGGGCCT
>ERZ824480.1990-NODE-1990-length-16414-cov-4.628217_pt1 | contig 16414 bp, 16 predicted proteins | sample MGYA00519861_ERZ824480 | MGnify/ENA primary metagenome ERZ824480 (study PRJEB31778, sample SAMEA3449152) | human gut metagenome | biome: human gut; feature: human-associated habitat; material: faeces | place: United Kingdom | collected 2010/2012 ... | reverse complement strand
GCGTGGTCTACAACAAGGCATGGAACGCGGTCTACAACAAGGCATGGAGCGTGGTCTACAACAAGGCATGGAACGCGGTCTACAACAAGGCATGGAGCGTGGTATCACTGCATATTTTAATCAGGCAGTAAAATACGGAGCATCAACTGAAGACGCCATAAGTGATGCTGCTATTGAATTTAATGTGACAGAAGAATATATTAAAAATATAATAGAAGATACCGAATCACACTAACTCATACATCCGTCCTTTTCCCCACCAATTGGGTATAAGTTCATTCAATGTAACTGTTTTTTTCTCTTTATAGTCCACTAATATTTCCATCAAAGGACTTTCTTTATCTAAATGCATAAGATACTCCCTACACGCACCACATGGAGAACCTACGCAACCATCTTCCATTACACAGACAAGTTTTACAATTTTATTTTCTCCATTGGTAATCATATTCGCAATAGCATTTCGTTCTGCACACATTCCAAGACTACATGCTGTATCAATACATACTCCCGTATAAATATTTCCCTTATCCGTTAAGATAGCAGCAGAAACACCACCTGCCTCAATAAATGGCGAAATAGTTCTCTGATTTATTTTCTTCTTGGCTTCTTCATACAACTTATCCCAAATATCCATAATATTCCCTCCATAAATGACTATTCTATTTTTGTTCTACGCATTGATAAATGATTTTTATATTACTGCATGGACAGACCATGTACTAAATGCGTTGTCAATAATCCGCTTGAATATGCAAGGCTTTATCTAAACAATTAAATGCAAATATTTATATATGCCGAAGACAATCTGAATACATAATATACAAAAGTAATTTAACCAAAACAATTTTTCTTATCAGCGGACAATCTTGACCATTTTATTACATCCAAATTCATACAGTTTTTTGTTATTTTTCAGGTTTAATTTTTTGATCTTATTGCCATTGCACCACAATGATTCCAGCTTTTTATTTTTACTGACATTTAATTTCGTCAGCTGATTCTTCATACACTCCAGGATATCAAGTTCCGGGTTGTGTGTCACATCTAATACCATTAATTGATTTTCATTACAACTTAATGTTTCCAGCTTTTTATTTTGGCTCACATCCAACTCTGTCAATTGATTGCCATCGCATTCTAACCATTCCAGCTCTTGATTTTGACGTACATTTAAATCAACTAATTGATTGTCATCACAGTTTAATTCCCGCAGCTTGGAGAGCATTGATATATCCATTGCGTTCAACTGATTATAGCTGCAATCCAATTCCTTTAATACTGTATTTTGACTTACATCTAATTTCGTCAGCTTATTAGCTGCACAATCTAAATCTTTTAAATTTTTGTTCTTACTGATATCCAAATTCAACAATCTATTACTGCTACAGTATAAATTTTTTAACAATATATTTTGACTTACATCTAAATCAGTCAATTTATTATCTGCGCACCACAGTGCTTCTAATTTTGTCTGGAAACTGATATCTAATTCCGTCAATCTATTTTCTTCACATCCCAAACAATCCAAATCAAGATTATTCCGTATGTCCAAAGAAGTTAACTCATTACAGCTGCACACCAAAACTTTTAGTTTTTTATTTTGAGAAACATTTAACTTCGTCAGTTTATTCTCCTCACAATACAACTGTTCCAAGTTTGTATTGTTGCTAACATTTAGGCTGGTCAATTGATTATACTCACAATTAATATACTTTAGTTTTTTATTCCCGCTTACATCCAGTCCTGTCAGCCGGTTCATATATATTTCCAAAGTTTCCAAACAGGAAAATTTAGAAAACGAAATTCTTCCCTTTAATTTATCCTCAATCCATGCAATTCCAATCAAACGTCCTTTATCATTCCATTTATAACAACGGGCATCGATATTCATAGGAACTGTCGCACCCCTTTTACGTTGTTTTCTAATCAGTTTTTTTAAGGCAGATACATCAGAAGCATTTTTTAATTTCTGTTTTGATGTTTTTCCAATCATCGAATCCGTCGCCTTTTTATTAAGTTGTATCGTGTTTTTATTATTATTTACCCAACCATACATCTGTTCTTTTGGCTTTATCTTCGCACTGCACATAAAACAAGGCAAAGATAATCCCAACATCAAAATAAGAACAATACCAATACATAATCTCCCTTTTTTTCTCATTTCAATATCCCTTTCTGCTTAAATCGAACGCTCACTTTTTTCTGGCATACTATATAGTAAGCAATTTCCATTCAAATTAATATTTAACTATACCCAATTTCATTTTTATTCTTACCTTCTTGTGTTTTCAGAAAAAATGCAAATCGTCTCTAATATGCTGTATCATTGACTTTTGGTTAATTGCTATAAGATATTTGTTCATCTGCAATGCAGCTGAACGAGGCTATGCGGTGGCATCGTTCAGTAAAACTAACAAAGTCAGATGAACAAATAGATATAGCGTTTACCTAATTGTCAGTGATATAGCGCATTAGTTAAACTCAGAAAACGCGCCAACCTTAGTCACTCCATCCACATGAACAAACACATCCATATAATTTACTTCATCCTTTGTATACTCATACTCAAAGCAGCTTATTATATTATCCTGCTGTTTTTCCTTGAAATTGTTTGCCTGTAAATATTCCATTATCAATTTATAGGCATTTGGTATTGTCTCAAAAGGCTGTACAAATGGTTCCTTGATTGTTATAACTGCATAATCTGCTTCCATATTTTCCGAATACTGCACTCCGGGATAATCTGTTTCAAATCCCTCCGGAATTATGCACGCAGCTACATAACCATGCATTCCAAATCTGTTCTGCTGTTCCTGCGACACGAAAGGAAAATCCCATCCGATACACTTTACCTGTGAAACAGCTGATTTAAGCCCACTGTTTGCTGCCCATCTTTCCATATATCCAATTACATCCGATTCAGGATTTGGTGAAATCATTACATAGCTTGCCATCTTAAAAGCACTTATTCTCTTAATCTGAATTGAAGAATATATTTCCTTCTGGACTGACAATTCTTCCTTAACCAAAGCATCCAGTTTGCAGGCAAATAGTTCACTCATATCGACTAGTTTTGACAGTTCAGGAGTTATTTCATCCGATTCCCATCTTGAAACGGTCTGCCTGGTAACATTCATTTTCTCTGCAAATTGTTCCTGGGTTATTTTTTTCTGTTTTCGCAAATAACTGATATTTGTACCTAAACTCATATAATTTCATCTCCATTTTTTGATTTATCTATTGGCCTTTAGATTAAGTCTATTATGTACTATAAGATGAAATATTAAAACCAATCACCACGCACTCTTTTGTAAATATTGTTACGTGACACGTTACATTTTTCATTGTAAGAATTATATTTTAAACTCCTTTTCTAAATCTAATACTGTGTTATCGTGCCACATCTGTATTGCCAAGTCAGCTAATATCCCTGCATCATTTTTCACTGCAGATTTTATCATAAAATTATCCTCCAGCATAGAAATTGAAAACAGCTTTTTCAATCACAGAAAAAGCTGTTTTTATATTTTCTTTAAATATACTAATTACCCCAGGTCTGCGCAGCTGAATACACCGCATACAACGCTTTATGCGGGTCTTTTATACTTTCCCCGTATAACAGCGCTTTCTGTCCATATCGCCATGATACAGAATCTGAAAGCCCCCAGAAAGTAACACCGGTAATAGCGGCTCCTTCCTTTCTGAGATCAACAAGCCCTTTCATAAAATCATACCAGTAATCACATCGTTTCTCTTCAGAACTGTCAAGACCGTTAATAATATCAAGCTCAGTTATCTGAACCTCACAGCCTGCGTCTATAAAACTCTTAACCGTTCCAAGCTGTTCTGAAACAGAAGGCCATTTTACATCAAGATGACATTGCATACCCACGCCGGCACATATCTTTTCACCATTTACATTAATGCTGTCCTGTGTATTAAGATAATTAAACAGGCTTATTATCTTATCCTTAACCTGACTTGTATTATAGTCGTTATACATAAGAGGAACCTTGTCAGCCATACCATACTCTGAAAGAACATCATACGCTGTCTTAAATGCAAGCTTAACAAATGATGGTTCTGTTGTAGGATTAGATGTTGAACCAACGTCATATACTCTGGACCAGTTATCGCCGGTACTGTCCTGATCAGACATATGGAAATACTCATTACATATATCCCATACATATACAACATCTTTATATTCACTGCTGTATATATGTTTCATAACATTAGTAACAAAATATATAACTCTCTGGTCCATTACTTCAGAAGAAACAAATGCACCGTCTGCATTATAATTTTCTTTAAAAAATGCCATAGGCGTCTGTTTATGCCAGATAAGAGTATGTCCACGCATTCTTATACCATTATCTGATGCAATCTTTAATATTTTATCCATCCTGTCAAAGTTAATCTTAGGAACCTTACTTTCGGTATAGCCCTCCGGTATTGTATAACCCTGTGCTTCTGCCTCGCTTCGGCTCATAAGTTCATTAAACGGAGGATTAAAGAAACTTGCCTCGGAATCTGCAAGGAGATATGAAGGCTTCATCTCATTTTCAAGGGTAAAGCTGTTATAATTTTCCCTTACAAAATCCATTGTCTCCTTGTCCTGTAATTCCTTTTTATCAAATACTCCGCTGTAAGTAAGGCATGTTCCCACATTACCGAATATTTTGCCATATTCTTTTAAAAGTGAATCATTATCAACCGGTATGTATGCCCATTTCCCTGATTCAGCTACAACGGACGGAGATGGAACAGGAGTTGGTATCGGTGTAGGTGAATTAGTTGCCAAAGGCTGCTGTAAATCAGCCGTAGGCTGAGGTGTTATGGCAACACTCGGAGTCTGTGTAACATTCGGCTTTGGTGATACCTGTACATTCTTATCAGTTACAGTAACCTTGCATTTAAGCTTTTTAGATTTTCCTGAAAGACTGTATTTTGCAGTAACTACAGCTTTTCCGGCCTTTTTTGCGTTAAGCTTAACAGACTTCTTCTTTTTCGCAGTAAGAGAACATACCGCCTTATTTGAAGTTTTCCACTTAACCTTTTTAATTCCTGACACTTTAAGAACTTTTTTAGTTCCGGTTTCCATTTTAAACTTACTGTCGCTAAGCTTAACTGACTTCTTTGCTTCTGCTCCTTGTGGCGCTGACGTAATAATAAGCGCTGCCGCAAGAACAAGTACCCCTATCCTTTTCATAATATCCTCCATTTATAATTTATTTTATTTACTGCAGCCGGAACACCCTGAGCATCTGTTTTCCGAGTCAGAATCAGCCGCAACATAATAATTATCCATCATATTTTCAAGAAGACATACTGCATGTGCAGCTATCCCCTCTTCTTTACCTGTAAAACCAAGTCCTTCCTCGGTAGTTGCCTTCACATTAACACAATCAGGCGCTATATCAAGCGCTTGTGCAATATTATTCTTCATTTCATCAATATACGGTCTCATCTTAGGTCTTTGTGCCATTATAACACAGTCAATATTGCCAACCATATATAATTTTTCAGAAATCATAGCGCCAACTTCTTTTAACAGCATTATGCTTGAAGCCCCGGCATATTTTTCATCTGAATCCGGAAACAGCGCGCCTATGTCAGGAAGTCCCGCTGCACCAAGAAGCGCATCCATTACGGCATGTACCAAAACATCCGCATCTGAATGTCCTAAAAGTCCAAGCTCATGCGGTATATCTACTCCTCCTATAATCAGCTTTCTTCCTTTTACAAGCCTGTGAACATCATATCCGCATCCTATCCTCATAGCAATCCTCCAAAATCATTCGCAAAAAATACATGCATCAGTTTCGCTTTCAAGCTGAAGCATAAGATTTCCTGCGTCAGACATATTATTAACTCTAATGTATAACACCACTAATCCGGCATTATCATCAAACCCTGTATTTTCAACTTCTGCACCGTAATCACCGACCATACGGCATATTCTTATAATATCATCTCCGCCGGCTTTTATACATATTCTGTTCCCTGATGCATCTTTAAGATTCTTTGCATCATTTATCCTGCTGTACTGATGCTTTCTTGATAATCTTACTACAGTTTCAAGAAACGAAGCATACTCGCCTCTTATATTCTCATTTACATCAGCAGTCAGCTTTTCTGTCATAGCTTTCTCACGGTCAGGCTTATACACCTTATCATCCTCAGCTATCTTTATATCTGCCACAGACTCAGAAAGCTCCATTCGCCTGATAAAAAGCTCCTTCATAGCATTATCTATCTTATCTATATCTACACGTACATCTGAAAGTTTCATCATTAATCCTCAATTTCAAAAAGACTGCATAGAAATATTCTATGCAGTCTTAATTATTATCTTATAATCCAAGTTCTGAAAGAAGCTCGTCTTTTGACTGGTATCCCACACTTCTTTCTACAATATCGCCGTTTTTGAACAAAGCAACCGTAGGTACTCCTGACACTCCATATTTTATAGCAAGTCCCATCTGCTCATCTACGTTAATTTTTCCTACCGCAATATCATCACGCTCTGCTGCTATCTCATCAATTACAGGAGCAAGCATCTTACATGGTCCGCACCATGAAGCCCAGAAATCAACCAATACCGGAATATCTGAACATACGACCTTTTCATCAAAATTTTCTTCCGTAATCTCGATTATATCCACAATACATCTCTCCTTTCATAAATAAACCTGCCTTAATCCGGACTTAAATTCATTGTCTATGGGCATAGCCGGCTACTGCCTTACTTTTATATGAACCTCTCTAAGCTGCTGTTCTGTTACCTCTGACGGTGCTCCGCACATAAGGTCCTGTGCCGTAGCGTTCATTGGGAACGGTATAACCTCTCTGATATTCTCTTCATTACGAAGAAGCATTATCATACGGTCAATTCCCGGCGCCATTCCTGCATGAGGCGGCGCTCCGAACTGGAATGCATTATATAACGCACCGAACTTCTGCTTAAGGACATCTTCATCATATCCCGCAATTTCAAATGCCTTAATCATAATATCCATGTCATGGTTACGTACAGCTCCTGAAGACAGCTCTATGCCGTTACATACAATATCATACTGGTATGCGTTAATGTCAAGGGGGTCCATGTTATTAAGAGCATCGAGACCACCCTGCGGCATTGAAAACGGATTATGTGTAAATCCAATCTTTTTCTCTTCCTCATTATACTCAAACATAGGGAAGTCATTAATATAGCAGAATCTGTAGGCATTCTTCTCAATAAGGTCAAGCCTCTGCCCAAGCTCAGTCCTTATCTGTCCTGCATAAAGGCTTGCAAGCTTCTCTTTATCTGCAATAAAGAATATTGTATCCCCTGCCGCAAGTCCTGCATACTCAGCAAGTTCTTTCTTCATATCATCCGGTATGAACTTATCTATAGGTCCTTTATAGCTTAAATCCTCAAGCACCTCCAGATATCCGAGTCCACCCATTCCTATTGACTGTGCAAATTTAAGCATCTTCTCATGCTGACCCTTTGAAAGCTTTGCATGTACATTAATTGCCCTTACCGTCTTATTATGGAACGGCTTAAAAGTACATCTCTGGAAAAACTCAGTAACATCTATTATCTTAAGCGGATTTCTTAAATCCGGCTTATCCGTACCGTAAGTAAGCATCGCTTCCTTAAAACTGATAACCGGATAAGGCGCTTTTGTAACGCTGTAGCCTTCCGGTGCAAATTTTTCAAATGCAGCGGTAAGAACTTCTTCACCAACCTTAAATACATCAGCCTCCGTTGCAAAACTCATCTCAAAATCAAGCTGGTAAAACTCACCCGGAGACCTGTCGGCTCTCGCATCCTCATCCCTGAAACACGGAGCTATCTGGAAATACTTATCAAATCCGGATACCATAAGCAGCTGCTTATACTGCTGAGGAGCCTGCGGAAGTGCATAAAACTTACCTTTATATTTTCTTGAAGGAACAATATAATCTCTTGCTCCCTCAGGTGACGATGCACAAAGAATAGGAGTCTGTATCTCTAAAAATCCCATCTCGGTCATCTTTGCACGAAGAAAACTTATAACCTGCGAACGGAATATCATGTTATCCCTGACTTTTTTATTCCTGAGATCAAGATAACGGTATTTTAATCTTAAATCTTCTCTTATCTCCTTAGAGGATGTAATCTCAAAAGGAAGCTTTGCACGTACTTTTCCGAGTATATTCACAACATGCGCTTCAAGCTCGATAGTACCCGTAGGAATCTTAGGATTATAAGTTTCCTCATCCCTTTCACATATAAGTCCTTCTATAGAAAGACAGTCTTCCTTACTGATTCCCGAAAGAAGCGAGGTATCTCTCATAACTACCTGCATAACACCGTACATATCTCTCAAATCAATAAATGATACACCGCCATGATCGCGGATATTCTCAACCCATCCTGCAATCTTTATTGTACTTCCTATATCATTTTCAGAGATTTCGTTAAGCAGTTTAGTCCTGTATATGCTTCCCGTTTCCATCAATTTTCATCCTCCTTATATAAAATAAACAATCAGATTTAGCATAGTATAAACAGTTTAATTTGTCAATATACACCATTTTCCCTGTTTTTCTTCATGCTGTCAAGCACAAATAATCCTATAACCATAATTACCGGGAATATTACTCCGCACAATATTCCCGCGCCGATACCTTTTTTCGTAATATCCGCAACGGTTCCTACTATCGTAGGACCGCCTCCGCATCCAAGGTCTCCGGCAAGTGCAAGAAGCGCAAAAAGCGCAGTTCCGCCCTTTCTCATAATATCAGACGCAATCGAAAAAGTTCCCGGCCACATAATACCCACTGCAAAGCCACATATTCCGCATCCTATAAGCGAAAAAGCAGCCACCGGTGACAGTGATATAATCAGGTAGGAAATAACGCACAGCCCTGCCATATATATCATCATTTTTTCAAGATTAATTTTATCTGCAATTCTGCTGTACAAAACCCTTGAAATACCCATCATAACCGCAAAAAACATAGGCCCTGCAAGGTCTCCGACAGATTTATTTACCCTAAGACCCGCTTCCGCAAACGCCGACGACCACTGACTTACCGAAAGCTCACTCGACCCTGCTGCAAACATCATAAGCATAAGTATCCAGAACATCTTTGATTTAAGAAGGCCTGAAAGAGGTATTCCTTCATCTTTTTCATCTACAAGGCTGTATATCGGAACGAATAAAAACATAAACCCGTTAATCAGAGAAACAAGTATCCAAAGACCGGCTACCCATCTCCATTCAGTTATACCGAATACTGCAAAAAATATTGTTGATATACCCACGACTGCTACATGCCCCCAGCAATAAAACGAGTGAAGAAGGCTCATTACCGACTGCTTATTTTCCGTCGGGCAGGCTTCAACTATCGGGCTTACCAAAACCTCAAGAAGTCCGCCGCCGATTGCATACAGTCCGACCGATATTATTATCCCCACATATGAATTATTGAAAATATCAGGCAGCACCGTAAGACAGAAAAATCCTAACGCAATGCATATATGCGCAAAAAACATTGATATGCGGTAGCCAATCCTGTCAACTATAAACGCCCCTAAAAGGTCTACCATAAGCTGCATGGCAAAATTAGCCGTAACCAAAAACGCAATCTGCGAAAGGCTTATATTATACTCCCCCTGAAAAAATACGAACAACAGCGGTACAAAATTATTAACCATCGCCTGAATTACATAACCTACAAAACAAGCGCGTATTGTATGATTGTAATTAAATTTACTCATTCCACACCTCGAAAATATTAAAACATCTTACATCAATCCACATCCGGTTAATTTTCTCATATGAATCCCCCGAAAAATCCTGCATAACTGCACATCTCTTAATAGTATCGACTGTAGGATACTGCGCTCCCAGACCTCCTGTTTCACATCCTTCATAAGATGTTATCACATATGTACCCGGTTTGGCACTATCATCAAAAAAATATGTTATATCATAGTCAACGGTATCTTCCTCATCATCCTCTGCACCATAATACCAGTTGGCATAATCAAGCATCGTATGGTCCTCGCCGCCTGAAATTACAGATGTATAACCTATATAATACATGTTCCTTACAGCATTATCAGGTCTTGAAAGATAATTGACAAATGCTTCTGCCGCCGCTTTTTTCTTAGCGTCTCCGGCAATTCCGTTCTTTAGCATTACCCATCCGTCGAACCATAGATTACCGCACTCCTCAGGTACAATATAACCAAGTTCTACTCCTTCTTCACCTGCAACCTCCATAGTATATACCGCATCTCCCGACCACTGGTAACTTACATTTACTTTACCTGCCGCCATGTCAGCCTTTGCGCTGTCAGTTTCAAATGAATATGCATTTTTCTTAATATCCTTCAGGATACCGCACACATCATTTATAACATCATCACCTGTATCGTTCATTTCCTCTGCAAGCTTTTCCTCATAATTTTCTGCAGACACAAATTCTTCTGATAAAAGAAGCTTTTCCTTCAATATTGCAAGCGCCGCAAAATACGAATCGCGCACATTATCCTTTATAGTAACCTGTCTGTGGTAATCCCTGTCCTGTAGGATATTCCAATGCGATGCATCTTCATCGGACACCACCTCAGGATTATACACAATGCCCGTAGTTCCCCACATATATCCGGCTGAATATGCGCTCCAGGGCTCGCCGTTTATTTCATTTTCATTGAATATTCGTTTAATATAAGGCGAGACACCTTTGATATAATAATTCATTTCATTTTCTTCATCAAAAAATTCATCCGAATAAGGTTCAAGCGCATTTTCCTTCATAAGCTTCATTATCATATAATCGGAAGGGCATATCAAATCGAATGTATCTCCCATCGTAAGCTGGTTATAAATATCCTCATTTGTTCCGAAGCACGAATATTCAACACGCACTCTGACGCCGTAATTTTCATAATACCAGTCGCAGAATTCCTCATACATAGGTTCTTTTCCGACAATCACATTATCATCTGAAAGATCAATTACCTCATCTTCATCCCAACCGCCAAGGTCAATATACTCTTCCCAGTTGCATACGCGAAGTACGACCTCATCACTTTCCGCAGAATCACATCCGCACAGCAAAACACACACAAGAAAAGAAATAAATAATAATAATTTACGCATTATTTTCCTCCTTCCCCGTATTTTTTCCCACATTTACATTCATAAAAAATACCGCCAGTACAACAAGTACAAATATAACAGTTGAAAGCGCCCAAAGCGCTGTCTTAATTTCTGTCTGCGCTCCCTTTGTCGCATTTACAACGTAGGTACTTATCGTATCAAATGTAGCGGGTTTCATATATGTAGCAATAAAATAATCATCAAGCGAAAGAGTTACCGCCATAACAAACCCTGAAAATATCCCCTGCATAATCTGCGGCAGCACTACACGGAATAACGCCGTATGCGGATGCGCACCCATATCAAGCGCCGCCTCATATATACTGTTGTCCATCTGTTTCAGTTTCGGAATTACCGACAGATAAACGAAAGGCACAGAAAGCACCGCATGACCGCAGACTAACGGAACAAATGTATCTTTATTCATTCGCAGCACTACTATAAGAAATATACATATCGAAAATCCGGTTACAACATCAGCGTTAACTACGGGAATTTGATTAACTGTATTAAATATTCCTCTCATATGCTTCTTAGAGTAAAATGCTCCAATCGCTCCGCATGTACCGATAATAGTTGCAATTAACGCAGAGCCAAATGCAAGTATAAATGTTCCGATAATCATATTTCTAAGCTCCGGGGTAACAAACAGCATCTTGTAATTATCAAGACTGAAAGCCCCTATAATCCCCATATTTTTTGCATCCGTAAAACTATATACCGCAAGCAGAAGAATTGGGAGGTACATAAAAATAAGAACAATCACAAGCCATGCGTACAATACAATTCGTTTCATAATACAGTTCTCCCCTTTCCTTCTTCATCCTGTGCGGTAAATTTATCCGTAAGCATAGTTGCCACAAATATAATCGCCAAAAGCACAATTGAAATCATCGAGCCGTTATGCCAGTCATAAGCTGCAAAATAGCTTCCTATAAGACTTCCCATAATATATGTACTGTTATAAAGCATATCCAGAATAACGTAGTTAGTCATAGCCGGAAGAAATACCATTGTAACACCGCTTATTATTCCCGGCATCGAAAGCGGCAGGGTGATTTTAAGCAGCACCTGTCTTTCACACGCTCCCAAATCTTTCGCCGCCTCCGGAAGGTCCGCATCTATCTTTGAAATCGTATTATATAACGGAAGTATCATAAAGGGCAGAAAATCATATGTCATTCCTATAATAGTATTAATAAACGGATAAAAAGCCATATTTCCTTCAATAACAGTAAGAACTTCTTTTAAAGCAGTAACTCTAAGCGTAAAATTAATCCACATTGGCGTAACAAACAAAAACAGAAGCGCATTTTTTCTTTTTATACGGCTTACTGCAAGCGCATATGCTACCGGATACGCTATAACAAGGCACAGCGCTGTCACGACAAATGCAAGTAATGTACTGTATAAAAGTGTTCCTATAGTATTCCCGGATGTAAAAAATCCCAAAAGGTTTGATACCGTAAACTGTCCCTCGCCGTTTGTAAATGCATAATAAAGTATTACTGCAACAGGCGCAATTACAAAGCACATCATAAATAGTGCATATGGTATGCCCAGATATCTTCTCTGAAAATGTGTCTTCATATCACACCTCCCCGGACAAAGGTTCTATTTTAATTGCTTCCTTAGGTATAATAAGACTAACATAATCATTTTCATTCCATAAAAATTCATCGTTTAATATGTATTCAAATCCATTTTTAGTCTTAACCGTATAATTATAATGGTCTCCTTTATATATAAGAGATGTTATATTACCGCAAACACTGCCGGCGTCCTTATCATCACTCATCTTAATGTCGTTAAAATGAATGTATGCTTTAACAGCTGTTCCTTCCTCTGCATACTGTTCCAAAATGCCCGACATATCACATTCAAATTCCCCGTCCGCAAATGCAACCGTATTTCTTTTTGTAATAACGCCATCAAAACAGTTGACATTTATCTCTCTTTCCATACAGTGTATTCCGTCAGGTTCTATAATAATGCCGACCTTGTCCCCGACAGACGCCGCTTTGGTTCTCTGAACTGCAATCTCATTTTTTCCTGACTGTACCGTTATCTCATAATGTATTCCTTTAAATGTAATGGATATAACTTCACCTTTTATGACTCCCTCGTCATACGGAACAAGAATAACATCCTCCGGTCTTACAACAACGTCAACCTCCGTATGAAGCGGTATATCATCAAGTTCTTCAAACTCAGCGCCGCAGAAGCTTACCTTCCTATATCCCGTCATTTCTCCGTTAAATATATTACTTTCTCCGATAAAATCCGCAACAAATGCATTTTTAGGCTCATTATATATCTCTTCAGGCGTTCCTATCTGCTGAATAAGGCCATTTGCCATTACAACAATCTTATCCGACATAGTAAGCGCTTCTTCCTGGTCATGCGTAACGTATATAAATGTTATTCCAAGGCTTTCATGCATCGACTTTAGTTCAAGCTGCATTTCTTTACGCATCTTAAGGTCAAGCGCACCAAGCGGCTCGTCAAGAAGCAGGATTGCAGGTTCATTTACAATAGCTCTGGCTATAGCTATCCTCTGCTGCTGCCCGCCTGAAAGCGTGCTTATGCGTCTTTTCTCAAACCCCTCCATGTCTACAACCTCTAAAACATGACGAACTTTCTCTTCTATATCCTTTTTAGGAAGCTTTTTAAGTTTAAGCCCAAAAGCAATATTTTCATATACATTCAAATGTGAAAACAATGCATATCTCTGAAACACAGTATTTACCGGCCTCATATACGGCGGAATCATGCTTATGTCTTTTCCTTCTAAAAGAATGCTTCCCTCTGTCGGAGTCTCAAAGCCTGCAATCATCCGCAAAGTAGTTGTTTTTCCACATCCTGACGGACCTAACAGAGTCACAAATTCTCCGGGTTTTATAGTAAGGTTAAAGTCTCTGACTATATATTCGCTTCCGTCAAAACTTTTTCCGATACCTTTAAGTTCAATAATATTATCCATTGTTATCCCCCGCATTCTTATTACTTTTATATATTTCAGCAGCATGATTCACAAGTAAAATACCACCGCATACTAATATACATACATAGAAAGATATTCCTCTGCTTAATAACTCTATGCTTACAATATTATCTCCTACAAGCCGTGAAAATCCCTCTAAAAACAAATAGTCTGCAACGCCTATTCCTCCCGGTATCGGAACCGCGTTGGAACCTAGAATCACGTACCCTTGCGTTGCAATTACATCAAGCCATCTGCCCGCTGCTCCTCCGACTCCTATATATACGCATACAGTTACGCCTATCTGCGCAAGCCTCTGGCACATATTAAGCAAAAATACATTAATAATTACATTTGCATGACCTTTCATACTGCTTACACAGCTTTTATATTCCCTGGACATTTCGACCAGCTTGTCCTTATTTGCCTCTATATCTTTTACAATATGGAGCTTATGCAGTATTTTCAGGAAAAAAGTTGCTATACGAAACAAAATACGTTCCTTATATACAAGCAATAAAAATACAGTTATGCAGCTTATCTGCACTAAAAATCCAAGTATTACCAAAAGCCTTGAAAAACTATTTAAACCAAGTATTACTCCCGGTTTAACAACAAGGCATATAAATCCTAATATTACAATTGATACAGTATATATAGTGATATTAATAAGGAGAGTAAGCATCGTAACAGATGCAGGAATACCGTCTTTTATCATAAGAACGGCAGATGCAGGCTGTCCGCCTGTAGCCGACGGCGTTATTGCCGAAAAATACAGATTAGCAGCTGAATACACAAGCCCTTGTCTTCTTTTTTTCTTATATCCGAAAAATGCAGCAAGGTAACGGATACTGAAGGCTTCTAACGTGATATATATAAACATACATACAAAAGCAGCAGTAATCCACCCCGGATGCGCTCTCTTGATATAAGATATGAAGCCTCCTAATGAAAAACTGTCGCTTCCATTTATTACAAAATATAGTGTTACTACAGTCAGCAGTATAAATACTGCAATCCACGTTATTTTCTTTTTTTTATCCATTTCACCTTCCAGCCCGTTTAATAATGTGTAAGAATAAGATAAATTGTACCTATTGACACTATTATCTGTATTATTGCAAATCTGAATACTGTCTGTGTATTAGACCACCCTTTTACTTTTCTTACATGGTCATGAAGCGGAGTTCGTGTATTCTTTAAAATATGAATCTTAAGAAACCTTAACAATGCCACCTTAATAAGTCCAAGTCCTCCGTCAAGTATAAGGACAATTGCAGCAGGTATATACAAAAACGGACTTCCTGTCTTAAGTATCATAAGCGCAATAAAAAGTCCCATAGCCCTTGAGCCTGCATCTCCCATAAGAAGTTTGCTAGGAGTTGCATTATACCACAGATACCCAAGTATACATACGGAAAACAGCAGTATAATATAACTTGTTTGTTCGCCTCGTCCAAGTATTCTGTCAAATATATATATCGTTATTATTGTTATTATTGTCAACGTACCCGATAATCCATCCACACCATCCGCACAGTTGGTAACATTGATAGACGCCCATACAAGTATTACAATCAGTATTCCAAACAATACAACCGGTATCTCAACACGTATATCAAGCAACGCAATAGTTATTGTATTAGGGTTATATTTTAAATATGTTACTGCCGCCACAATCGCAATAAAAAGGTCAAGCAGACCCTTTTTATATTCGCCCCAAGGAGCTTTTGCCGCATCATCAAGAAAGCCTGTCATCATTGCGGCAAACAAAAGAATAAGATATATGACAATCTCTGTATTAAGTTCTACAAATAACAGCGCGCTTACAAGAAACACAATAATAAATATAAATCCTGCCCCTCTGGGTTTTCCTGCTGAAAGCTTCCCGTCAACAGCATAATCACGACCTGCATCCTTAGGCAAAAACTGTCCAAATTTCCCTATGCAAAAACATGTTGCCACAAATGCAAACATTATCCCTATAAATGCGACTATTGGAATCATTCCACCTGAAATATAACTAAACAAATTTCTATGTCCTTCTCTTTCCGCCTCAAAAGCTAATAATCAGATACACCTTAATATTATTCAGACATACCCTTTTATATACTATATCGTACAGCTGTAAATGTAAAGATATAAGTTAAAAAAAGAATATCCTTACAATCGAACAAAATCTGATTGTAAGGATATTCTCTATAAATCAAATAACTATATTTAATTCACAATTACTTTTCTACAATATCAATTGATGTAATTGTAAATTCAGCCGCAT
>ERZ824480.1980-NODE-1980-length-16477-cov-3.901108_pt1 | contig 16477 bp, 20 predicted proteins | sample MGYA00519861_ERZ824480 | MGnify/ENA primary metagenome ERZ824480 (study PRJEB31778, sample SAMEA3449152) | human gut metagenome | biome: human gut; feature: human-associated habitat; material: faeces | place: United Kingdom | collected 2010/2012 ... | reverse complement strand
GTCCGTGAAACGCTCATAATGACCGAGGTCAAGATCCGTCTCCGCGCCGTCGTCGGTAACGAAAACCTCGCCGTGCTGGAACGGGCTCATAGTGCCCGGATCGAAATTGATATAGGGGTCGAACTTCTGGATCGTGATGTTATAGCCCCTCGCCTTTAAAAGACGCCCCAGTGACGCCGCGGTAATTCCCTTGCCGAGACCCGACACAACGCCGCCTGTGATAAAGATATACTTTACTGACATTTTTTCATCCTCCGCTAACTATATATATTTTTCCGCAAATTTTCTGATTCTGTCAAGCGCCTTGGTGATGCTTTTAAGCGAATATGCATATGAACACCTGATGAAGCCCTCTCCGGACTCACCGAACGCATTTCCCGAAACGACGGCAACACGCTGATCCATTAAAAGCTTTTCGCAGAATTCATCGCTTGTCAATTTTGTTTTCCTGATGTCGGGAAAAACGTAGAACGCGCCGAGAGGCTCGAAACAGTCAAACCCCATGTCGCGGAAGCCCGAGACCATTAAACGGCGGCGCATATTGTATTCGTCGCGCATCGCGGCAACCGCACTGTCGCAGTTTTTGAGCGCCTCGATCGCGGCGTACTGGCTCGTCGTCGGCGAGCACATGATGGCGTACTGGTGCACCTTTAACATCGGCTTTATGATCTCTTTCGGCGCGCAGACATAGCCCAGACGCCAGCCGGTCATCGCAAACGCCTTGGAAAATCCGTTGATATAGATCGTGCGTTCGCGCATCCCCTCGATCGACGCGATGGAGATGTGCCCCTCCGGAGTGTAGTTAAGCTCCGAATATATCTCGTCCGTCAGGCACAGAATGTTTGTTTCTTTAAGATATGCCGCAATGCTTTCAAGATCGGCGCGCTCCAAGACAGCGCCGGTGGGATTGTTGGGATAAGGGAGGACGATCGCCTTCGTTTTCGGCGTTACGGCCGCCTTGATTTCCTCTGCCGTGATGCGAAAATCATTCTCCGCCTTTGTCGCGATCGGCACGGGAACGCCGCCTGCTAAGAGCGTGAGCGGCTTATAGCACACAAAGCTCGGCTCTGGAATGAGTATCTCATCTCCGGGCGAAATAATCGTGCGAAGCGCCGCGTCGATAGCTTCGCTTCCGCCGACAGTGACGAACACCTCGTCTTCATTATATAAAAGGTTATATTTTCTTTCAAGATAACGGCAAATCTCCATGCGGAGCTCCTTTAAGCCCGCGTTTGCCGTGTAGTGCGTGTTTCCCTTTTCGAGCGAACGGATGCCCATGTCGCGCACGTTTCTCGGCGTTGCAAAGTCAGGTTCGCCCACACCTAATGAAACAACGTCCTCCATCTCGTTCACGACGTTGAAAAGCTTTCTGATACCGGACGGGGGAAGGGAGGTCACCGTCGGTGAAAGCAGTTTATTATAATCTAACATAATGCCCTCCGTCAAACCATCAATTCGCGATCATCGCGCCCAACCTCGTCAAAGATAACGCCCTCGCGCTTATAGGTCTTTAACATAAAGTGAGTCGAAGTGGAAATAACGGAGTCCATCTGCGAAAGGTGCTCCGAAACGAACATGGCAACGTCCTTAATGGTCTTCCCGTCAACAAACACGGCAAGGTCATATGCGCCGCTCATGAGGTAAAGGTGGTGCACCTGCTCATAGCAATAAATGCGCGAAGCGATCGCGTCAAACCCTTCGCCGGCGCTCGGAGTCACCTTAAGCTCGATCAGAGCGGACACGGTGTCGGGGCTCAATTTATCTGTGTTTATAAGAGGCTTGTAGCCCAGAATAATCTTCTCGTCTTCAAGCTTCTTGATCTCGGCGGCGACTGCGGCCTCACTCAAGCCGGTCATCGTTGCGATCTCGGCGTTGGTAATGCGTGCGTCTTTTCTGAGAATTTCAAGTATTCTGTTCATAATCTGCCTCCTTAAAATTATTGTAAATACAATTACATTTCATTATATAACAAACTGACTGAAAAATCAATTGCTTTTTCATACAAAAAAGGGCTGAATTTTTCAGCTCTTTCATACTGTAGATAGAGGAAACTGTCTTGTATGAAAATAATCTGCTTTGGCTACAGTCTGCGCAAATTCGTTGGTGATGCATAATAACAAATAATGATTAATACAAAGTTATAAATTTTTATATCCCCACTGTTGATTAACGAGAACTTCATAAAGAAGTTTTTCTTAATCGGATGATTCTATTCCAATACTTTTGCATTTTAAGGATTCATAGCATAAAGATTTGCTACCAATTTTTTACTTGGTATAGGCCCTTTTTTCTATATGACAAAACATCAAAAAGATATAATTGATATGAACAATAGATGTGAGGTTTTGTCTGAATAATACAATTTGCAAAAGTCTTCTCTAAATATTCATCTATGAAGGCATCATAATTTGATTGACAGATAAACGCATTATATCTATCTTCATCGTTTAAGAAAAATTCAAATCCTTTTTTATTTAATTTTTCAGCAATAATTTTTATAAATGATAAACATTGAATTGGTTGTTCTACAGGAGAAAGTGAGTCCATCCCATAATCTCTATAATGGATCATTTTGTATTCTGTTTTTTCGATGTTTGTATAATATACTTTTGCAAACGAAGGATGTTCCAACTCTACTGAAACGCAGTTTAATACAGATGCTATATCTTCAGATAGTTTTTCTATTTCCAAAGAGTTTCTATATTGCAAATATGTGTTTTTTATTTTGGCGCGAAGTTTGCTTTTTTCTGTTGTGATTATATTATTTTTTTCTTCTTCTGTGAGCTGTTTTCTAAATTGCATTGTATCCTCCTATAGATCAATAATCCTTTGGTTTTCCACATCGACTACATTTTTTATTAAACATTCCTTTGAACTTGCTTCCACAATACTGACAGCTCTCAGCATATTTCCAAGAAATAGGGGTATTTTCAAAACCTATAATATAACTCTTATGCTTATCGCCTAACATTGTATTTTTTCGACTTAATCTATTATACATTTCAAATGGCATTGATACGTCAGTAAGATTTTTGCATCCCTTAAAAGAATTATCGCTTAAAAAAGATATACTGTTTGTGAAAGTGACTTTTTTTAAATTAGTGCATTCCATAAAAGCGCCTGTACTACTGTACCATCCTGAATCTCCATCTGCACCTTCCATTCGTGTAATGTTGCTGGGAATAATAACTTCCGTTAAAGAATGGCACTCTTGAAAAACACCGGCTGGGAGTGTTGTTACTTTAGACGGAATAGTAATCCTTTTAAGACTTTTACATTGTCTAAAGGCCTCTTTGCCAAGAGTGTGAATGCTGTCGGGTAAGTCTATTTTCTTCAATTTAATACAATGATAAAAGGCTTTTTTTCCAATTATTTCAATGCCGTCAGGCAACATTATATTTTCAAGTTCAACACATTCACTGAAAGCATCATCGGAAATTGCTTTTACGGATGCTGGTATTTTTAATGATTGGATTGCACATTTATTTAAACGCACCCGTTCAATTCCATTTGGCAACTCAATAAATTTAAGTGATTTGCAATCATCTACGAATAATTTCTTTATTCTATTATTGATATTTATTCTTTCTAAGTTATGACAATCAATAATATGTGCAACTACCATACTTGAAGGAAATGTGATAGCTTTTAGTTGAGCACAATTTTGAAATGCTTCTCTTGAAATTTCAACTACCCCTTCGGGAATACTTGGGTTTGTGCTATTCCCTAAATATTTTTCTAAAACTCCGCCGCGAATAAAAAAGTCGTTGTTAATGTTATCACTGTTTATCTTCTGCCCACACTTTGAGCAAAAAAAAGAACTATTATCTATTTCGCTGCCACATCTTTTACAATACATACTCGTTCTCCTCGTATAATATCTTTTGGATATACTAAATTTAGTAGTCTTTGGGGTTAACGTAATAACCATTTTTATTTTTAATCGAATAAATTACACACCTGCTTTTTTGTTAATGATTAAACAAAGCAGGTCAAATATTTTTATGTATTAAAAGGGCTGAATTTTTCAGCCCTTTTTTCGTAAGCCGTTTTTTATTGGTCAGTCTCCGTATCCCGAGGGGTTGTTTGACTGCCAGCGCCACGAGTCGCGGCACATATCCTCAAGTGTCTTTTCAGCCTTCCAGCCGAAGTCGTTAAGTGCCTTTTTGGGGTCAGCATAGCACTCGGCAACATCGCCCGCTCTTCTGGGAGCGATAACGTAGGGAACTTTAACGCCGTTTGCCTTTTCGAATGCCTTAACGATGTCAAGCACGCTGTAGCCGATACCCGTTCCGAGGTTCGCGATCTCGACGCCCTTGTGCTTTGCCGAATAGTCGATCGCCGCGGCGTGACCCTTTGCAAGGTCAACAACATGGATATAGTCGCGCACGCCCGTTCCGTCGTGCGTGGGATAGTCGTTTCCGAAAACGTTTAAGTGGTCAAGCTTTCCGACAGCGACCTGTGCGATGTAGGGCATTAAGTTGTTGGGAATGCCCTCGGGATCTTCGCCGATGAGCCCGCTCTCGTGCGCGCCGATGGGGTTAAAGTAGCGCAGAAGAACAACGGAAAGCTCCGGATCTGCGTGTGCGGCGTCCTTTAATATCTGCTCGATGAAAAGCTTCGTCCAGCCGTAGGGGTTGGTGCAGCTCGTCTTCATATCCTCGGTGAGCGGAACGCGCTCGGGCACGCCGTAGACCGTTGCGGAGGACGAGAAGATGATTGAATTTACGTTGTGCTCATGCATAACTTCAAGAAGCGTGAGTGTGGTGTTTAAGTTGTTTTTGTAATACATTAAGGGCTTTGCAACCGACTCGCCGACTGCCTTGAAGCCTGCAAAGTGAACGACGGAATCGATCTTGTTCTCGTCAAAAACCTTGGTTAAGAGCGCCTTGTCGGCAACATCATACTGATAGAATTTGGGCTTTACGCCTGTGATCTTTTCAACACGGTTCAAGCACTCTATCTTGCTGTTGGAAAGGTCGTCAACTATGATGACTTCATCGCCGCGGCCGATAAGCTCAACCGCTGTGTGACTGCCGATGTAGCCGGCACCGCCTGTTAAAAGAATGTTCATTTATAAAACCTCCTTAAAAATTATGAAAAGTTGATTGTTGACTCTCAAATGTCCCCGCAAGAAACGTTTACGGGAAAAGTGTTCCCGAGATCTCTCCCTCCGACAAAACCTGCGGTTTTGCCACCTCCCTCTTAAGATGGAGGCAAAAACTACTTTATGATAAGCTTGTAGATGTTTTTCTTGCCCTTCTTGACAACGACAGCGCCGTCCGTAAAGTCGGCCTCGGTAAGCTCTGCGTTAATGTCCGTCACCTTTTTGTCGGCAACGGTGAGGCCGCCCTGGGTGATGAGTCTTCTGCACTCGCTTCTCGAAGCCGCGATGCCGGCCTTTACCATAACGTCCATAAGGTTTCCGAGGTCGCCCTTTTCGATCTCGACAGTGGGCATATCGCCGGAGAGCCCGCCCGAGAATACCGCCTTTGCGGCCTCTTTCGCCTTCTCGGCCTCCTCCTCGCCGTGAACGAGCTTGGTAACCTCATAAGCTAAGAGCTCTTTTGCCTCGTTGAGCTTTGCGCCATCCCATGTCTCGATGGTTCTTATCGTGTCCATATCGACGAAGGTGACCATTTTGAGCATTCTCGCAACGTCAGCGTCGTCAACGTTTCTCCAGTACTGATAGAAGTTGTAGGGCGAAACCTTTTCAGGGTCCAGCCACATTGCGCCGCCGGCTGTCTTTCCCATCTTCTTACCGTCGCTCGTCAATAAAAGTGTGAAGGTCATGCCGTAAACCTGCTCGCCTTTGACCTTGCGCACTAAGTTGATACCGCCTAAGATGTTGCTCCACTGGTCGTCGCCGCCGAGCTCGATCTTACAGCCGTATTTTTCGTTCAGCATCAAAAAGTCATAGCTCTGCATGAGCATGTAGTTAAACTCGATGAAGGAAAGTCCCTTTTCGAGTCTCGAACGGAAGCACTCCGCCGTCAGCATCTTGTTGACAGAGAAATGAACTCCGATGTCGCGCAGAAACTCGATATAGTTAAGATTCCTGAGCCAGTCGGCATTATTCACCATGATGGCCTTGCCGTCCGAAAAGTCAATCACGCGCGAGAGCTGCTTTTTAAAGCACTCGCAATTATGGTTGATATCGTCAACCGTGAGCATCTTTCTCATATCGGTTCTTCCCGAAGGATCGCCGACCATGCCCGTTCCGCCGCCGACCAAGGCGATGGGAGTGTGGCCGTGGTTCTGCATGTGGCGCATTACGACCATCTGTAAAAAATGGCCGACATGGAGCGAGTCCGCCGTCGGGTCAAACCCGATGTAGAACTTGACCTTTTCCTTGCCGAGAAGCTCTCTTATCTCATCCTCGTGCGTCGTCTGCGCGATAAGTCCGCGCTCGGAAAGCACGTCAAAAACGTTTTCCATTTGAATAAACACCCTTTCGAAGGAATTTTTCTTTTCATATTATTATACAATAAAAAAAACGTTTTGTAAAGCGAAAAATGGCGCGCTTGACAAAAGTTTTGCACTCTGTTATAATTTCAGGCGAAAGGTAGGAAATAAAATGTATAATAATATAGGAAAAAAGATCAAGGTTCTGGCCAAGGTCATGGCGTGGATCGGGATCGCCGCGTCCGTCATTTCCGGGCTCGGCATGATAATTGTCTCCTCGCGCGCCGGCGGTGCGATGGCGCTTATCGGCATTCTCACCATGGTTTTGGGAAGCCTTCTTTCGTGGGTATCGTCGTTTGTGCTCTACGGGTTCGGCGAGATAGTCGAAAACAGCGCGCTTATCGCCGGAAAGAAAGAGCCGCCATCGGGCGACAGGGGGAAGGCTCTTCTTAAAATGAAGGAAGAGGGCCTCATCACTGAGGAAGACTATAACGAAAAAACTGCGGAGTGAAAAATATGAACAAGAAATTGCACATCAATCCGGAATTTATTTTGGCGGCGCTCGCGGCTCTTTGCCAGCTTGCCTGCCTTGTAATCAGCATAAAAAGCACTTATTTTGCCATGGGCGGCGTCAGCGCGGTCACGGCCGCAATATCGGTGCTTTGGCTCATTTTTGCGGCAATGCTTCCGGTCTTTTTCTTAACGGGAAACAAGCTTTTTTTAAGGCTGTCGCTCATTTTGGGCGCAATCCTTCGTGCGGTGAGCCTTATTAATACGGTTATTCAGAGCATAGGCGAGGCGGCATATGCGCTTGGCGTGGCCTACTATGCGATTCAAACGGTGACGCTCGTGCTCTTTATCCTGATGGCGGTTTCTGCGTGCTTGAAAGAGGGAAAGACAGTTTCGCTCATTATGAGGATTTCTGCCTGCGTGCTTTTGGCTGTGAATGTTTTGATGCTCGTTCAGATGTTAGGAACGCTTGGGTATTACCACCTTGCGCTTAAATTTTATATCATTTTAAGCTATCTTGTGGACATTTTCTTTGTCTCGGCGGTCGCGCTTTATTCCTTTAAGAGCTTTGCCGAAAAGAAAAGGGCAAGCTATAAAAACGCAGAGAAAGAATTAAGAGCATTAAAAGAAAAGCGCGAAAACGGCGAGATAACGGACATAGAATACACGGCGAAAAAAAGAAGAATATTAAAAAATATATAAAGGGTGAGGCAAATGCCTCACCCTTTATATTACCGTAAGATTGGGAAAAGCCTCATTATAGTTATCGGCAGAAGAGTCCGTCACGAGGCAGTCGACCTCCGAAAGCGAGCACTGAAAATAGGTCGAAACGCTCCCGAATTTTGAAGAGTCGCAAAGAAACATCTTTTTGTCCGAGCCTTTTAACATCACGCTCCGCACGGCTATTTCATTCGGATTGACGTCATAAATAAGCCCTTTGTCCGTTAAGGAGCGCGCGGAAAAGACCGCCCAGTCGGCATGAATGGACGACAGCGCCGATATTGCGATTTGCCCTGATAAGGCGTATCTGTTCGGGTATGACTGAATTCCGCCGCTTGACACAACGTCATAATTAAACTGCGTCGCCATGCTCATTATCTCAACATTGTTTGTGAAGACGGTGATTCCCTTAAGGTGCGAGATCTCGCGCGCAAAGAGCGACGAGGTGGACGACGCGTCGATAAAAAGCGTATCGCCCTCTTTTATTAATGCGGCGGCCTTTTTGGCAATCGCGCACTTTTGGCCGAAGCTTTTGTTGATCCGGAGAGGATAGGGCACGAGGTACGATGTGCTTTTGGCAAGATACGCGCTCCCGTATGAGCGTGTGATGAGGCCTTCTTTCTCAAGCTCCTCCAAGTCGCGCCTGATGCTTGAATAGCTTGAATAGCAAAGCCCGGCAAGCTCACGCGCGGAGATCTTGCGCCTTGAAGCTAAGATTTCCAAAATCTTTTCGCGCCGATCGTTTTTTAACATACCGACAACTCCCTTAAAAAGTGAACATTTTTGAACATTTGAGCACGCTTCTGCGGCTATTTTTCGAGTTTTGAACATTGCTTGCAAATGTTATGCAATAATTATATAATAAAAGCGGCAAAGTTGTCAATAAAATAATCACAAATGTTCAAATGAGGGCTTATGAAAAAATTAAAAAATATCAGGCAATATCTTTTGGATATGGACGGCACTATATATCTGGATAACGAGCTTTTTGACGGGACGACCGAATTTCTTGACTACGTTAAAAAATCCGGCGGCCGCTGCATTTTCGTGACGAACAACTCGTCCAAAAGCGTGGAAAAATACATCGAAAAGCTCGCGTCAATGGGAATTAAGGCCGACAGGGACGATTTTTTAACCTCGCTCGACGCGACAGCCGAATACCTTAAAAAGCAGAGCTATAAAAAGATATACGCGCTCGGCACGCGGTCGTTTGAAAAGGAGCTTAGGGAAAAGGGCTTTAACATAACGACAGAGCCGGAGGATGACGTCGACTGTCTCTGCATGGGATATGACACAGAGCTTAACTATAAAAAGCTTGAGGACGCGTGCATTTTACTTCGCGGCGACATATCGTATATCGCGACGAACCCGGACTGGGTGTGCCCGACGTGGTACGGCTTCGCGCCGGACTGCGGCTCGGTCGCCGAAATGCTTTTCCGTGCGACGGGCAAAAGGCCTCTCTTCATCGGAAAGCCCGAGCCTTATATGGCTAATCTCGCGGTGAAAAAGACGGGGATCGGCAAAGATGCGACAGCCGTCGTCGGCGACAGAATATATACCGACATCGCGTGCGGAGTGAACGCGGGGATAACCTCGGTTTTCGTTTTAAGCGGTGAGGGAAAGATGAGCGACATCGAAAAATATAATGTTCACCCTGACTATGTGTTTAATAATATCAAGGAGCTTTTAAATGCTTTGAAGGAGGAAGAAAAATGAGTGGGATTTTAAAAATAATCGAGGATTTTAAAAAGCCGTGCAAGTGCGGCAGAGTGCACGAGACCGCCGTTCGCGACGTGGTGGCGGAGCCGGGAGCGGTGAATAAGGTCGGCGAAATTCTGATGAGAAACTCATTTCCCAAAGACCTTTTGCTCGTTGCGGACAAAAATACGTTAAAGGCCGCAGAGCCGATAACCGACAGCCTTTCGGGCTTTAACGTTTCCTATAAGATATATGACGATTTGAGAGTTGCAAAAATGGAGCACGTCGAGGAGATTCAGGGGCTGATAAAAGGGCGTGACATTGCCGTTCTTTCCGTCGGCACGGGCTCGGTCAACGATACATGCCGCCTTGCCTCGTCGCGCGAGAATAAAAGGCTTTGCATTTTCGGAACAGCCCCGTCGATGGACGGGTTCGCCTCCTACGGCGCGCCGATAGTAAAGGGAGGTTTCAAATCAAGCTATGCGTCAAAGAGCCCCGAAGTCATAATCGCGGACACAGAGATTTTGGCCGCCGCGCCGACTGAGTTAAAGTCCGCCGGGTTCGGCGATATGATGGCAAAATACATAGGACTCATAGACTGGCAGATCTCGCACCTTCTGACCGGCGAATATTACTGCGAGAAAATCGCCACGCTCACGCGTGAGGCGGCGGATGAAATTATGGGCATGGCAGACTCTGTCACGAAAAACGATCCGCATACGGCCGGCAAAATTTTTGAGGCGCTCTTAAAAACCGGAATCGGAATGAGCTTCTCTCAAAATTCGCGCCCGGCAAGCGGAAGCGAGCACATAATCGCGCACCTTATAGAGTGTGTCGAGCTTCGCGACGGCAAAATCCCGAACTTCCATGGGGAGGATGTCGGCGTCTGCACGCTCGAGATGTTAAAATACTATAACTCGCTTGCCCAATGCCCGTCGATTAAGGCGGACTATGAGAAGGTCGACTGGGACGATGTCTATGCCTTCTACGGCGATATGGCTTCCGACGTTAAAAAATTAAACGAGCCGGAAAACTGCATTGATCCTGTCACGCCCGAGATACTTAAAGAAAACTGGAGCGCAATAAGAAAGATAATAAAAAGCGTTCCGGGCTATGACGAAGTGAAAGAGGCCATGGAAAAGGCCGGGTGCAAGATCACGGTTTCGGACATAGGCAAGAGCGAAAAGCTCTTTTCCGACTGCGTGAAGTATTCGCCCTATATGCGAAAAAGGCTCACGCTCTTAAGGCTTAAAGACATAAAAAAACCGGCTGAATAATCAACCGGTTTTTTTATTATATTATTTAACTGTTCCTGAACCGTCAGGGTCGACCATATCGCGCACTCCGCGGCCGGCGTCACGGGCAGCGTCGCCTGCGCCTTTTGCCGCGTCCTCGGCGCCGTCTTTCAAGTCTTCGCCGGTGTCTTTTAAGTCGTCCTTTAAGTTTGATCCCTCGTTTTTCATATCGCCGCTTTGGCTGTTATCCGTGTTGGTGTCGGGGGTAGGGGTGTTATTTGTGCACCCGGCGAACGAGAATAAAAGCGTTACGGCAAATAAAAATGCCAATATTTTTTTCATAAAAAATGTCATCTCCTAACTTTTTTCTTTATTATTTTCGCATTTTGAAAAAAATATTCATATTTTATTGACTAAATTTGTCCGGCTTGGTATACTTATATATGTGACTAATCTTACTTGGAAGGATTTTTTAAAATGTTTGATAAACTGGATTTTATCGAGGAGCGCTATAACGAGCTGACGGAGAAGATCAGCGATCCCGATGTTCTGGCGGACAGGGAGCGTTGGAGTAAGCTTGTTAAGGAGCACTCCGATATGACCCCGATCGTCGAAAAATACAAGGAGTATAAAAATTTAAAGGCAACGATCGACGAGGCGAAGGCGATTTTGGACGATCCGGAGTCAAAGGAGCTCCACGAGCTTGCAAAGTTGGAGATCGCGGAGTCCGAAGAAAAGCTTGGCTCTTGCGCGGACGAGCTTAAGGTGCTCCTTTTGCCGAAGGACCCGAACGACGACAAGAATGTCATTATGGAGATCCGCGCCGGCGCGGGCGGAGACGAGGCGGCGCTTTTTGCCGCGTCCCTTTTCAGAATGTATTCGATGTATGCCGAGTCGCGCCGCTGGAAGATCGATATTATGAACTCGAGCGAGACGGGGATCGGCGGCTTTAAGGAAATTTCGTTTATGATAATCGGACAGGGCGCGTACAGCCGCCTTAAATACGAAAGCGGCGTTCACCGCGTTCAGAGAGTGCCGGACACCGAGTCTCAGGGAAGGATACACACATCGACGGTTACAGTCGCCGTGCTTCCCGAGATCGACCAGGTAGAGGTCGATATTGACCCGAACGACTTAAGAATCGACGTGTTCAGAGCCGGCGGCCCGGGCGGCCAGTGCGTCAACACGACGGACAGCGCGGTTCGTATCACGCATATTCCGACTGGGCTTGTCGTAAGCTGTCAGGACGAGAAGAGCCAGCATAAAAATAAAGACAAAGGAATGAAGATCCTCCGCGCGAGACTCTACGAGCTTATGGAGTCCGAACAGCACGAAAAGGTCGCGTCCGAGCGAAAGAGCCAGGTCGGCACGGGCGACAGGAGCGAGAGGATAAGAACATATAACTTCCCTCAGGGAAGGGTGTCCGACCACAGGATCGGGCTGACGCTTCATAAGATCGACGCGATCATGAACGGCGATTTGGACGAACTGCTTGACGCACTCACGGTTCACTTCCAGAGCGAAAAATTAAAAATGCAGGAATAAAAAAGCTTGCTACACGGCAACGGGAATTTACGCCCCGGACATTCCGAACACACAAAAACTCTGTAATTGTAATAATTACAGAGTTTTTTTGTGTGCATAGAGATTGTTACACCCTCATCAGTCAGCTTGCGCTGACAGCTTCCCCCCTGAGGGTGCCGTATGTCTTTTTTTGTCGCACGAAAGATAAAATTCGACAAAAGTTTTCAAAGGAAAAAACTGGGAAAAGTAGAATTTCTGATTATGAAAGGCACAAAAGAAAGGAAGATATTTATGAAAGACAGTTATACATCGGCAAAAAGCGCACTCGTGGTGAAGATCGAGGGCGAGCTTGACCAGCACAGTGCGGTGGAGCTTCGCCGTTCGCTCGACGAGAGAATTTCGCTCGGGTGCGACAACCTCGTTTTCGACTTAGGCAGGCTTGAATTTATGGACAGCTCGGGAATCGGTGTCATCATCGGGCGGTATAAAAACGTGACGGCGCTCGGCGGAAGGGCGGCGATCGCCGCGGCAAAACCGCAGGTGGAGCGCATCATAAGGCTCTCGGCGATCGACAAGATAATTCCGCTTTATAAGGACGTGGACGAGGCAATAAACGCAATTGAAAGCACAAAAGAAGAGGTGAGATAAATGGATAATTTTATGAGGACGGAATTTTTTAGCAAGTCGTCAAACGAAGGGTTTGCGCGCGCCGCGGTCTCGGCGTTTTTATCACAGCTCGACCCGACGATCGAACAGCTTGCCGAGATCAAGACGGCGGTCTCCGAGGCGGTGACGAACGCGATAGTGCACGGCTATGAGTCGATGAGCGGCCTTGTTCCGCTCACCTGCCAGTGGAAAGAGCGGCTCGTCACCATAACGGTCGAGGACAAGGGGTGCGGAATCAGCGACGTCGCGATGGCGCGCACGCCGCTTTTTACCACGAAGCCGGAGCTTGAACGGAGCGGAATGGGATTCACCGTGATGGAAAGCTTTATGGACTCGGTCGAGGTGTACTCAAAGGAGCATTCGGGCACTAAGGTGGTTATGGTCAAAAAATTATGACGGAAAATGAAAGACTTTTAGAGCTCGTTAAAGAAGGCGATGACGGGGCAAGAAGCGCTCTGATCGAGAACAATATGGGGCTTGTACATAGCATTGCGCGCCGCTTTACCGGGCGCGGATGCGATTTTGAGGAGCTGTGCCAGATCGGCGCGATCGGCCTTATTAAGGCGACGGACAGGTTCAGCCTTGATTTCGGCGTTCAGTTTTCGACCTATGCCGTTCCCGTTATCATGGGTGAGATCAAAAAGTTTCTGCGTGACGACGGCCCCGTCAAGGTCGCGCGGAGCTTAAAGGAGCTTGCCTCGCGCGCGATGGGCGAAAAGGAGCGCATGGAAAACAGCCTGGGAAGGGAGGTGACGGTGTCCGAGCTTTCACACTCGCTCGGCGTCGAGCCGGAAAAGCTTGCAATGGCGCTTTCGAGCGCGGTCACGCCGCGGTCGCTCTATGAGCCGGGAGGGGAGGACGACAATGAGCCGGTGATGGACCGCATCGCCTCCGAGCCCTCGGGCGAGGAAAAAATCATTGACCGCATGGCGCTGACCGAGGCTTTGTCGGAGCTTGACGGGCGCGAGAGAAGCGTCATCATCATGCGGTATTTCAGGAATATGACGCAGACGGACGTTTCGGGGCTCTTGGGCGTGTCGCAGGTGCAGGTCTCCCGAATCGAATCAAGAGCAAAAAAGAAGCTTAAAAAAGGACTCGTTTAGAGTCCTTTTTAAATTGACTTGAAATAACGCGCGAAATGTGTTATACTCTAAATATCAGTGTGAAAAGAAAGGTAATCTTATGAAATACATATCAAAAGGCGAGAGCGAAACCGAGAATTTTGCCGAAGGATTGGCAAAGAAACTCGGGAACGACAGGACTTATCTTCTGATCGGCGACTTAGGCGCCGGTAAAACGGCCTTTACAAGAGGGCTCGCGCGCGGCTACGGGTCAAAGATGAGGGTATCAAGCCCGACGTTTACGCTTGTTCACGAATATGACGGGGACGTGAAGGTCTATCACTTTGACTTATACAGGCTAAACGACCCGGAGGAGCTTTATGACATCGGGTTTTCGGACTATTTTTCGCCCGGTACGGTGCGCGTTATCGAGTGGCCGGACAATTTTTATTCGGAAATGCCGGAGGATTCCGTAAAGGTCAGCATCACGCGCGGAGAAAGTGACAACGAGCGTGTTATCGAGGTTAGCTTGGGGGAGGACGAACAATGAAAATACTTGCGATTGAGGCTTCCGCCGTTGCGGCGAGCGCTGCGGTGACGGACGGCGGCGTGCTTTTGGCCGAGGAGTTCACTCAGACGGCGCTGACGCATTCCGTCACGCTTTTGCCGGCGGTGGATTCCGTCATGAAAAAGTCCGGCCTTTCGCTGTCGGAGATTGACCTTGTTGCCGTGACCGAAGGCCCGGGCTCGTTTTCTGGGCTCAGGATCGGGGTGACGACGGCAAAGACAATCGCATATGCGGCAGGCAAAAAAACTGTCGGCGTGTCCACGCTTTCGGCGCTGGCCGCGGCGCTTCCTTTTGCCGAAAAGGTCATCTGCCCGATAATGGACGCGAGGCGCGACCAGGTCTATAACGCGATGTTTCGCTGGAGGGACGGAAAGCTTGAAGCATTAAGAGAGCCGAGGGCGATCTCGGCCGAGGAGCTTGCAAATGACATCCGCTCGATGGGGCAGGAGGTCATCTTCATTGGCGACGGAGTTAAAAGATTCAAAGAATATTTTATAAAAGAGCTCGGGTCGCTCTCACATTTTGCGCCGGCGCACCTTTGCGCGTCGCGCGCGTCGTGCGTCGCGTTTATGGCGGAGAGCATGGCGGCCGAGGCGAAGGACCCGAACGAGCTGAATCCCGTTTATTTAAGACTTTCACAGGCTGAAAGAGAATATAATGAAAAAGAGAATAAAGGAAAGGAATGATTTTTCATGTTGGCAATCGGTGCAGATCACGGAGGATATAAGCTTAAAGAGGCTATAAAGGCTCATCTTGACTGGAAAAACATCAAATACCGCGATTTTGGAACAGATTCGGAGGACAGCTGCGACTATCCCGTCTATGCAAAAAAGGTGTGCGAGGCGATACAGAGCGGAGAATGCGAGGCCGGAATCCTGGTCTGCGGCACGGGCATCGGAATGTCCATCGCGGCGAATAAGTTTGACGGGATACGCTGTGCGCTTTTGACAAACGCGTTTTCCGCAAATCTCACCAAGGAGCACAACAACGCAAATGTCATCGCGCTCGGCGGAAGAGTGACGGCCGAGGGGCTTGCTCTCGATATTGTCGATACATGGCTTGAAGCGGAATATCAGGGCGGAAGACACCAAAAGAGGCTCGATATGATAGCCGAATTTGAAAAATAATAACGGGGGAACGCTTTATGATATGCCCTTTTTGCGGTTATGAGGAAACCAAGGTTTTGGACACGCGCGATACCGACGAAAACACGACGGTGAGAAGAAGAAGAGTCTGCCTTTCGTGCGACAGGCGCTTCACCACATATGAAAAGGTGGAACACGTTCCCGTTATGGTGGTGAAAAACGGAGGAAAGAGAGAGCTTTTCTCGCGCGAAAAGATATTAGCCGGCGTTCTTCGCGCCTGCGATAAGACGGATGTCAGCGTTAAGGAGGCCGAACGCATCGCGGAGGAGGTCGAGGCGGACATCTATAATTCGATGACAAAGGAGATCACCTCGCGCCAGATCGGTGAGATGGTGATGGAGAAGCTCAAGAAGATAAACGACATCGCATATGTCCGTTTCGCGTCGGTCTACCGCCGTTTTCAGGACGTCAGCTCTTTTATCGATGAGCTTGAGGACCTTATAAAGAACAAACATTCTTGATTTTACGGAGGATAGTATGAACATACCTGAGATTTTCGGCACAATGGTTTTTAACGACAGCGTGATGAGGCAGAAACTGCCGAAAGAAACATATAAGAGTCTTAAAAAGACTATCGACGAGGGAGCTCCGCTGACAAGGGAGACGGCGAGCGTCGTCGCGAACGCGATGAAGGACTGGGCGATCGAGAAAGGTGCAACGCATTTTACGCATTGGTTCCAGCCGCTCACCGGCGTCACGGCGGAAAAGCACGACAGCTTTTTAACGCCGACCGGCCCGTGCGAGGTCATTATGGAGTTTTCGGGCAAGGAGTTAATCAAGGGCGAGCCGGACGCTTCGAGTTTTCCCTCCGGCGGCCTTCGCGCAACTTTTGAGGCGAGAGGCTACACCTCGTGGGATCCGACGAGCTATGCATTCATAAAGGACGGAACGCTCTGCGTTCCCTGTGCCTTTTATTCCTACGGCGGCGAGGCACTTGATAAAAAA
>ERZ824480.1973-NODE-1973-length-16525-cov-3.635519_pt1 | contig 16525 bp, 21 predicted proteins | sample MGYA00519861_ERZ824480 | MGnify/ENA primary metagenome ERZ824480 (study PRJEB31778, sample SAMEA3449152) | human gut metagenome | biome: human gut; feature: human-associated habitat; material: faeces | place: United Kingdom | collected 2010/2012 ... | reverse complement strand
AAACGGAGTACAGGCAAAACGCTGTATATCCTCGACGAGCCGACGACGGGGCTGCACTTCGCGGACGTGGATAAGCTGCTGGCGGTGCTGGACAATCCCCATCAGGACGTGCCGCCCATCGCGGTGCTGCGCTCGCCTCTTTTCGGCTTCACACCGGACGAGCTTTCCGCCATCCGCGCCGCAGACCGAAACAGTGACTATTACACCGCGCTCTGTCTCCGCGCAAAGGAGAATGAACACTGCGCGGCCTTCCTCGCGGAGCTGGAGAGCTACCGTGAGATCGCGCCGGACCTTTCCATTGAGGCGCTGCTCGCGCGCATCTGCGACAAGGCCGGTGTCTTCGCCCTGCTCGCAGCGATGCCCGACGGCGCGGCGCGGCGCGAGAACGTCTGCCAGCTCATCGAGTTTGCCCGCCAGTTTGAGCAGGACGGCTATCGCGGCGTGTTCCGCTTCATCCGCTGGATGAAGCAGCTGGATGAGCACGGCAAAGAGCCGCGCACCGGTGCGTTGGAAAGCCGCAACGCCGTGCAGATCATCAGCATCCACCACTCGAAGGGGCTGGAGTACCCGATCGTATTTCTCGCCGACACCGCCCACAAGATCAACCTGCAGGACAGGAACAGCGATGTTCTCATCCACCCGTCGCTCGGCATCGGCGGCCGTGTCATCGACAGTTCACGCGGCATATCGTATCCCACGATCGCACTGCGCGCGATCTCGGCCAAGCTCACGCAGGAATCGCTGTCCGAGGAGATGCGCGTGCTCTATGTCGCCATGACGCGCCCCAAGGACCGGCTCATCATCACGGCGACATGGAAAACTCCCGAAAAGACGCTCGACGCGCTGCGCGACGATCTCACCGCCCCCATCGCGCCGCAGCTTCTCGAAAAGAGCGCCTCGCTTTCGCGCTGGATCGCGCTCGCGGCGCTTCTGCCGGGCAGCCCGATCAAAATGCGCATCATTCCCGCCTCCGGAGAGAGCGCGTCCGAGACCGCGCCGCCCGAGATCGAACCGGCTGAGCCGGGCGAGTGCGCGGCGCTCTCCGAGGCGCTGACGTGGGAATACCCGTACCGCTGGGCAGAGGAGCTTCCGTCGAAGATCACCGCGAGTGCGCTCGAGGGCACCGACGCCGACCCGGACGCGCAGAGCATCGCGCCGGAAGCACAGCGCCGGCGGCTCTTCCGCCGCCCGGTCTTCGGCGCGAAGGACGCCCCGCTCACCGGCACCGCGCGCGGCATCGCCGTACACACGGTTCTGCAGTTTATCGACTATTCGTGCGTATCCACGCCGGAGCAGGTGCGCGGCGAGATCGAACGGCTGAAAAATGCCGAGCACATCACCCCCGCGCAGGCCGCCGCAGTGGAGCCAAAGGCCATCTGCAAGCTGTTCGCCTCCCCCGTCGGGCAGAGAATCCTGCACGCGGACGAGGTCTGGCGCGAGCTGCGCTTCTCGCTGCTCACCGGCGCGGAGACCGTGTTCGACGCGCCCGCCGGCGAGGAGGTGCTTCTGCAGGGCGTCGCCGACTGCTGCATCCGCGAGGGGGATGCGCTCACCGTCGTGGATTATAAAACGGACTATGTGACGGCGGAAACGCTCGCGGCGCGTGCCTCGGAATACGCGCCGCAAGTCCGCGCCTACGCCGCCGCGCTCACGCGGCTGCTCGGAAAGCCGGTGCGGGAGGGCGTTTTGTTCTTCCTGCGCACCGGGGAGAGCGTCTCCATCGACTGCCGCGCGAAAAAATAAAAGAAATTCAAAGAAAACTTGCCGATTCCGCTTGACATTCGCCGGAAATTGGGTATAATAACCCTTGCGTTTGCGATATAGCGGGATTGTGTAAAGGTAGCACAGCGGACTCTGACTCCGTATGTGAGGGTTCGAATCCTTCTCCCGCTGCCAGCGAAAAACCCTGTAATCTCAATGGTTACAGGGTTTTTATTTTGTCAAAAACGGGCTGTTTTCCCTTATTTTTTCCCTTACCAGCTTTTTATAGAGCAAAAGGACGAGGTTTACCCCCGTCCTTTTTTCATGCCCTTATGCCTCTTTGATGCTGTTGATGAACGCCTGCATACGTCCGGCGCTCTCTTCCTTCATGCGCTCGGAGACGTGACCGTAGACATCCAGCGTAAAGGCCGCCGTAGCGTGGCCGAGATTTCCCTGCACCGTTTTCACGTCGTCGCCGTTTTGCAGCGAGAGCACGGCGAACGTATGACGAAGATCATGCACGCAAGCGTCCGGTGCTCCGATCTTGGCCGCAAGCTTCTTTAAGTGGTTGTACACCGTCTGCGGGTGGAGATGCTGCCCGAGCGGGTTAGTAAAGACAAGCGCCTTGTTTTGCTCTGCTGGGGTGCTCCATGCCGCCCACAGATCACCGGCACGCAGCCGGTCTTTCATCTGCTTCACCTTGCGGCTTTTCAGTACCTCCATAACATACGGAGCGGGTGCGATCACGCGGACTTTATCGTTTTTCAGCGGCGCAAACTGAAACCCTCCGTCCGCCTCCGGCCTCTTCTGGAGCTGCTTACAGACGGTGATACGCCCCGTTTTGAAATCTATGCAGTCCCACGTCAAGCCCGTAGCTTCCGCTTCACGCAGCCCGGTAAATACGATCACCTTGAAGATGTCGCCGTACCCGTCCCGCTCGGCTTGGGTGAGAAGCGCCCGTACCTGTTCGTCCGTCAACGGTACGATTTCCTTTTTCTCCACGCGCGGCAGCGTCACACGGTCGCACGGATTCAGTTTCAGATAACCCAACTCCACCGCGACGGAAAGCGCCTTTGTCAGAACGCCGTGAACGTTGCGGATCGTCTTTGCCGCGAGTGAGAGGTGTTCCGTTACCGGCTTTCCTTTTTCGTCCTTGTGAATGACTGTCCGCCCGCTCTTTTGGAGCTGATTATAGAAATGCTGTATCTCCTTCGGCGTCAGCTCTGAAATCTTCAACGCGCCGAGAGCGGGTTTTATATGCGTGTTCACTTGTGCGCGGTACGTTTTCAGCGTCAAAAACTTCTTATCCCCGCAGAAGTCGGCAAGCCATATATCCAGCCATTGGCCGAGCGTCATACGGCAGGGTTCGATATATGTACCGTCCGCCAGCGACGCATTGACCGCAAGCAGTTTCTTTCGGACTTCCGCTTGTGTTTTGCCGGATACGCTCTTCTGTATCTGTTTGCCCGTTCCGGGGTCGAAGCCGCAGCTGTACCGAGCTTCCCAATAGACATACTTTTTCCCGTTGCGCTCTATGACCTTTTTTCGAATGTTTCCCGCTCCGGCGGCTGATTTTTTAGGCATTCTCTATCTCCCCCTTTTCGGGATCAGATGCAACACTCCGAACAAAGCACCGCTTTACAGGGATTTTTTCCAGCTCATCTAGCGCCCCTGTCATCCATGAGCGGTACATGGATTCGTTCAAAACGCCACGATTAAACAAGTCCGCTATCGTGTCTCCGTTCTTGATGAACTCCACAAGTTTTGGTTGGACTTTATCGGAAAAGGTGATGCAGACCCGTGTTCTCTGTGTTGGATATTCTTCCGAGTAGTTGTCACCGTCCGCCTGTTCCATTTCTTCAAATTCTTCTGTGGTTACCGTGGCGCCAAACTGCAGCATATTTAAAACCGCGCTCGCCAAGTCTGCAACGGTTGAAATGGGAGCGGGGACGGGTTTTGCATCGCTCCCGCAAAGGAACTCAAGGGAAACATCAAGCGCATTCGCTATGGAAACCGCATTTTCAAGCGTCGGAAACTTCGCCCCTTTTTCATAGCTGGAAATTGTTTGCGGAGTGACTGCCGCTTTTTCTGCAAGCTGTCCTTGTGTTAGACTCTGTCGCTTCCGCTCTTTGATAAGAACCTCCGCGAAAGCGGTAATGTCATACATAGGTGTTCACCTCCCTATATCTGAGAATAAATTAAGTTTGGCTGAACGTCAACAACAATTTCATCAAAAATATTGTTATTGAGTGAAAATATTTAAAACTGAACTATGGTTGACGCGTGTCACGCTTTTGCCTATGCTTGAATTACAACATCAATAGGAGGTTTGTGTATGGAAAGGGCAAACGGTTTCATTCGCGACCATGCCCGCAGTTGCGGGGTGTGTTTCTGGCAAGTTGCGGACGCGCTGGGCATTAACGAGGGTTCCTTTTCCCGAATGCTCCGCTATGAGCTGTCCAAAGAAAAGAGCCGGGAAATCATCGACGTCATCGATCGGCTGGCGGCGGAGGTGCTGCGGGATGACTGAGCGGATTGCAGTCAATGCTGCCGAAGCTGCGGAGCTGCTCGGCATCTCGGTGCCAGTGTTGCGCCAACTCACACGCCGCGCAGATTTCCCGGCGGTAAAGTTGGGGCGACGCTGGGTGATCTCTGTCGCCGGGCTTCAGCGCTGGCTTGATGAACAGGCGGGAGGTGGAGACAATGGCGCTGGATTTTGACGTTTCGGAACTTGCCCCTACGCTGGAAGAGCTCGCGGCCATCCGGCAAGCACACGATGAGGCGCGGGAAAACGCCGCGTCCGGCGGGCTTCTGGCGGCGGAGTGGCAGGAAGAGGCCGACCGGCTCGCGGAGCTGCTGACATTTCTTGAAACGACACCAGCCCCGCCTGTCCCGCCGAAGCTCATAGAGTTGGCAGTGCGGCTCTCCGTCCGCGCCGGGCAACTTTCGGACTATGATTCACATTTCACTGCTGATGCCGTGGAGACTGACGCGCCGGATGCTTTTCCCTTGCTTGCAGCGAGCGAATGCAGCGGGAATCTTGCGTCTGCTCTGGCCACCACAGCGATTTACATTCAGGCACTTTCGGGGCGTCAGCAAGGGGATGAAGAGCATGGGGGTTAAACCGGGGTTCATGGTCTACCACAAAGCCGCCGACCTTCTTTGTAATTTACCGGATGAGGCATGCGGCATCTTGTTCAAGTCCCTTGTTTTGTACTCGCGCGATGGCGTCACATCGGACTTTTCGGAGCATCCATTTTCTGTTTTTTTGGATGCGATCTTTAGCGAGCAAAAGAAGCTTATCGACGAGGATGCCGAGAAATACCGGAAAATGTGCGAAGCGCAAACGGCCAGAATAAATAGCCGCTGGCATAAGAACGCTTTACCGGATTCTACCACGGAATACCACGGTATACCGGGGAATACCACGGAATACCGGCGTATACCGCAGGGTACCAATTTGCAATATGCAAATATATTATCTACTCGCAACACTCCGAGTGTTGCGAGGAAAGGTAAGCAGTTTTCCGTTGATTCGGAAGCGTACAAAGCTGCATCTTGGTTGGCTGAACAGTTGGACAGCCGCAAGACTTCCGGCAAACCGGAGAGCGAGGAAACAAAACAGCGTTGGGCGGCAGACTTTGACAAGTGCAACCGGCTGGACGGCCACCCGTGGGAAGAGATTGAATCTGTCCTGCTCTTCTGTCAGTCAGATGCTTTCTGGAAAACCAACATCCGCAGCGGTGCAAAATTCCGTGCGCAATACGATGCGCTTCACGACCGAATGGAGGCAGCACATGACAGAACCGGCTAATCTGGAGCTGAGCATTGCGGGGGCTATCTGCATAGACCCCCGCAGCCTTACCGCCATACGGGAAACGGGACTGTCTGCGGATGATTTCTCAAATACCGCCTGTTCCTGCCTGTTTGATGCCGCCGTAGAAGCCGCCGACAGAGGCAAGACATTTGACGCCGTTACACTTTCCGAAGCGCTGGCGGGTGTTGTAGATGCCCCAGACCGTTTCATAGCAGAGTGCATGGAGATATGTCCCACGGCGGCAAATGCTCCGCTTCATGCAAAGCTGCTGCATCAAAAGGCCGTCGCCGCCCGATTTCGTCAAGCGCTGCAAACAGCACTCGCGGAAGAAGAGGGAACAGCGCTCGCCGCTACCGTTGGCGGGCTTGCACAGGCCTTTCTTGCAAAAGCCGAGGGGAAACGCTTTTCCCCGCTCTCGGAAGCATGCGCGACGGTTTATCGGCGCTTAGATGCACCTACGCCAGAGGGCAGAATAGACACCGGCTTTTCAAAGCTGGACAGGCTTTTAAAAGGCATGTGGCCGGGACAGCTCTGCATTATCGGCGCTCGCCCAGGTGTTGGCAAATCGGCCTTTGCTCTGCATCTTGCAGCAACCGCAGCGCAGAGCGGGAAGCGGGTGCTTCTCTTCTCTCTCGAAATGACAGCCGACGAGATCGCGGAAAGACTGATTGCACGAAACAGCACCGCCACGCTCGACACACTCATAGACGGCACAAAAGACGTGCAGCGCGTCCGGGAGATCGGCGGCGTATGCAAGAGCCTTTCATCCCTCCCGCTCACGATCTGCGATCAACCGGATATCTCCATTGCACAGGTACGCGCCAAGGCTCGAATGCTCCCGGATTTGTCGATGATTATCGTTGATTATCTGGGGCTGATGCAGACGCAGCGGCGGGATAATCGAAACCTTGAACTCGGCGAGCTGTCCCGCTCTCTGAAAAATCTTGCTTCCGAGCTGAAAATACCCATCGTTGCGCTGTCGCAGCTCAACCGGGGAACGGATGAAACAGAACAGCCGTCTTTGCGCTCCCTCCGGGATTCCGGCGAGATTGAGCAGGACGCCGGAAAAGTCGTTCTGCTTTGGAACATCGACCGAACGACCGGCACAGTCGGCGTGTCCGTGGCGAAAAACCGAAGAGGCGCAACCGGTGTTGTACAGATGCATTTCGACGGCTCACATATGCGCTTTTACGAGCTGGAAAGCGAGTACATACCGCCGAAGCCGAAACGAATTTTCTAATTTTATGCCCATTTTCCGGCATTTTTGCATGCCTGTGCGCACGTTCAACGCCTGTTTTTGTCAATCGGAATATGTGCAAATCGTACACTAAACCCCATTTTTACCAAGGAGGAAACTATGAGAAAACCTAAACCCTTCCGCATAAAACCCGCTCCCTATTGGGAAACCGAAGAGCCACAAACGGCAACGCTGAAATTCGGCGTCATTCGCCTTTACCCGCAGGCCGGGAAGCTCTGTTTTTGTTACCCGGATTACAAAGACCAGTATGGCGCAACACGCATGGGGAAAACCGTTGCACTTCACGTTGACGACGTCAAGGCAAACCCCGAAGCAAGGGCAATATTCCACACCCTGTGCGCAGATTGAGAGGTGACACATGAAGAAACCACCCAAGGATTTTACTTGCACTCCCCGCGAGCTGGAACAGCAAATTGCAATATATTTCGCAGATGCAGAACGCGGAAAGATCCCGATGACAGACGCGGCTCTGTGCTATGCCGTTAAGCTTCCCTACGGTCGCTACCGCTACATTTTGAGCGTTGCGGACAGGATCGCCAGCCACGCAGAAACACCGGACAAGCTCCCGCAAGACGTTCAGATTGAACATGCGCTTGTGCTGCAACGCGGCGTTCTCCGTCTAATCTCTTACTTGCAGGCGAGCAAATCCCCGAATGACATTCTTGCTTGCAAACAACCATGGCTTGGCGGCTTCACAGACAAAGGCGCTCCCGAAGCCTCCGCCCCTCCCGCTGTGACTGTCATACTCAAAGGCGCGGACGGGCGAGACTTAACCCCGAAATAAGCAAAGGCGCTCACGGCTCAAACCGTGGGCGCTTTTTGCTGACCTTTTTCATTTTTCGACTTTGAATTTGCAAAAACGGGTACGCCTGTTTTTCTGCTACCCCCTGTGACCTTGTTAAACGCCGCCAGAGACGTTTTTGCACCTATGCCGCTGTAAGCTGTATTGCCCAGGCTTAAAAGCGCTTATAAGGCGATTTAATAGCTTCTACGGCGATTTTGGAATTTTGAGAAAATGCAGCCGTCTGTGTGTCAAATACTTGCTATACCCTTATGCGCAACCGCACCCCTGTTTTTCCGGGTGGGGGAGGGGGTAGTACTGAAAATCGGCATCGGCTATCAGATACCCACACACAGCCCGCAGGGGCTTTATTGTCCCGCTCTGCGCAGAGCAAGCCAGGAATTGCCGTTTAACCCTCTCTGTCCCGCTCTATTTGGCTTTCTATCGCCCGGTTGATGAATCCGTTGACGCTCTCCCCCCGGCTCTCTGCGTGGGCTTTGAGCTCTTCCTTGCGCCCTTTTGGCAGCGTCAGGTTGACGCGGTCGTATGCTTCTGCAATGAATTTGTTGTTGTACTTTATCGCTGCGGATTTGTCTTTGTATGCCATATAAATCACCTCACGCAGAGAATACCATATTATAGCAATTTGCGCAATGGCCGAATTGCACAGAATATGCGCTAAAACATTGTGCAATGTTCTGCCTTGACGCACTTTGCGCAATGGTCTATAATTGCAAGTGACAGGGGGCAAGGCGAAAGCGGGCGGAGTACCGAAAGGGAAACAAGAACGCGACGCAAGAGCGGGACAGGATAAGCAAACCGTGACACAGTCCGGGAGATAAGCTTAACGCCACCCGCCGCCAGCCCCCCGACAGAATAACAACCGGGAGGGCTTCACATGAAATTCAATCTGCGAAAAATCATGCTCCGGGCGTGGGAGCTGTACAGAAAAGGCGGACTGACCTTTGCGGAGTGTCTGCATCGTTCGTGGCTGTCTGCCAAGGCCGAGCCGATCAACGCCGCAACCGTCGAGAGCGCCAAAGCCGCCGCAGGGGTGACGGAAGAGGCGAACACATGGAGCGGGTGGCGCAAGCTGGGCTATGAGGTCATCCACGGCAGCAAGGCGCTTTTCGGCTGCTCTCTGATCTGGGGCACAAAGGGAGACGGCGCAACATATCAGGCGCGATTCTTCGGCGCGTCGCAAGTCCAGCCGGTCACGGCGTGAGGGGGTGAGCACATGGAAACCATCAAGCAGGCAATTATCAAGTTGCTGGACAGCGCGACAGATGAGGAGCTGCGGATCCTGTATCTGTTCGCCTCGCATATGATGAAATAATAAAGCACAAGAGACAGTCCCGAAATTGGGCTGTCTCTTCCTGTCCTGCTGGATTCTCCTATATCTCCACCGAGGACGCCTTGCACCAGCTTTTTCCCTTGACATAGCGCGGAGCGGGCGATATAATGAGTACATAAAAGGGCGCTGCGACAAGCGGTTAACCCCGACATTACCAGTTCATAGCAAAGCTACGAAAGACCGTCACTTGGCCGAGTGGCGGTCTTTGCTTTTTACGATGATCGTCACGGTGAACCGTCCGATATGTAACGTAATACGCATAGCTCCACCCCCTTTCGGGATGGTGTAGCTAACCGCCTGCCGTTTTGTGCAGCACCCTGGTACTTCCGCAGAAGTACCAACGACACAATAACACGGATTACGGCAGACTGCAAGAATTTTCGCATCTTTATGCGATAATCGGAGCGTAAGAACCATAACGAGCACCAAAAACCGGGCAAAAGTTTTCCCTTATTTTTTCCCTTACGCGAATTGTTTTCCCTTATCGGTAATTTCTGTCAATTTCAGAAAAGTATTGATAATCAACGCTTTTTTCTGCTCAGTTTTCCTTAATTTCACCCGCTTTGATAATTCGAATCCTTCTCCCGCTGCCAGCGAGCAAAAGCTCAAAATCCTTTATTTTCAAGGGGTTTTGAGCTTTTTTCTTTCTCTCGCCAAGCTTTTTTTGCGCGGCTCGTGGTTTCAAATCTTTCAAATCTTTCAAATTTTGTGTGTTAAATTGTGTGTTAAAAAATCTGGTAAAAATTGGGATGTGCGCATAATTCCAAGTGGTGCGCACGAAAAGGGAGAGTAAATTTTGGCAGCCCTATCCCAAAAATCTTTCTATCGTCTTCCTTGCCCGTCCGAGTTCCTGTGAAACAAACTGTGGAGTACATCCCAGCGCATCCCCAATGTCATAGACAGATAATTCTGCGCTGCGCATAGTAACCATAAGCCGTTGCGTAGGCGTAAGCCGCTTCATCATGTCTTCGAGCGCAGGGTGCTCGTCCTCCTTCCCGACAGTTTCCTCGACAAGTAATCGGCTATTCGGCGAAACGAAATCATCTAACGGCAGTGCCGCGATCTGCGGCTTGCAGCAATCTCGGATATATCGGCGCACCGCCATGAAAATGCCCTTGACCGCAAATGTTGAGAATTTAGCTCCTTTTTCCGGATAGTATTCCGCACACGCCTGCCATAGCCCTATCCTGCACACTTGTAGAACATCTTCGTCAACTTTAAGACTCGGGAAATACTTTTTCAAGGTAAACCAAACAAGCGACTGATTTTCTTCATACAGTTCCTCTGGCGTCATGTTTGAAGAGCCTCCACAAAACAATAGCTCTGCGGCGGGTGCTTGATACGGTGACGCCCTCCGCTCCACTCGTTCCAGAAGGACCAGATGCTTATCATTACTGATTTACTCATCGGTTCTCCTTTCTCCGTAGCTGCAAAAGTCATCCGGGCCGACAATTCCCATTCGTGCAGCTCCGCATTCTCCGTAACAGTCACTGAACATGACGTGTTTGCAGTCCTTGCAATGTACGACCGGCTCATACCCCAGCTGCACCGCCATGCGCTTAAACTGGCTGCGGGTGGGGTGGTCAATATCACCCGTTGGAGCGTCTGCAAGAATCATTTGGATTTTCTTGTGGACGACCTCGTTCACGAGCCTTGTTGCCATGTCCGTGATCTTCACTTGGGTGGAAATGAATGCGGCGGTTTCATCTTCCGCCATTAAATCGGCGTCAATCAGTCTTGCCATTCCGAACGCCCCCCATCCCCCCGCCCCATACAGCGAGGAACGGCGGAGAGCTGCCAGCGAAACGGCGAAAGCTGCTGCGAGCAACTGGACAAAAGGTATAGAAACTGCTTAGATGGTTTCAGCATATATGGTAGATTTATTCAAAAGTTCTTGATATAATTATTCCAGATGAGATGGGGTTGAAGCAAAATACATTGGACAGAAGGGAGATGCTAAAAAATGTTATCTTTTTATCTGAAAGAATCTTTGGACATTACAAAGATTAAAGACCCTGAGCATTCTAAAGAGTCCGAAGTCGACTTTTCTGGTAATTTAGGTCGAGGAGTATTGTTGTTGTCCATCCTTTTTGTGATTGTATATGCAATTCTACTGGTCAACTTTCGTAGATATATAGGAGCCTTTGAAGCATCTTTAACACCAATGATAATTGGGTTGATTAGCTCAATTTTAATATTACCACTTCATGAATTGCTCCATGCCATTTGTATTTCTTCAAAAAATAATGTTCAAATTTACAGGGTCAAATCCGGTCTTATGACGTGGTTTACTGCACCTATAACTAAGAGAAGATATTTAGGAATGCTGTTGGTTCCCGTGTTACTGTTGGGATTTATTCCTTCAATATGCACTTTTGTCATCCCGGAAACAATGCCAGGGTTTATCACCTTTGTATTGATTTTTTCACTTGGTAATATTGGAATGTCGTGTGGAGATTTGACAAATTTCATAATAACAGCGATTAAAGTAAAGAAGGGGAATAAAGTCCTTCCGTGTAAAAACGGGATTTTCAAAGTTCAGTAATCGCGGAGTTGCTCAAAATGCTGTTTGCCACCTGCAAGTTTTGAAAAACTGAACACCGATTATCGAAAAGAGTGATAAAACTTATTTATTGGAATGGTTGCGATTTGTCCGTCTGCCTAGCATATATGGTAGAAAGGAAGTGTACGATATGAGCTTAAAAGAATTTTTGCTCGATGTGTTGTGCCGGACGGTCAACGCCTCGTGGTATCGAACCCTGGGGTGCTCGCCAGAAGAGGCCTCTTTTTTGGCTGACATGGAAGCCAACACAGCGTTCTTTAAACAAAGCGAGAAAAGAAATCCTTCCTATGCGCTTTCTGAACTCCGCTGCAATTTGTCAGAAGAAGATCGTAATACGGAACGCCCCGAAACCCTTGAGAGCATCTGCGCAGCATCAGGCGACGTTGATGCGTATATTGCCGAAAAATCCAAAACCGATGCGAGATATTCCGCTGTTCAAAAGGAATTTCAGCGGATCGACGCTTCCAAAACCGCGCTGGAAGAACGCCGCCGAAAACTCTATGATGAAAACCCCGGACTATATGAAAGGGCAGAAAAATTCCGTCAGGAAGCCGCCCGGAAGCGCGAAGAAGCAAGAAAGAAGAACCGTTAACCTGCCTCGCCTCCGTTGGTATGCATATTTATCCCCCTTACGGTTTTTTGGCTATTCTACTCCCATCGAATCTACTCACATCGAATCAAAAGAAGTCCGATCCGGAAAGGCCGGGTTTCTTTGGACAAGGCAGCCCAGCAAAAACGGGAGGACGATCCGTCCTCCCGTTTTCAGCATATTGATTTGCTTATTTCATCTTATATTTCCCGCGTCCCGCGCTGGAAAGGCCCATCTCCGTGCCGTTCCAGATGCGGACAAAGTTTTCGCGGTGCTTGATGAGTATGGCAAGCGTCGCCACACACAGAATGACGAGCGGCAGCCAGCCGCTGCGGATGGCGGTATAGATCGGGAACGAGACAACGCTCGTCACGGTGCCGACGACGATGTAGTCCGTCAGCACAGTGAGGATAACGACCGCCGCGAGAATGCACAGCGCAACCTTCCAGTTGATGGCAAGGATCATGCCGAGATACGAGGCAAAGCCCTTGCCGCCCTTGAATTTGAGATAGAACGGGAACATATGTCCCAGCACGCACGCCACGCCCGCAATGAAGCCGAGCAGCGGCACCGCCGGGAAGATCCACTTGGAGAGCTCGACCGCGAGCACGGCCTTGCCGATATCATGGACGGCGACGAGCAGCCCCGCCTTCCATCCCATGAGCGCAAAGGCGTTGGAAGCGCCGAGATTTTTCGACCCGCCGGCGCGAAGGTTCACGCCCTTCCACCGGGAGAGATACAGTGCCATGTTGGAACAGCCGATGAGGTATGCGCCGAGAATGGTGACGATGTAGGGAAGCATAGCCGCCCCCTTTCTGCGGAAGACCCGCGGGAAAATTTGGTTTTTCTATCGAATCAAGAAATACTTAACCTTTTTTACGCGCAAGCGGCGCAGGTGTCAAGCGTTGGTTTCCCGCCGGACATCCTGCGCCGCGTGCGCATAATATTCTATTCTCCCGAAAATGTTCAGATCACGCGAAAATCGCTTTGCATCGCCGGGATATTGCCCTTAAATTCTTTGAAACAATCCAAGATCAGATCCGCCATCTCCGTGCCGATCTCGCGCACGACAGGGCAGCCGACATAAAAGTCGTACCCGCCCGTGCCGCTGGCGCGGTAGCTGTTGAGGCAGATGGTAAAGGTGTCCTCTTCGCGCACGTCCTGTCCGTTCACGCGCATGGACGTCACCCGCTCGCCCACAGGCCGGGAGATATCGTACACATACGAGACGCCGGCATAGTAGTCGTAATTATAATGCTCCACCTTCGGCTGGAGGAAAACGTCCGAAACGCAGAGCCTCCCGTCCTCGCCGCGGGAGAAATACTCCGCGCTGCGCTCGAGCGCCGCTTTGAGAACCTTTCCGGTGATCTCCAGCACCGCAAGCGTGTTCGTGTACGGATACGCGATGAGAAGATCGCGGCGGCGCACGGTCTTGGGCAGTCCCGCCACATCGTTTGCAAGGCTCGCCGCCGAGAGCTGCGCTCCGCTCGCCCAGAGCTGCACCGCATTGAAGAGATCGGCGAGCGCATTTCCCTCCGACGCCATACGCAGCGGCGTGTCCGGCGTGAGAGCGTGCGGCAGCGTGCCGATCACTTCATCGAGCCAGTTCTGCGCGCCGTGCTCCATCTCGGAAAACTCCTCGAGCCATTCGCGGCGGCACGCGCCGTGCGCGGGAACGGTCTCGCTCGTGATGCGCTTTTCTTCCCCGGAGAGCACCGCTTCGACGCGGATGAACTCCTGTCCGCGGTCGGACGGCTGCACGACAAACGTGCCGAAAAGCGTCTGCCCCGGCACGGACATGTGTTGGTGGCCGGTCAGCAGGATATCAAAATCCAGTTCCTGACAGATGCGGTAGGCGACATTTTCGTGCGTGGCGGAGAGGACGCGCCCTGTGGCAAGATCGCGCTCAAAGCCGCCGTGGTAGACGCAGAGCGTAACGTCCGAAATGCTTTTGAGCTTTTCGAGCGCCGCAGCCGCCGCCGGGATCGGGTCGGAAATGCGGATGGAGGCGATATGCTCCGGCCGTTCCCAGATGTTCACATAGTCCGTCACGATGCCGACGATACCGACGCGAAGGCCGTTTTCGAGCGTGTGGACGCGCGCCGGGTAGAGCGGCGCGCAGCCGTTTTTCGCGCTCACATTTTCGCACACGCACCGCGCGTTCAGATTTCCGAGATACGAGCCGAGATAGTCCGTGCCGAAGTTGAAATCGTGGTTGCCGAGCGTCACATAGTCGTAGCCGCAGCGGTTCATGATCCCGGCAAAGGCGCGGCCGTCGCCGATCGTGTCGTGGCAGAAGGCGCCCAGCGGCGAGCCCTGCAGCAGATCGCCGCCGTCGATGACGAGCGTGTTGCCGTCCTTTTCAAAGCGGCTCGCGCATTTGAAAAGGCCGATATCCCGCTCGTCGCGGCTGCGGTAGTCCGTGGGGTAAACGTATCCGTGCAGGTCGGAAGTGAAGTAAACAGTCAGCTTCTTATCTGCCATAGCGTCTTATCCCCTTGCAAGTTTCGTGCGGATCTTCGCGGAGATCCACTCGATGATGAGCACGAGCACGATGAGTCCGAGCAGTATCGCGCCCACCTCGTTCCAGCGGTAGGAGCTCATCGCAAAGATGAGCGGCGCGCCGATGCCGCCCGCGCCGACAAGACCGAGAACGGTGGCGTCGCGCAGGTTCATGTCGAAGCGGTAGATGATCGTGGAGGTGAAGTCCGCGGTGAGCTGCGGCAGGATACCGTAGCGGATCTTCTGGAACGTGGTGCATCCGGCGGCGTCGAGCGATTCGAGAATGCGCTTGTCGAGATCCTCGATGCTCTCGATGAACATCTTCGTCACCATGCCGATCGAGCAGAGCGACATCGTGAGAAGCCCCGCGAACGGCCCGGGGCCGGTGACGCGGATGAACATGAGACCATACACAAACGCCGGGATCGTGCGGATGGCGGCGATCACGGTGCGCCCGATGAGCGCGATCGGCTTCGGCACGAGATTGCTCGCCGAAAGGAACGCCAGCGGCAGCGAGATGACCGCGCCGACGATCGTGCCGAGAAACGCGATGCAGAACGTCTCCAGCAGCAGATACGGCACGCCGTTCGTACCGAGCGTGAAAAGGAGCTTTCCCGACGGGTGGAAAATGCCGGAGAGGATGTTCCCCGCCACGGCGAGGCCGTTGCCGGTGGGGTTGCTCACGCGCACGGCGCTGCCCGACCACGCGAGCAGGCACGCGACGATGAACGCCGCAAGGAGCTGCCGGATCCACGTTTTCGGCGCGGATTCGTAGGCCCTGAGAATTTTCTTGTCCATAGCTTCCCCCCTCAGGTCAGGCGCTTACGCAGCCAGTGGCTGAGCGCCTCGATGACGATGACGGTCACGAAAAGAACGATGAGGATCATGCCGAGACTGTCGTACTCGCGCCAGCCGATCTTCTCATTCATAATGAGACCGAGACCGCCCGCGCCCACGTAGCCGAGGATGGACGCATAGCGCACGTTGCCCTCCAGACAGAAGAGCGAAACGGAAAGATACGTCGGCAGCACCTGCGGGAACACGGCGGTCGTGAAGGCCTGCAGGCGCGTTGCGCCGAGCGCCTCCATCGCCTCATACGGCCCCATATCGACCGTTTCGATGATCTCAAAAAGCTGCTTGCCGACATAGGCGAACGTGAAAACGGCGATGGCGCACGTACCTGCCATCGTGCCGAGACCGAAGATGTAGGTAGCGATCAGCGCGCACACGAGCGTCGGCAGCGTGCGGACAAGGCTCAGAAAGAGCCGCACGATAAATACGATAACGCGGTTCGTAACGATATTGCTTGCCGCGGCGATGGCGAACGGGATGGCCAGCACCGCGCCGATGAACGAGCCGAGAAACGACATTTTGATCGTGTCCCACAGCGGCGTCCAGATTTTGGAGAGATAGGCGGTGTTCGGCGGGAACATGGCCTTGAGAATGTCGAAAAACTTGCTGCCGCGCTTTACGAGCACGGCGAAATCAAACCCCGTCACGCGCACGGAGACCGCCGCGAGCGCCACCACGATGAGAATAACGATCGGCGCGCGGCTGCGTTTTTCCTTCACGACCGTTCCGTCAGAGAGCGTGTAGGTGCGGGGCTTGAACACGCGGTCGTAGAGACTCATGCGGGTTCCTCCGTTTCATCCTCGCCGTAGATCGCGGCGAGAACGTCCTTATCAACGTTGGCGGACGGCCCGTCATAGACGATCTTACCCGCGCGGATGCCGATGATGCGGTCGGCATATTCCAGCGCCAGCTCGACATGGTGAATGTTCAGAAGGATCGTGATGCCCATGTCCTTGTTGATATGCACGAAGTCCTGCATGACCTGTTTGGCCGTGACAGGGTCGAGCGCCGCGACCGGCTCGTCGGCAAGGATGATCTTCGGGTCCTGCGTGAGCGTGCGCGCGAGCGCCACGCGCTACTGCTGGCCGCCGGAGAGCTGGTCGGCGCG
>ERZ824480.1963-NODE-1963-length-16603-cov-4.232777_pt1 | contig 16603 bp, 20 predicted proteins | sample MGYA00519861_ERZ824480 | MGnify/ENA primary metagenome ERZ824480 (study PRJEB31778, sample SAMEA3449152) | human gut metagenome | biome: human gut; feature: human-associated habitat; material: faeces | place: United Kingdom | collected 2010/2012 ... | reverse complement strand
AAAAGCCAAAAATCTTTCGATATTTAAAATGTCTACTTGACGGGTAGCACACCAACCTTCGGGAATGATAGTATACATTGAAAATTTACTCAGCTCATTACTTTCTCCTAAGATAAACGAAGAAGATATGCTTCCAGCAAGGCGAACTGTATAGTTTGTATCATCAGTAACCTTCAGCTTATTACTGACTTTAAATTGATTCGGCACTTCAATAATATGAAGTTCATCAAACTCCCTGTCCAAACCCTTGTTTTCTTTGAGCCATTTACCGTAAAGTTCCCTGTCTCTTTTCCATTCTCTATCTGAATTATACTGCTCTTTGCCAAAATCATCATTTATCCAGACTCTTTCATTATCTATATTCTCATATAAATTAAAATACATATTATTGATAACGCGTCCACTGTCTGTCCGAATGTCTGAATCATCGGTATGAAATACATAACTGCACTTTATATCACTAGTATTAAAGCTTTCCTTTACGCCATAAATCACAAGTTTAAATGCAGCCGCTTTATATTGACTGATGTCTATTTCCTGTGATTCGAGCTTTAGCTTTGATTTACCGTCAGTAACAAGAGTCCACTTATCTCTGCTCTCATTTCCGACATATAAATCATATCTATAGGCTCCCGCTTCTATATATTGTTCTTGGGTCGTATCTTTACCATTATTGTTATTACAGCAATTGCAGCACGAATTTCCATTAATCTGCAATCCGTTACTATTAAATATACTTTTAATACCCGGAATAACAACCTTAGTAAAGTGATATTCATCATCTCTAAGCCGTCTAAGTGAGCCATCCTCAAGCTCAATATCCATAATGTCGTCTACAAGCTCAAAATCATATGTATTTGACATATCCTTCAAATAATTAAAACTAATGGTAAAATCAGAACTGTATTCATTTTTTCCTGATGTTAAATCTTTTGCATTAACAGCGCCTTTATCTTTACAAATATCACAATGGCGCTTCAGATAATCATTATTCCGTACTCCGACAGATGATTTTTTTACATCATATATATCACCCGGTATATCGCTGTATCCATACTTTGATAAGTCAATTTCAATAGTATCTTCTGCTAATAGACTTTCCTCTGTTTCATCAAGATACGTTCCGTAATATGAAATATAATTTTTAACACTTTTTTTATCATATTGAGCCTTAGGATAAGCTACAAATATTCCATTAAGACTAGATTCGTCAGTTATTACAGAATAAAGCTCATAAGTAACACCATCGATTACTCTTGTCTGACCTTCCTGTTTTACAAGTCCTGCTCCATTAACCCATATTCCTTCAGGAAACCATACCTCATAACGCTTATCTTTTTCGTCATCTACTGCTCTTGCTTTTTCTGCAAGCTTACTGCTAATCGCATACCGCGCCATAACATAGTCATTCATATTATTTCCGCAATTTATGCAATTTCCTTCAGCATCAAGCTTACAATTAATGCAGAGACCTTCAGTATTATATATCGGGCTGACTGTCTCCTCTAATCTGTATTTATCCGGCTCTCTTTTCTGCAAATAAGTTACTTCATTGCTTTTTGCCTCTTCACCCTTTGCCGTAATAAGCTCTGCACTAAGTGTTTTACTGAAATCATCTATGGTATTTTCTGATGGAAGCTCCCATACTATTTCAAAAGAACCCTCAAAAGCAGACTTATCTTCAATAGCAGCGTTATTAGTAAATGTAAACGTATCCGTAAGCGTAGAATAAGTATAACTCCAATCATATTTGTGAGTTCCTTCAATAACCTTATCTGCAGCTACGGCTGTCGGAATATAGCTTTTTCCTGAACGTACTGCATCTTTAAGTCCGGGAACAGTTACTATAAGCTCCCCCGGTTCATAGCCATTTGTCACATTATTATTCTTATATGAAAGCTTAAGACGTACCATCTTAGTTTCTCTTGAAGCACTATCATATAAATATGTATTCTTTCCTTCATTCTGGTCATTTTTATTCCAGGACAGAGCAAGTTCAAATCCGCTGTCATTAGCGCTTTCAGCAGATACTGTAAGAAGGTAATCAGGAACCATATTTACCAAAATAAGTACAGCCAGAAATAAAGCTATGATTCTGTATGATACCCATTTTCTATTAACACGTCTTTCATGCTTCATCAACCGCTCACCTCTTCCAGATTTGATAGTATTCTTTCTCTGCACAATTGCCTTCATGGTCATTATGCTGACATGATTCTGCATAAATTAAAATATCAAAATCAATCATATCACTTGGCGATACACCTTCAGTCTCAGTCTTTATTTCAACCTGTTCAAATAATGCCGTCGTTGTATCTCCCGGCAAAAGCAATTCTTTATAATAGTAATATCCGTCGTCTTCATGAAACTCCCACTTATCAGAAATATCCAAAGGCTTACAGAATTCCTTAGCCGTACTGTCAGAAAAATCTGCTCTCATACGAACAAAACACGGAAGGTTTCCTGTATTTTGAACCTGTGGTTTCTTCACAAACTTAGTTCCCGGTTCCAGTTTCTCAGGCGGGTCAAATTCTTCAACCACTTTTATCGTATTTTCGCCTACAACAAATTCATTAATTTCAGAATCACTTGAAATCAAATATGCATATGTAATGCCAAAAGAAGCTGTCAGAACAATAAGACAAGCAATCATTATAAAAATTACATTCTTTTTATTCATGTATCATACCCCACTTACTTTTCCATCTCAGCTTTATATTTCCCAAACGCCTCTTTCATTACTTCTTCTACATTGCCTGCACTTACATCAAGATATTCCGCCTGAACAGCATATGCGGCAACAGGCATTTCAAGTACAGTACCCTTTGCAAGTTCACCCTCAAGTACATTGGCATACTTTACCTCATCAAACAATGTTCCTGTACTTTCTTCAGGGTTCAAAATTCCTTTTGTATAAGCATAAGTACGAACTGTATAAGTATTATCCGAAGATATTGTTTCCTGAATACAACTCCATCCTTCCTTTACATCATATGTAAATAAATCCTGCCATTGTTTGTCATTAATAACCGTGCCGTCTTCGGAAACAGTCCTGACTAAGGCTCTTGGCGTCTTCACCTCGATATATGCATACAATGCCGTATTACCTGTATTCTGAACCCGCGGGTCCTTTTTTACAACCCTGTCCGGATAGACAACCTTTTTATCAGGTGTAAGTTTTTCCCATTCAGGCTCTGTCATATCTATTTTAATATTGCCAAAAGTAAAATTATTGGCGCGCTGTTCTGTGTTTTTAACTAACAGCGCCTGAGTAATTCCAAGAGCTGCCATAACAACAATCAGCCCAAATGTAATTACTGCTGTAATCTTTTTGATTCCTGTTTTCTTCATAAAACTCTCCTCCGTACAAAGCAGTATTATACTGTCTGCCGAACAAAAAACTATAATTATATTTATTATATACCATGTTTTGGGAGCTTTCAAGTTTTTTTATAAGGATTTTAATATCATGACCAAAAATATTTATAGAAAAAAAAGATACTGTATTTTGTCACTATATTTTTTAATAAAATACAGAAATATACGGATAAAAAATGGCATAGCCTTCAATACGGCTATACCATTTTTACATGTCTGCAATTATTTAAAAAGCATTTTTTTAATAACGCCTCTAGGGTCTGCAATAAGCATACGTACAAGCCATACAATCATTCCAAGCGCAACTACCGACAAACCTAAATATGCATCATTTAACATATCCTGTGCAGCAGGCGAAAAATAATCTGCTTTAAGCTCTGCATATTCAAAGACTGCATCAACAAACCACATAATCGAAGCTCCCCAATAAAGCACGCATAATGTGCCAAGCTTAAGATTGCACTCCGGTTCCTTAATATACCATACAATTGTACTGATAATAGCCGCAAATACGGTAATAAGTAATGTCATTACAATCTCCCCTTTGATAAAGCTCTTTTCTGAATAACATGCGCTCCGGCGAGCATAAATCCCCATACCGCTGTAACAAGCACAGCCATTGAAACTCCTGCCGTAGCCATCTCTTGAAGCATCTCTGCCGCATCAACCGGATTAGCTGCTGCCGAAAGAAAAGGAAACCAAGGTACTACCTCTCCATGCCATACATGCTCAAATGCAAGAAGAAATGAACCTCCCCATAACATGTTGCGCAGCCACTTTGCTTTTTTTGTAAATGAAACAGGCGTCATCTCCTCTGTAAAAACTCCTGATTCTTCAGCCGCTGCCTTTTTCTCCTTTGATTCTGCCGCTTTAGTTACGGCAGTAACGATTACTGCTTCTGCTGCAGGCACTAAAAAACAAGCCATATTATTTACCCCTTTCAATAATTTAAAAAGGCGCATTTTCTTTTTGCTTCTGCAAAAATTAAATACACCTTCAAAGTATCATAACACAATATTAAACTTATAATCGGCACATCCTGTAATTAATCACGGCGGCTTCTGCTGCCACTATGGCTTCATGCCATATCCGATATGATTCTTACCGCATCTTTTACATGCGCTGAAACAGGCTGAGCGCTTACTCCAACTATAATATTATCACATACATTCATTGGAATCAATACCCTTTTCGCCCTGCTTTTGCCTATGGCTGCCGCCATTGCCGGAGTAATCTCTCCAAGCATTGAATCAGCTATTACTATGCCAATTGGTCCGACTATAACATCAGCTTTTTTTGAACAGACAATTACTGCATTTTCACCTGTGGCAGCAAGCTTTGCACCGGCTTTTAACATTGCACCGGTTGCCATACTGTTAGTTCCTACCGCTACTATCTCTGCATTCGCACACGTTTCTTTTAATTCCTGAATCAACTGACGCCCCAGTCCTCCGCCCTGTCCGTCTATAACGAGTATATTCATAAATGTTCTCCTTTTGCTTTACGATTTAGTAAAATATATTAGATATATCATACCAAAAACAAAAGTGTAATGAAAGTAAATATTACACCGCAATACTAAAATACCTGTCTACGTCATTTTTCATGCTCATATAGTTTTCCATTTGATTACTGTTATACGACCTGTGTTTATCAAAAAAACTTATAATCCAATCGTCAAGGTCAACATCATTTTTAAACGAATATGCAACAAGCGCTATAAGTGAAAGCCTGTTTTGTCTTTCAAGCAGCCTTGATGAGTTATCAACATTTAAAGTCAAATCATCCAAAACCTCACTATACTGTTCTACATCTTCTTCAATTATGTAGCCGTCTACAGTCTCTTTTACAAAATCAAGAACCTTCATACTTTCAGTATACTCTGTATTATCATCCAGATAATCATTCATAAGAGCTTCAAGTATATATAACTTATCGATGATAACAGACTTATTCTTAGTTCCCTTATTCTTATCTGCATCATCAAACAACCGTCCGTCTACCTTCTTATATCTGAGTCCGCTCTTAAACTCAGATATAAATTCCGCAAACCTTATATCAGGTATACCCTTATATGAAAATTTATCAAATAAAGTAAACCATAAAAAAGTGTCCTTTGCAGTAAACATATCCTTTATATCATCATTAAGAACCGCTTCAATTCTTTCAATATTAGTCTTTAAATGCAGAAATTCATCCTTGCATGAGTTAGCGTTAAGATACTTACATATCTGCCTTGTCTGCTTATTCCAGTTATCTATATGGAACATACACATAACCGATTCAAGCACCACTCTTTCAAGAACTCCCTTTGTTCTCTCTCTTTCCCTGTAAATTCCGTACTTATTAAAAAAGTCCATATCCGTTATTCCACGAATATCCCTTGCAAAATTATCTATATATGTAAATGCTTTCTGGGTAGTATTCATAGAAGTATGGTTATTATATCTTTTAATAAGTCTTGAAATTCTTTGCATATCGCATTCTTCATGAATTACCATCTCTATCTGGTATTCGTTAAATCTCTTTTTTAGTTCATCAGGAAGCTCATCATAAGAATGGTTTCTGACGTCAAACCTTTTTTCAGTCCATACAATATTGCCGCAATCATCTTCAATAATATTGCCTTTGTCGTCTCTTGCTTTTACCATATAAGGTATAACAGAATCTTCAACAGAAGACGTTATTTTATAATTACCATACCGAAAAAGCATCAAAGATGTACTTCTCTGTAATCCGTCAATCACCCAAAGCTGCGAATTAGATTCCTCTCCAAGAATAACGGGCGGTATATAATTATCCGTCAGCACTGTAACAACCAGTTCATTCACCATCTCATTATCCCATTGTCCTGCCAGCCTCTGAACGTCTGCATCTGAACGGATATCCTTATCCATTATCTTTTTTAAATACATATACATTGTATATGTCTGCTTACGTGGTTTTGCCATATCTCTCTCCTTTATTATCCCTAAAACAATACAGATACATTCCTATAAGAGCGTATTACTAAAAAGCTGTCGCTGTACTGCTTCTTGCTGATATTCAGTTCCTTAATTATCTCAGCAGGCTTATATCCGTCTGCACTAAGCATAAGTATAGATTTCTGGGTATCAGACAGCCTGTTCAGATACAATATCATCTTCCTGCTGTACTCTTCTTCCTTCTTGGAAATTACTTCCTTTTCCATATCAAAGCTGTCAGCAATTACATCTTTAAGCGTTACTGCTTTTTTATTAGAAACAGGTGCGTCAATAGATACTGATAATCTGTCAGCTTTTCTCTTATCCCTGTTGCGTCTCGTTATTTCTGTCTTAATCCTATTGCTTAGACATGAATATAAGTATCCTTCAAATGACTGCAATACATCATATTTTCTAATAACATCCGCAAACACTTCATTTGCCAGCGAATAAAAATCATCCATATCCTTATCAGACAGCCCCGTCACTTTTATATCTGACAATATGTCCTTCACAAGCTTTCTTAACCTGTATGCATTATGCGCATAATACTTATTCAAAATATCCTCCATATACTCACCACCTTCTTTACTGTCAATTTATTCCTCGTGTTCGTAGTCATATTATAGAACATTCGTTCGTATATGTCAATAGCCCCTTTTTTTGATTTTTTTTAGTTATTTCAGAGAAATATATAGTATAGCCAAAAAATTTTTAATCAGGAGGGACATAAAATGCAGTCGAATCAGTATACACTTATTAAAATACCTATAAAGGAAATTATTGAACAAAACTTCGATGTAAAACCTGACAACAAGTATATTGTAAAACAGGGTGATTCACTTCTATTTGACCAGATAGAACGTATCAGAGGGAATCGTTCATCGCATATAAATGAAATAATACTTGTTGATGCAAAAAAGAATCCTAAAACAGAGCAGTATTTAAGGCACATTCTGGATAACGGCTTTACATACAACAAAATATTGTACAGGCGGTTTGGAAAATCAGCTTCACAGGCAAAACAGGGAATTACTGCTTTTGTATGCGACGATATCTATGATGAGCTATACAAAGTTTCACAGATGGATATAAAAATCGATGAATGTATCATTTCCAAATATGAATCCCAAAGAGGCCTTCTATTCAGTTCATGCACTATAATCAAGGATTATATGCCAAATATTGTTATCATTGGAGAATATGAAAAAACTCTTAAAAACCAGCTTGTCAAATATGCTGTTGAAGAAAAAAAAGAATACACAGACAAAAAAACAGGCGAAATAAAACAATATAATACACACGAAATTAAAGAAGGCTATCGTGATATTAAACTTTCGCTATTTGACGGATGCGGATGTCACGAATACAGTTTTACTAATAAAATAAGCGCACGGCTTAATCTTGACTATGACGCGGCAGGTTTCCAGATAAGAATGCCTTTTATTAAGGGATATTCTGTTTATGTACCTTTTAAAAAAATCTTAAAAGAATGGGGATACGAACATATTACAGATATATACGGATACACACATCATATAGATAACATCGACTGTATATGGAATATATCAATGTTTAAGGGACACAAAATATTTCAGGACAAATACGGTAAAGAAGCATGGAATATGTATATGTCTACATTTAATAAATATAAATTTAAACTGGGAATAAGCAAATACAGCCATCATATTAAAGACATTAACATATATTCACGCCTGAATTTCCAATACCTGCAATGCCTTGATTTGTGGAATCCAAAATATATTAAAAACTTTAAAAATGAAAATCCAGACAGCTACGATATTATGAGCCCTGACAACGAAGGTAAAATTATCAGCCTTGCAAAATATACTACTTCTCTTTTTGAAAAGATTATAAACGGCGATAAATTTTACACATACAAATTTATGGGCATTACCGATACCAAATCCTGCAATCCTAAAAGCAATTATGTTAAAGCAGTTCTTATAAACGATATAATGCTGAACGATATGGCTGTAAGACAGTTCATTTACAGAAAGCTGAAAAAATACATTAACGAAGCAAGAATAGGTAAAATATACTGTTCCGGTTTTTATCATACCGGTATTGGCGATATGATAGGATATCTCCAATATGCTGTAGGAATTAATCCAACCGGATGTCTGAAAGCCAACGAGCTGTATTGCGGAAATTTTGATTGCGGCGACATAATATCAATGCGTTCCCCTCTTGTAGATGCATCGGAAGTAAATAAAATTCGCATTGTACATAATGACATAACCGACAAATGGTTCTCACATTTTAAAAATCAAGATATAGCCATGTTCAATATGTGTGATTTATCAGCTCCAATGCAGGGAGGAGCAGACTTTGACGGGGATATTTTTCTTTTATGTAATGAACAGGCAGTAATTAATTCAAAAATAGACAAAAACATAATCCTTGATATAGACGATAAGAAAACAGTCTCTAAAAAACCTTATATAAAAGAAAATATAACCGAATACGAAATTATGACGCGCGACAGCCGTATCGGTGAAATTACCAATGCGGCTACAAGCATAGAAAATAAATATCCTTATAATGAAGAAATCAAAAAATTATACTCAGACTATTCTTCACTTCTTAGAATCATTCAGGGAAAAGAAATTGATTTTTTAAAAACGGGATTTCGTATGCATATGAACAGCGCCATCAGAAATCATATGAAGAAACTTCCATATTTTTTACTATACAATTATCCCGACAAGATGAAAACGTATAAAAATATTATGGTATGCAATAAAAAAATAAAAAATAAAGACGACAAGTTACCGCTTAACGTATACCACTCTCCTTCACCAATGAACGAATTATGTGATTACATATGTACATGGGAAAAGAAAAATATCCTTTGGAGCAAACCAAAAATCAATCTTGCCGACACAAAAAAACTTGTTACAAAAGACGGAATAGACCTTTCTGACAAACAGCTTATGAAGAAAATAAGGCGCTTTATCAACAACTATGCGGAAGAACTGCGTGAATGCATATCTTGTGATTATGACATCAGCAAAATTGACCTGCTTGTAGATAAATACAAAAAAAGGCTGTCAGAGGAACTAAAGCTTGATGAAGAAATTATAGCAAATTACGTTATTTTTATATCTTACAGCACTTTGTCCATAAGCAAATCACTTGCATGGAACGCTTACGGCGACTACATAGTTGAGAATCTCAAAAATAATTCTTCATCTGCACACAGAGTCACCATAACAGAAGCGCCTGCAAACGTAAAAACTGACTATGAATATCTTGGAAAGTATTATTACTTTAAGGAGGATGATTACAATAACTGATTATACATATTTATACGAAATAATTGAAGATTATAAAAATGCAGAAACTACTTATGAAAAGGAAACTATATGCAAAAACTTTTTTTCTTTAATCCGCTCATGCTGCAATGAAAGACGTGTATATACAAAAACAATTAAATATTCCGTAAAAAAGAACCTGCTTAATACAGACGTCGGCAGAGTGTTTAATATGTGGTCTGAAATTGAATATACAGGGTATAAATCAATTACTGATAAAACTGACTGGACAAGCATTATACGGCAGAAAATTAATAATATCTACACAAGATACTTTGACAAAGAAGTAATAATCAAAAAAGATTACATGGAGCTTTTACGCACTCCGAAAAAGCTATATTACCGATGGCTTCACGGCTGTAATATGGATGCGTCGGAGCTTACAGATATTATAGATACTGCCCTTTATAATGCAGAACAGCTAAAACTAACATACCAAAAACAAAAAATGAGTCTGTCCTGGGATGAATACCTCATAGTTATTGAAGAAATTCTTAAGAAAGCGCTAGGCAACTGCCGTATATATTCAGAATTTGAAGACAGCGATTACCTTCCCAGCATGTATGATTTTTTTAATGAAGACAGAGTCTATATAAGCTATTTCTGCAAATATCTTGAAACTGAAATTTTGCAGTGGCAGAAAAAATACTACAATGTAAGAAGCCATAAAAAATATAAAAGATGCGTAATGTGCGGCGCTCTTATAGAAATCACAGGCAGGAACACAAAATATTGTGCAGAATGCAGACAAAAATCACGTCTTGAAAGCAAAAGAAACTGGTGGAATTCCCACCACTAGACTTTTTTAAAATAGGGGTTTTGCCTTAAATTACGGCATTTACAAGAGTTTTTTGCTTCACAAATATATATAGTGGTGGAACCCCTCCCAACCCGGCAACATCAACATTTCTACAAAAAATATTTAAGGCAGGTGAATATTGTGCAATTAAGTTATTTTGAGTTGTTATCATCAGAACCCGTATATCTAAAAAATATCGGAGGAATTATTTCTCCTACATTAAGGGATATATCTTCTATTGGAATCAATACTTATCAATACTTCCTAAGTATTCTTCTAATGGATAAAAAGACATTTTTTGATTCGTATGTTATACAAAATGTCCTGAATTTCTTTATTAAGGAAAATGTAAGCTATTCAAATGAACATGAGTGTTTTTTAATCCATGAAACAGAAACTACAGGAATTATTACTAAGGAAATCTATCCTAAAGTCTGCGATTTAATATTACAGCGCAACTATATTAAAACGCAGCACAACGAAGACTTGTCAAAGATAGAAAACCCAAAAGCGCTGGAAATAATGAAAAAGATTCAAAAAGGAAGAGCCGAAAGCAAAAAAAATACACAGACTGATGAAAATATGGAACTGGGTAATATAATATCCGCCGTCGCTAATAAAGGTAACGGATTAAACATATTAAACATCTGGGATATAACTATATTCCAACTGTGGGACTGCTTTATGCGACTTTCAAACAACAACATTTATGATATTCAGTCCATGAGCGTTGCAGCCTGGGGCAATAAAGACAAATACTTCGACTTCACCTCATGGTACAAAAGAATATACAATTAAAAAAAGAAATGGAGGACTTAATTATGTCTAATACTACAATTGCTAACACAAACATTGCTAACAGAGAGGTATGCGACCTTATATTTGTCGATTATGCTTCTAAGAAACCTTTTTTAAACCTTGACTTTGCCAACGTCTCTACAACTGAGCTCACAGGCGAGTCAGTATTTGCCTATGGCGGCAAGGGACATCCTAAACGTGTTCAGTTTGCCGGCGAGAAGGGCGGCACATTAACTATTGAAACACAGATTCAGTCTGTTAAGCTCTAGCAACTTATTACCGGAGGCGAAATAGATGCGTCAGCACAGTTCGTCACAAGAACTGAGAAGGATGTAGACAGCGCAGGTACAGTAATTACACTTGACGACACTCCTGTTGAAAATAGTATTGTCGTATATGCATATGATGATGACTGCGGCAACGAACTTGCACATACAGTTTCAGGTAAAACTATTACACTTTCAACAGCAGTAACAGGAAGCTCTAAGGTCATTGTATATTATATGAAGAAACTTACGGAAAAGGTACAGAGACTTAATATCAAATCCGATACCTTCCCTAAAAACTTTATTGTATACGGCGATACAGTAATGAAGTCTGAAGATGATACAGTACTTCCTTATAAGTTTATAGCATATAAGGCTGCTCCACAGAGCAACATGTCTCTCAGCTTCTCTAATAACGGAGACCCTGCTGCACTCACAATAACTTGTGACCTTATGGCAGATAGTGATAACAATATCCTTGATTTAATTCTTATGGAAGAATAAATCATTGCTCAGAGGATGACATTCTGCAATAACTTTGCAGGATTGTCATCTTTTCTGTAATTGCAGCGCCTGCTATGAGAGGAATGATAGCTTTTGACAAACGATTTAACAAAAATAATATGCGACACTATTGAAAACGCAATACAAAAATCAAACACAACATCCGGTAAAGATATGACCTATCTCTGCACAGTAACACAGGTATATCAGAATAACGTTAATACATATCAGCTAACCTGCCAAAATGTCAACTATGTTGTCGAATTAAAACATATCAGATTAAAGCTTAATGACACAGTTCATCTGGTAATCCCTCAGGGAAATTTTAAAAATAAATATGTATTGGAAGATACCTGCTACAATCATCTTGCAGAAAATAACGATATACAAATTGATGAAAACGAACTTGAAACAACAGTAAAAAATGAATTAAAAGGGGAGTAATAACATGGCAAATTTAACATTTATTCAGGCATGTGCAAGAACAGCAAAGCTTGCCTATCAGGCTGCCATTGACAAAATGAATACTGCGCTTGGCGGTTATGTAGAAAAAGTGGATGGGAAGGGGCTTTCCACAAATGACTATACTACAACAGAAAAGAACAAGCTTGCAGGTATTGCAGCCGGTGCAAATAAAACAGTCGTAGATTCGGCATTATCAGGCACAAGCACTAATCCGGTGCAGAATAAAGCTGTGTATGCCAAATTTGCCGGAATAGAAAGTAACATACAGCAGATAAATGGCACAAAAGGACACGCTAACGGCTTCGCATCACTTGATGCTTCCGGAAAAGTGCCACAGGGTCAGCTTCCAAGTTATGTGGATGATGTAATCGAAGGATATCTGAGTGAAGGAAAATTCTATAAAGAAAGCGCACACACTACTGAAATAACAGGAGAAAGCGGAAAAATATATGTAGATTTAACATCATCAAAGACATATAGATGGTCAGGAACTGCTTATGCGGTAATATCTGAAACCATAGCTCTTGGCGAGACAAGCTCTACGGCATACAGGGGTGATAGGGGTAAAACCGCATATGACCATTCACTAAAGACTTCAGGTAATCCGCATAAAGTTACAAAGAGTGACGTAGGTCTTGGAAACGTACCTAACGTAACTACCGATAACCAGACGCCGTCTTTTACACAGGCTACTACACTTGCCAACATAACATCTAAAGAGAAATTAAGCGTTATGCTTGGTAAGATTGCAAAAGCTATTGCAGATTTTATAACCCACAAAGGAGACAAAACCTCCCATATAACATCTGCTGAACGTACGGCATGGAATGCGAAAAGTGAATTTACAGGAAACTATGAAGATTTGAATGGGGCTCCGGTTGTGCCTACATCACTTAGCTGGACTGGTAATACTATGGCTTTATTAAATGCAGATGGAGCTATGTCTGTTGTGAGTATACCTGTTATAGAACCTGACGGTGCCACCCCAGGTCTGGTAACATCACATCATCTTGCACTGCTGAAGTTTGTTGATGAAACTGAGCTTGACACAGCAGTAACAACAGCGCTTAGTGAAGCGACTGCCTGATTTAGAGGTGACTGTCTATGGGATTAATAAAATCAATACACAAGATAATGTCAAAACCTGACGGGGATGTTTCAGAAGCATCCCCATTATCAGGAGTATCATCTAACAACCTGACATTTATTGAAGCATGTGCAAGAACGGCAAAACTGACAGCCCAGTCGGTACTTGCAAAAATGGTTTCCGCAGTATCGCCGGTTGGTGTACATAGGTTTACAACTGTTACATGTTCGCAAGGTCAGTATAGCGCACCACCTCATGCCCCGCTTCCATTACCTAACGGTATAAATGTAAATAATATAAATAATTACAATATATCGTATAGATTTTGGATGTATGTAAACCCTGATGATAAGTCAATGACGGAGTTGGCGCCGTTTAATGGAACCGGCGGAAATTGCTATATTTCTATAAACAAAAAGGATGGAACAGTATATTTTGCGCCAAACGGATTCTCAATACCAACCGGACAGCTTGTATGGGTGGAAGCTACTGTAACAGAAAAGTAAATCAGTCTTTTTATTAAACTGCTCTTCTGCTTCGGAAGAGCAGTTCTTAATTTAATAGGAATTTATAAAGGGGAGAGACTATTAATGAAAGAAATACTAAATCTTCTGCCTGTTTTATTCATTGCAATAATAATGAATATGACTGCAGGCATATATTATAACATTGGGAACAAAAAAATGCATTTTAATTTAAAAAAACTCGTTTCAGGAATAATAAAGGCTTCTATTATTTCGGGGCTATTTATCGGAACTGCTTACTGCTTTGAAGTAACAGATATGTCTGCAACCGGTATAACTCCTGAATTTATAATGATATCGGCTATCACTCTATATGTCGGAAAAGCTTTGATATCGCTTGCCAAAATTCTTGGAATTGAAACTACTAACCAATCAAAGGAGTGATAACATTGAAAATAGCAATAACTGTAGGACACAGTAGGTTGAAGAATGGCTGCTATACATCAGCAGATGGAACAAAATACGGTGGCTGCAATGAATATATATGGTGTAAAAGATTTTCCAAGCAATTAGCAAAAGCGTTAATAAAAAAGGGAAATAGTGTAGATGTAATCATATGTCCTGAGAAAGAATTTACAGTATCAACACAAGAAAAGATTTATAAATTAAATATTGTTAATAAACACAATTATGATTTAGTTATAGAATTACACTTGAACGCATCAACGCCAAATGCTGAAGGCACTGAAGTTTTATATAAATCTAACACCGAGAAAAAATATGCAAAAGAGATTCAAAAGCAACTTTCAACCGTTTTTAAAGACAGAGGCGTCAAACAAAGAAATGATTTGTATATTCTTAATGGTACGAAAGCTCCATCTATATTGATTGAAACATTTTTCTGCACCAGTAAGTCCGATTATAAAAAAGCAAAGGGATTAGGAAAAAGAAAAAAAATAGCAAAGCTAATTGCAAACGGTATTAAATAAATCAGAATAGAGGAAGGCGGAACTTATGAATGGATACAATTACAAAATTAACAACTCTTGATTTCTCCTCTATCTTCATTTCTGTTTTTATAATACTTATTGGAATAAAAACGATTGTTTCTTTATTTGAATGGGTAGTTGAAAAGCTGGGATTGGATAATAAATGGACGCGCAAAAAACGAGAAGACCATGAATTACTTATTTCTACTACGAATAGCTTAAAAGAATTATCAGAAGAACACAAAAAAGATATGAAAGATTTATATGATAACAACATCATATATAGAGAGCAGTCACGTATAGTTAGAGAAGAACTTAAAAAGTCTATTAATGATATTTTTGACAAATTAGATGAGATGCAGGAAAAAACAGATAAACGATTTGAGGAAAATGAAAAGAATACGAACAGACGTATAAGAGCAGAATTAAAAGATAAAATCGGACAATCTTATCGTTATTATCACAAAATAGGAAAAATAAACGACATGGAATTAGAAGCGTTGGAAGATCTCATTAAGGAATATGAGTCTGTAAAAGGAGAAAATTCTTTTGTTCATAGTGTTGTACAAAAGGAAATGTATACTTGGGAACAGGTAGAAAGGATTTAAATTGTTAATACATTAAAAAGCAATAAACAAAACTTCTTTTACAATTAAATGTCATATTAAATACGCAGATTTTTATTTTATTCCCATAAAAATATTAAAAAATGACTAAAACCGGATTGTAGTCAGAGTAAACCTTTAGATTATATAATATAATCATACATAAGGGAGGGATTAAAATGTTAGAACTAAAAGCTTTAGCAATAAATACGAAAGCTATACGTATTAAGAAAAAAGAAACTCAATTAACATTTGGTCTGAATTGTGGTTTGAGCGAAGATGAAATCTGCAATATCGAAAATCAAAATACAGACCCAAAGCTTAGTACAATTCAAAGTATTGCAACTTATACAGGCTTAACAGTCTCAGACTTATTAAAAGTTTAAGAAGGAGAAGAGAAAAATAATGTCATATACATATTACTTGAATGAGCGTGTGATATGTGACGAAAGCGGAAAACAATATATAGTTTATGGAATAGAAGCAGTAAGTTCTACGGGAATTGTTTTGCAATCATTCCCTGATATATTTTTTAGCAAACATAAAGCTGAGCATTTAGTTGATTTATGTAATAAAGATAAATTAGATCTGGTTCATCTGTTAGATGTAGTGGAAGATGCTCTTGCTGAACAATATATCGTTTTATAATTTTATTTTCTATTTTAGCAGTCATCATATATATTCTTTAACAGTTTTTTCTCTTATATTTCTCGGCTTCTATCTTATTTCTGTGACGTCAATATTATGCAATTTAATAAAACAAACTATCAAAAATCCCATCGGTTAAAACTGATGGGATTAATAGCATAAAATCAGAACATGAATACATCTATTATAGATTACTAGACTTTTTAAAAACCCGTACACTTACCATATATACTCCATTCATCCCGCTTTTTGGCTTCACATATATAGGTGTGGAACTCATTCTAAAATACAAAACAAAA
>ERZ824480.1952-NODE-1952-length-16664-cov-2.683967_pt1 | contig 16664 bp, 12 predicted proteins | sample MGYA00519861_ERZ824480 | MGnify/ENA primary metagenome ERZ824480 (study PRJEB31778, sample SAMEA3449152) | human gut metagenome | biome: human gut; feature: human-associated habitat; material: faeces | place: United Kingdom | collected 2010/2012 ... | reverse complement strand
GCGCGTACTGCAAAAGCAGTTGCGGATTTTATCCGCGAAGATTATCAGGTGGTTATTACACACAGCAATGGACCGCAGGTTGGCATGATCCATACGGCAATGAACGAATTCTGCCGTCTGTATCCGGAATATACAGCAACTCCGACATCTGTCTGCTCTGCGATGAGCCAGGGATATATCGGATATGATCTGCAGAATGCCATTCGTACCGAGTTATTAAACCGCGGAATCTATAAGACAGTTTCTACGGTTCTGACACAGGTTGTCGTTGATCCGTATGATGAGGCATTTTATCATCCAACCAAAGTGATTGGTCGTGTGATGACAAAAGAAGAAGCAGAGGAAGAAGAAAAGAAGGGGAATCATGTGACAGAGGTGGAAGGCGGATACCGCCGTATTGTGGCATCTCCAAAGCCAATGGATATCGTGGAAATTGATGCAATTTCCGCACTGTCCGATGCCGATCAGGTTGTCATTGCCTGTGGTGGAGGCGGAATCCCGGTTCTGGCACAGAACAACCGTCTGCAGGGAGCCAGTGCTGTCATTGAGAAGGATCTTGCAGCCGGAAAGCTTGCAGAACTTCTGGATGCTGATATGCTGGTGATCCTTACGAGTGTAGATAAGGTTTGCCTGAATTATGGCAAAGAAGACGAGGTAAAGCTGGATACCCTTTCTCTTGCCGATGCAAAGAAATATCTTGCGGCAGGAGAATTCGGAGAAGGAACCATGGCACCTAAGATTGAAGCTGCAATTGACTTCATTGGAGAGTCTGCGATCCGCTCTGTTCTTGTAACCAAATTAAATAAAGAAGCAGGAGAGATTACCGGTGGTATGGGAACTCTGATCAAGAAATAGTAGTTTTTTGCAGGAGGCACAAAATGAATCGAATTAAGAGTTTTACAATCAATCACAATCTTCTGATGCCGGGATTTTATATTTCCCGTGAAGATGGGGATGTGATTACCTATGATCTGCGTACGCGCAAGCCGAACGCAGGAGATTATATGGACAATGCAACCATGCATTCCCTGGAGCATATGTTTGCTACCTATATTCGCAATTCCGAGATGGGAAATGAAGTTGTCTATTTTGGACCGATGGGATGTCAGACCGGATTTTATCTGCTGGTTCGTAACAGCAGAAGTCCCAAAGAAGTGTTTGCCATGACAAAAGAGGTTTTGAGACAGATTTATGATCATAAAGGAGAGGTATTCGGTAAGTCTGCAATTGAGTGCGGACACTATGAAAATTTATCTCTCGCAGCGGCAAAGGCAGAAGCGGCAACCTACCTTGCCGTGCTGGAAGAGCAGACAAATATGGATTTTACATATCCGGAATAAAACAGATTGCAGGAGGAAAAGATACATGAGAATCGGAGTAATTGGTGCGATGCAGATTGAGGTGGATAACCTGAAAGCATCCATGAGTGATATCAGCACGAAAGAATACAGTGGTGTCACCTATGTGTGAGGAACCATTGGGGACAAAGAAGTGATTGCAGCAGTGTGTGGAATCGGCAAGGTGTTTGCCGCAATCTGTGCGGAGGCAATGATTCTGGAGTTTCATGTGGATTATGTGATCAATATCGGTGTGGGTGGTACACTTTGCAAAGAACTTGGGGTAATGGATGTTGCTGTGGCAGATAAGGTAGTGCAGCACGATATGAATACGACACCTCTGGGAGATCCTGTCGGACTTCTTTCCGGTATCAACGAAGTGTATCTGCCGACAGACGAAAAAATGTGCAGACTGCTGGGCAGCTGCCTGGCAGAAAAAGGAATTCACTATCATGTCGGAACGATTGCCACAGGGGATCTGTTTGTCAGCACACCGGAGCAGAAGACAAAGATTCATGAGAGGTTTGATGCGATTGCCTGTGAGATGGAAGGCGGATCTATCGGACATGTCTGTTATGTAAATAAAGTTCCGTTTGCAATTTTACGTTCCATTTCTGATGGAGAGGGCGCTTCTATGGATTATGCAACATTTGCAGAGAAAGCAGCACTGCAGTCAATTCTTGTGGTGATTGATTTCATTCAGAGAGCGGATGAGCTGCAGGCATAAATTACGTCTAAATTTTTGGAATGGTACATATACTCTACAAAGACATTTGATGGAGTTATTATGTTCAAAAAAATACATCGTGAATTAAAAAAAGAGTCATGCAGGAAGATCGGAAACGGTTTTCTTGTCATGGCTCTTATTTGCTGTCTGATGTTTGTCTCGTATCAGGCGACATCTGCAGTGATTACAAGTGCTAAGGTCGGGGATCGTGAACTTCCGATTTACTGTGTAGACACAACAGAAAAGAAAGTAGCACTCAGCTTCGATGCTGCATGGGGAGCAGAAGATTTTCCACGTATCATGGATGTTTTGGATAAACATAAAGTAAAGGTGACATTTTTTATGACCGGAGGCTGGGTAGAAGATAACCCTGATTGTGTGAAAGAGCTGGTAAAAAGAGGGCATGATCTGGGAAACCACAGTGAGCATCATTATGACATGACGACAATTTCCCAGGAGGAAAAAGACAGTGAATTAAAAACTGTGCATGATAAGGTAAAAAAACTGACCGGTTATGAGATGTATCTGTTTCGGCCGCCTTATGGGGCTTACGACAATGATGTGATCAAGACGGCGTACGCCATGCATTATTATCCGATTCAGTGGTCGGTGGACAGTCTCGACTGGAAGAATTATGGGGTGGATTCGATCATTACAACCGTCTGCAATCACAAGGCATTGCAGCCGGGGGCGATCATCCTCTGCCATAACGGGGCAAAGTATACCGCACAGGCGCTGGATACGATGTTAAACAATTTAAAGGAACAGGGGTATGAGGTGGTGCCGATTTCGCAGCTGATTATGAAGGAAAATTATCATATGGATGCGACGGGAAAGCAGATTGCAGATGATGCCAGAAAGCAAAAGACGACGGAGGCGGTAATACATTGAGTTGTGTATTTCCCGGAGTTTTGGTTATTGAAACCAACAGATATACGGATTTCCCTTTGCGAAACATTTCTGTTCTACATAAAAACCTGCTGAAAGAACCAGACGGGACATATAAAGGATAAAGGTCGAAAGATATCCCAGTGAATAAGGAAAGTGGGACATATAGACAGGAGAGTGAAAAAATGTCCTGCTATGGCAGAAGCATGGGACATATAGACAAAACGATAACAAAAAAGTCCTTCTGAAACAGTCAAATGGGACATATAGACGTAAAGGTGGTAAAAATGTCCTATTATGACATTTACATGGGACATAACAAATATTTTTTTGGTATATGTCCGGACAGACGAGAAAATGGGGACATAATATAAAAATTTTCCTCTATATGTCTAAATTTTTCACGGAATTCGTATTCCAGAAGCCAGAGAAGGGATTATGGGTAGAAAATATCAGAGCACAGTAATGATACATAATATTTGCTTCTGGATGAAAAAGAATTTCGTATTGACATATCTTTTCGGGGGGGGGTAGAATCAATATGTAAAAAATATTATTTAAAATAAGGAGGAAATGATTATGAACAAGCTGAAAAAAGCAGTGGTAATGGTTTTAGCATTGGCGATGGTTTTAACATGTGCTATGGTAACACCGGTGCAGGCTGCGGGAAAACTTAACAAGAAATCGGTTTCTATTTATGAAACAGAGACGGTTTCACTGACTGTGAAAGGAGTAAAATCCGTAACTTGGAAAACTTCCAATAAGAAGATTGCCGCCGTTGATAAAAAGGGGCTGGTAAAGGGTGTAAAGAAAGGCACCTGTACTGTTACTGCAACGGATACAAAGACAAAAACTGCATATTCATGTAAAGTTACCGTAAAAGCTGCAAAATCACTTGGAATTGCAGCAAAGGACATTAGTGTATTCACTGGTGGAGAAACTATTTCTTATCCGGGAGAGGAAATCAAGGGCGCAACTTATGTACTGGATGGAAAGAAACTCGGGAAAAAGGATTACAGTACATGGACAGATAAGGATGGAGAGCGTGTAGTTTCTTATGTTACACTTACAAAGAAACTTACAGATGGAAAACATACTTTTGCTATCCAGAAAAAAGGTTATAAGACCGTGACAAAATCCTTTAAATTTACTGCATTAAAGATTGATGGAATGTTTCCAGAGGGTGAAGATGGGGAACCTTGGGTATCCGATGGTATATTGTATGTATTTTGTACACCAAAGCTGGATGGAAAAGATTTTGTGATTAAAGTAGATGGTACAGAAGTAAAACCTAAGGATGCTTTCTTAAGTGGAGATGGTTTTTTTGTTATCTGGGTGGATGCTACAGGACTTTCCGCAGGAGAGCATAAGGTGAGCGTTACCGCAGAAGGAATTCCGGATGGAGAAGCTTCATTTACAGTAAAATAATATATTTGAATTTCAAAGGATATGAATCATTGTCAGGAGGATGACTATGAAACAAATGAAAAAACTGCTTGCATTTGTACTGGCATTTGCGATGATCATCACGATCTATCAGCCATCAGTGGCATATGCAGCAACCAAAAAACCAAGATTAAATGCAAAGACAATGACACTTCAGGTGGGACAGAAAAAGACCCTGAAAGTAAAGAATGCAGGGAAAAAGGCCAAATTGAAGTGGTCCAGCAATAAGAAATCCATTGCAACCGTTTCCAAAAAGGGAGTGGTAAAGGCAGTAAAAGCTGGAAATGCTGTTGTTACCTGTAAGGTGACAACAAAAAATGGAAAGACAACCAAGCTGACTTGCAAGGTTGCGGTTAAGAAAACAGCAAAAGTTACCAGCTTGACCGTTGGTTCTCAGAGCGAACTGGAAAAGGCTCTGAAAAATAAAAACGTCAGAAAGATCACGGTTGCAACGCAGGGAGCCGTTACATTTACGGTACCACAGGGCAATTACAGCAAAGTGGATCTGGTGATCAACGCGCCGAATGCGGATGTTGTGAATAACGGAAAATTCAAGTCTATTGATATTCAGGCAATCAAGCCGAATACTTACCGCGAGAATGCGAAGGGAAATTCAATTAAAATTACTGCCGTAGATGCAAGAATTATTGTTGAAGCGGGTGCATCTTTGGCAAAAGTTTCCGTAACACAGGAAGGTGGAAAAATTAAAATTGAAGCATCAGGAACAATTGATGCAGTAGAAATTTCTGCACCGGTTATTGTTGATCTTGCTGTAGATGGAAAAATTGGAGAAGTAAATGTTAAAGCGGCTGCAGTACTTTCTGTAGAAGGAAAAACCACAACTGCAGTACCAATTAAGGTTAGTGAAAAGGCTGCAGGAGCAAGTGTTGTGTCCAGTACACCGGTAGATGTAAAAGCTGCCGCAGATATTTCTCTTACGCTTTCAAAGGGAGCAGAAGGAAGTAAAGTTGCAGCAACTGGAGAAAAGACAGAAGTTGCAGTAAAAAATGATACAGCTACGGCAGTTAAAGTAGAAACACCATCTGGGACACAGGAAGTGGCTACAGGTACATCGTCCAAGGTAAATTCAGATGGAAAGAATACCGAAACGACAACTACCAATCCTGGATACACCTATACTTCGCCAGATCCGTTGAAACTAACTAATATTATGGTTCGTTCTTCACAAAAGATTGCAGCATATTTTAATCAGACAGTTCCGGCAGAAATTGCGTCAGAGGCAGTGACGGTTACAGATGCAGCCGGGAATAAGGTGAACATAGATAAGATATACAGACATCAGCAGGACACACAGGCATATTATATGGAATTTTCAGAAAAATTGCAGACAGGGGAATATACAATAACAATAAGTATATCCGGCATAAAGTTTGTAAAGAAATTCACATATGATGGTTCTGTCTGGGCATCTTTGGATGCAGCAAAGAAAATTGTGCAGGCAGAAATGGAAAAGACACATATAGCTTCGGTATCGGGACTAAAGAGTGCGGAAATTTGCAGACATGCATTCGAAGAAGATTTAAAACAGGAACTGAGTAAAGATACAGAGGCTTGTAAGATTGAAAAATGGAGTGTGCAGACCCGTCCTTTCAAGTATGAGGAAGAATATCCAGATGAAACAGTAGAAAAAGACCATGCGATGGTAAGCATCTGGGTAGGAATTTATAAGGGCGATGCAAATTATATGATGAATGATTTTGTAGATTTTGCCTGTACAGGAGATGCAATTACAGTATCAGAGCCTACTATAGTAAAACAGTTAAAGGAGTCAATTGTTGTTTCTTATGAAACGGGATATGAATATGCTTGTGTCACAAGTGGTACAGCAATTTCTGATGTTCCGGAAGAAAAATGGGACGGTTACGCAGACAGACTTGGAAATTATGAAATCAAAAATCTTACAAATAATACAGAGTATGTTTTATACAAACGTCTCAAAGGCTGCTCTGAAATGTATGCGCAGACAACGTTTTCTTTAGATAAAAATGCCGATGAATTTGAAATAATATTGAAAGAACCGGATCAGACAACAATTAATTTGGAAACTGTAACATCCGGAAGTGCAATTGCGGTAGATTTTGGAAAAGGAATGTTGAAATATACGTATGGAACAGTGCCGGACGAGTTACAGGAAATTGGTTCTATTTCCTTTGAAAATCTGAAAATTCAACAAAATGGTTACGATTGGAACAGAGTAAGTCAGGAAACCGGCTGGGGCATTGTAGATATTCATTGGAATGATGAACTGTTTCATGAAGGAAGTAATACAGTAAAATTTGAAATATCGTTTGGTTATGCAAAAAATGATGGAACTATCGTAAAACAATCAAAGTCGGTTGAAATTACGGTGAATTTTACAGTACAATAAAAAGAATTTAGCATTAAATGAAGAGGGGCTGTCGTATGAACTTTAGTTTGTATGACAGCTTCATTTAGTTTATCAAGATCGACCATAAATATGGAAATATGGATTTATAAAAATTTAATTTGCTATCAGAATCAATATCTTTTACAATAAAATCACATACGTTCTTTTGGGGAGATTTTTTGACGGGGATTTTTATGTAAGAGGAGGTTTTATTTGAATACAGAGATAAAGAATGCCATACAGGCAGCTGATAGTGAGGCACAGTATGATGAAAGCCCAAAGCGTCTGTTAGCACAAAAGTATGTATTGGCTCACATTTTAGTTAGAACAGTGGAAGAATTTCAAGGGATGGAAATCGAAAAAGTAGTTTCCCTGATAGAAGGAGATCCATATATCAGCAAAATACCAGTTGCGTCCGGACTGACCAATAAGGACAGGAATGAGGAAGGGAAAAGGATTGTAGGACTAAATACAGAAGCCGGAGAAAGAAATGAAGGACTGGTTCGATTTGATATTATTTTTTATGTGCGAATGAGAAACGGGTTGGCGCAGATGATTATCAATGTGGAAGCTCAAAAAGATGAACCCGGCTCGTATCAGATTTTAAATCGGGCAATTTTTTATGTAAGCAGACTGATTTCGTCACAGAAGGAACGGGATTTTGTAAAATCGAATTATAATGATATAAAGACAGTCTATAGTATATGGGTTTGTATGAACATGCCGGAAAACAGTATGTGTCATATTCATTTAACAAGAGAAGATTTACTCGGAAAACATAATTGGAAAGGAAATTTGAATCTGGTAAATATTGTGATGATCGGCTTGACGAATGCGCTTCCGGAGAGTCATAATGAATATGTGCTGCATAGACTGTTATGTGCCATGTTTTCTAATGAATTATCACAACAGCAAAAAATGAAAATTATGGAACAGGAATATCATATTCCAATGGAAGAAAGTTTTAAGGAGGAAGTGAGTATTATGTGTAATTTGAGTCAGGGCATTAAAGAAGCTGGAATTGCCGAGGGGCGAGAAGCCGGAATTGCCGAGGGGCGAGAAGCCGGAATTGCCGAGGGCAAGCAAAGAGAAATTGAAAAAGTAATTTTAAATATGCATAAGAAAGGGTACTCGTTAGAACAGATTATGGATGCAACAGAATTGGAAGCAGCTGAATTAGAAACCATAATTGAAAAATTAAAATAAAGCATCGCAAAGACATTGGTAAAAGTGTTTACGGTAGTTGAAAGAATTATAAGCAAATACCTTATAAAAAAACGCATAAAACAGAATAAAGAATAAAAATGCAGGTATAATTGCATAAAATATCAAAAAAGGCGCAGTGAGTTACAACATTGCACCTTTTTTGTTTTGTGCAAAATCTCTTTCATGCAACGGAAATGTATGTGAAAAGTGTATAAAATGCATAAGAAAAACTTGGAATTTCCGTCAATTGAATAAACGGTTGCGCAAGTGGTATAGTGGACATATCAATAAAACAAACGGTTGCGCAACACGATAGGTCTGGTGATAAGGGAGAGGATATCAGAACTATCGTGTTTGTGTCCAAAGAGGGAGGATCGTGTATGAAAGAGAAAAAACATTGGAACAGGAGAGTGCTCAGTTTTTTTCTGGCACTTGCTATGGTGATTACACAGCTTGGGGTGTGGAATGCCGGAAAGGAAAGCGTACAGGCAGCGGATACGGTAATTTATCAGGAAAATTTTAGTGAGTCAACTGATGGCTGGACGCCGGAGTGGTCTGTGGGAAGTGATTTAACGACATTTGCTGTAGGAAAAAATTATGCAAAAGATAATGATTCAAGCCTTAATATATGGAGTAAGAAAGCACAGGTACTCACGATTACGCATGAGGTGTCAGCCGTAGAAGAAGGAAACTATTATGTTTCATTAAACACATACGGTGGATCTGTAAATAGTGGTACAATTTCAATTTCTGATGGAACAACAGAGCAGAGTGCGGATATTGGGTTTTCAGATGGGCTGACAGAGTATAAAACAAAAAATGCATTGACAGTTAACACGGGAGCTTCTATTACCATAAAGGTAACTGTTGATTTAAATGAAGGCGGTTGGGGATACCTTGATGATATTACTTTAACAAGAGCAGACAACAGTAATACGGATGCGTATATGACCAAAACATTCTATTTTAAATATACAGGAGACGGAATTCCGGCAATTCAGTTTTGGAAGAACTGTGATGGAAATTTACTGGCAGGAAAAGATGAAAGTATAGCAGAGATTGATGGTTCATCTTATTATTGCATGGAAAAAATAGCAGGAAAAAATGGCTGGTATCAGATCGAACTGAAGTATAAAAAAGATGGAATAAACAATAAAGAAGTAGGATTTGATCTGGATGAACTTTCTTCTGAGAAAACAACGAAAACATGGTTAAAGAGTTATGATGCTTACTATGGAACAGATGGTGTGAAGAAGGCATATGAAAATATTTTTAATGGCACCTATGACGATCCGGCCATCATACAGGATGACTATGAAACGGTTGTTTCCTATGCGGCTGCAGTGGCAGAGGAAGACAATGCCCAGGTTGTAAAGGATGCAGCAGTCAATGTGAAAAAAGTACAAAATCTTGATGATGATTTTATCATGGGAATGGATATCTCCTCCATGATCTCTGAATTACAGAGTGGTGTGGTATACCGTGACTATGACGGAAACGAACTGACAACGCTTGATGATATCTGCAGGTTTATCAAAGAGCAGGGCATCAATCACATTCGTGTCCGTGTATGGAATGATCCGTATGATGCCAATGGCAACGGCTATGGCGGAGGAAACAATGATGTGGCAAAAGCAAAGGAATTTGCAGATGCATGCCGCAATGCCGGATTGAAAATGTTAGTTGACTTCCACTGCTCCGATCTGTGGACAGACCCGGGCAAGCAGCAGGAACCCAAAGCATGGAAAGGGTACACCCTTGAACAGAAAAAAGAGGCATTAAATACTTATATCACAAAATCCTTAAATACCATTGATCCGTCAAAAGATGTTGTGGATATGGTGCAGGTTGGAAATGAGACAACGGGCGGATTTATCGGTGAGACAAATGTCAGCAATATGTGTGTATTATTTTCAGCGGGCGCAACCGGTGTAGAAATGTACAATCCGGATGTCAAAGTCGTCATCCATGTGGAAAGCCCACATAAAGGAACCATGGTAACATGGGCAAAAAATCTGCAGGACAACAATGTTGATTATGATATTCTTGCCACCAGTTATTATCCATACTGGCATGGAACATTAGATAACTTAAAACAGCAGTTTGAGACGGTAAAGAATACATATTGTAAAGATGTGATGGTTGCGGAAACCAGTTATGCTTATACGTTAGAAGACAGTGACGGACATGCCAATACAGTGCGTGTTGGAAATAATGATAACGGAGCTGACACAACGGAGCCGTTTACCGAGCAGGGACAGGCAACTGCAATCCGCAATCTGATTAATACGGTAAATGAAGCTGGCGGACTGGGTGTATATTACTGGGAGCCGGCATGGCTGACCGTTGGAAATACCAAAGGACTTACCGGAGATGCATACAATGCACAGGTAAAGGAAAATCAGGAAAAGTGGGAAAAATACGGAAGCGGATGGGCTTCAAGTTATGCCAACGAATATGATTCGAAAGATGCAGGCAAATGGTACGGCGGTTCGGCCGTTGACAATGAAGCCATGTTTTATCCGGATGGCACGGCAACCCCTGCACTTCATGTATGGAATTATGTAAAAACAGGGGCTGTTTCGAATCTGGTAAGTGTAGAAGGATTTGATTCTGCACTGACACAGACGATTACTGCAGGCAGTGATTTTACACTTCCGGATTCCGTGGAAGTTACGTATTCCGATAGCAAAACACCGGTAGCAGAGGCGGTTACCTGGGATGAAGCATCTGTAAAAAAGGCGGATATGTCAAAGCCCGGAACTTATCAGATTCCAGGCACGGTTTCTTTGAGCAAAGAAATTACAAGAGGTGCTTACAAAGGAAAAACCAGTGTAGATGTTACACTTACTTTACAGGTAAAATATGCAAATCTGATTACAAATAAAGAAGCGGTTGAATTTGACCGTGGAGAATACTTTACCGTAGACGGAGCCACGTTCAAGGGAATTCCTTCCGCAGAGAATGCAAAGAGCGGAAAAAACAGTATGGGCTGGTACGGAGCATCCGCAGCAAATGGTTCTGTTACATATAAGGAAGCAATTACGCTGGAAAAAGGAACCTATACATTGGAAGCATATGCCCAGGGGGCACAGTCAGATGTAACCATGCAGATATTAAATGCAGAAGATGATAGTGTACTATTTACCGGCGAAACTACAGCAATGACTGCATGGGGAGACTGGCATACACCGAAGGTAACTTTTACACTGGATAAGACAAAGAGCGTAAAACTTCGTGTATGTGTAGAACATGAGGATGGCGGATGGGGAGCAGTGGATGTGCTGTATCTGCATAAGGATGCATCATCTTCGGAAGGAAAGGATGATACAAATACTTCCGGCAGCTCATCCTCCGATAGCTCATCCTCCGGCAGCGCTGCAACCGTCACTCCATCTGATGATACAAAGAAGGATGACAAGCCAGAGCAGACAACCGAATCAAAGAACGTAACGGCAACGACTGCTTCCGGGGAGAAAGCAGAAGTAACGGTTATCGTGACAAAAGATACGGCTGGAAAAGTAACGGAAGCAAGTGCAGAAGTGACAGGTACCAAGGCAGAGATTTCTGCAGATATGGTGAGCAGGATCGTGGAAGCTGCCGGAACAGACCATGTGGCAATTACTGCAAATGTTACCGATAAAGAAGGAAATATCAGATATACAGTAACCGCAGATGCAAAAGACTTAACTGCAGGAAACAAACTGAGTGTCGTTGTTGTGGATAAGAAAACCGGAGCGTATAAACTGGTGAATGCAAAGACGTATACCGTTGGAAAAGATGGCACATTACATGTGAATCTTGCCGCAGGTTCGGATTATCGGATGCTTTCTGCAGCAGAAATAAAAAATGTGGAAAAAGCGGTTTTAAAAACGGTTGCTGTAAAAAAGACGACAGCTTCCATCAAAGCGGGAAAGAATACAAAGATACAGTTAAGCAGTAAGCTTGATCTAGATAATGTAAAAAAGATTACATATACATCTGGTAAAAAGTCTGTTGCAGCAGTAGATAAAAACGGAAAGATTACAGCAAAGAAGAAGGGAACCGTCACGATCAAAGCAAAAGTAACACTGAAGAACGGAAAGACAAAGACAGTTTCCATGAAAATTAAAGTAAAATAACATTGTGAGGACAGTGGTTCTGTGATAAAATAAAAAAAGAAATTGTATTCTTTGAGACTTATCCGGGTATCTTAAAGGATAAGACAGGTGAAAAGGATTTGGGGATCAATTACAAAAGGAGATGGAATCATGTCAGCAACGGGGTTATTTATTTTTCTGATTGCGATTATCGGGATTGCGGTACTTGGGGCGTTGATCGCAGTGATTGCAGCAGTATCCGGGGCATCTGCAGCTATTTCGGATGAAGAGGATGGACTGGAGGAGAACGCATAAAGCAGTCAGAAAATAACGGACAAAGTACAGGAAAGAAAGACGTTCGGAAACGGATGTCTTTTTTTTGTTTCTAAAAAGAAAATAAAGCTTTCGGAAATCCTCTTGTAAAAAAGAACCGATTATCGGTATAATGAAAAAAAGCAGGCGCTGGGAACTGTGTTCCACTTCCAATGGGTCTGCTTTATTCAGCAGAAGAAAAATTTACAGGAGGAAAACATGATTTCAAAGTACAGTGTGAAACGTCCTTATACCGTGCTTGTGGCAGTTGTGCTGGTCATCGTGCTCGGTGCGGTCTCGTTGTCAAAAATGACGACAGATCTGCTTCCGGATATGAGTTTTCAGTATGCGCTGGTTATCACAACCGATATGGGAGCAAGTCCGGAACAGGTGGAAAGTGATGTGACATCACCGATTGAATCGGCGATGGCAACAACGTCCAACATTAAAAATATCAGTTCTGTTTCCTATAACAGTTATTCCGTCGTAACACTGGAATATGAGCAGAATGCAAATATGGATTCGGTGGTGATCGAAATTCAGCAGAGTCTTGACCAGGTATCCGGGCAATGGGATGATTCCATTGGAACACCTATGATTATGAAAGTCAATCCGGACATGATGCCGGTGCTGGCTGCAGCGGTGGATAAGGATGGCATGGATGCGAACGCACTTTCCGGTTATGTGAAGAATGATCTTGCGCCGGCACTTGAAAGTCTGGAAGGAGTGGCTTCTGTCACTACGACCGGGCAGCTGGAAGAAAGCGTAGATGTAACACTCGATCAGGACAAGATAGACGCATTAAATAAAAAGATTCAGAAGAAGATCGATGAACAGTTTGAAAAGTCCCAGAAAAAAATTGATGCGGGGAAAAAGAAAGTAGAGAGTGGAAAGTCTTCCATCAGTCAGGGATCGGAGCAGTTAAACAGCGCGATTAATCAGACGATGGATCAGCAGAAGAAGCTCTACAAGACGGAACAGGATCTGAAAAAACAACTCGCAGAGTTAAAAAAACAGAAAGCTTCTTTGGAACAGATCCAGACCGGTATTCAGACCTTTATGAAGTCGGATGCCTATACCGGAATCGTGACGGTATTAAAAGATAACCCGCAGCTTGCAGAGAGCAGTGAGATGCAGGCACAGATCAAACAGGTTAATGCGGTTGTGAAAAAGCAGTTTTCGGCGTTGTCCTCGCTTGGAATCACAGTAAATACCTATGAGGATCTCCCGGCGGCATCCGCAGAAGTGGGAAAACTCCTGACCAAAGTCAATACAGGAATGAAAACCATTGAACGTGCACAGCAGAAGGTAGAGAGCGGAAAAGTCAGCCTGGCCTCGGCTTTGGATACGTTAAATGCCAATGCATCCATGACGGCACTTCAGGTCAGTGCTTCTTCTACCGAACTGGCCAATGCAGCCTCCTCCTTGGAGAGCGCACAGAGTAAACTGGATGAAGCCAAAGATACGGCGCATGATTCCGCAGATCTGAATAAAGTGCTGAGCAAGGATACCATCACAAGCCTGCTTGCCGCGCAGAATTTTGATATGCCGGCGGGATATGCCATGGATGGGGATACTGAGTATCTGGTACGTGTGGGAGATGCCGTGCAGGATGTCAGCGAATTAAAAGACCTGCCGCTTGTGGATATGGGAATTGATGGAATTGATACAATCCGCCTTTCGGATGTGGCAGAAATCAAAGTGACGGATAATTCCGACGAGACGTATGCGGTGATTAATGGCAATCCGGGCATTATGCTTTCGATGGAAAAACAGACCGGATATTCTACCGGAGAAGTTACGAATCGTATTCTGGATAAATTCAAAGCGTTAGAAAAAGAAGATTCCAAGCTCCACCTGAATGTATTGATGAATCAGGGCGTATACATTGACATGATTGTAAACTCTGTAATGCAGAATATGATCTGGGGGGCAATCCTTGCTATTTTGGTATTGCTGCTGTTCCTGAAAGATATCAAACCGACAATCGTGATTGCATGTTCCATACCGCTTTCCGTTGTCGCTGCAATCGTGCTGATGTACTTTACCGGAATTACCTTAAATATTATTTCCATGTCCGGACTGATGCTTGGTATTGGTATGCTTGTGGACAACTCAATTGTTGTCATCGAAAATATTTATCGTCTGCGCGCAGAAGGCTATTCCATCCGGAAAGCAGCGGTAGAAGGATCAAAACAGGTGACGGGTGCGATCATTGCGTCAACGCTTACCACGATCAGCGTCTATGCGCCGATTATTTTTACAGAGGGAATTACCCGGCAGCTGTTTGTGGATCTTGCCCTGACGATTGCATATACCCTGGTAGCGAGTCTGGTCGTGGCATTGACGTTTGTCCCGGCGATGGCTTCTGTTACACTCAGAAAAACAAAAGATATCCGTCATCCGTGGTTCGATGCCGCCCGGGAATGGTATGGCAGAGTGCTGGAGTGGTGTCTGCGTTTCAAACCACTGGTACTGATTATTGCGGTGGTTCTTCTGATCGGAAGTGCAGCACTGTCACTTTCAAAAGGCTTAAACTTTATGGATATGGATATGGAGACAAATCAGCTTTCCGTCACGATTTCTGCAAAAGAGGGTGAGAAACTGACCTTTGAGGAATTAACACAGGCATCGGATGATGTGATTCAGAGAATCTCAAAAATCAAAGGAATCAAGAGGATACGTCTTGGATCGCTTGAGCCAGGCATAATAACAGAGGACTTTGTACGAAGAGTTTCCGCAAACAAAAAAGTCTGCCCACACTTCCATTTAAGCCTGCAAAGTGGTTGCAATACAATACTTAAAAGGATGAACAGAAAGTACACACGGGAGCAATACTTTGAAAAATGTGAGATGCTTAGAGAGGCGTATGATGCGCCGGCGTTGACTACCGATGTCATTGTAGGGTTTCCAGGAGAGACAGATGAAGAATTTGAAGAGACTGTACAGTATCTGACGGAGCTTAATCTGTACGAGATGCATATATTCAAGTACTCACCGAGAAAGGGAACTGTTGCGGCAGCCATGAAAGATCAGGTTTCACCTGAAGTGAAAAACAAGAGAAGTGATGTGCTTTTGGAACTTGCGGAGCGCGGCAAGAAAGCATATGAGGCGAAGTACGAGGGTGCGGAGCTGGAAGTGCTTGTGGAGGAGGTTCTGCACAGAGAAGATGGGACTTACCTGAGAGGCCATACGGAGAGATATATGGACATACTTATAAAAGCGGGGGATATACCTATGCCAGAAAGCTTCGTGAACAGCTTTGTCTATGTGAGATACACACAGAATGGAGATATACTAATGGTCTGATCTGCTGAGAATATGTTCCTTTACTTTTGGAATCTTTTATATTAGAATAGGAACGTTAGATAGGCAGCTCGACAGAGAATAACAATATGAGGACGTGATTTGATGAATAATGAAAGTACACAGAACATTTCAGCGGTGAAGGATGCCACCATTGATGTAAGACAGATCATTGGTCAGGTGTATGATGCACTTGCTGAAAAGGGATACAATCCGGTAAGTCAGGTTGTTGGATACATAATGAGCGGAGATCCAACATACATTACCAGCTACAAGAATGCCAGAAGCCTTATCATGAAGGTTGAGAGAGATGAGATCATAGAAGTATTGTTTGAGGATTATATCAGAAACAATCTGATATAGGTGGTACACATGAGAGTTTTAGGATTAGATTACGGAACAAAGACTGTTGGAGTAGCGGTGAGCGATCCGCTGGAGATCACAGCGCAGCCTCTTGAGACCATCGAGCGAAAGTCAGCAGGCAAGCTCAGACAGACGCTGGCAAGGATCGAGGCGATCATAGAGGAGTATGGCGCAGCTGGTCAGCAGGAGAAGATAGAAAAGATAGTGCTTGGATATCCAAAGAACATGAACAACACAGAGGGAGACAGATGCGAGGCTACCGTGAGCTTTAAAAATGATCTGGAGAGAAGAACCGGTCTTGAAGTTGTGTTGTGGGATGAGAGACTGACCACTGTTGAGGCCGAGCGTATACTCATGGACAGCGGAGTCAGAAGAGAGAATCGTAAGACGTATATAGACAAGATGGCAGCTGCGGTTATCCTGCAGAACTATCTTGATTCCAAAAGTAACGGCATGTAGAGCCGCGAACACAAAAACAGGGGTTTATATGGCAGAGAATAAGAATGACAGCATAATTTTTGAAGCAGAGGATGGAACAGAAGTAGAGTTTGCAGTGTTGGAACAGACAACACTTGGTGGGATAAACTATCTGTTTGTGGTAGACAAGGCGG
>ERZ824480.1948-NODE-1948-length-16685-cov-6.591762_pt1 | contig 16685 bp, 12 predicted proteins | sample MGYA00519861_ERZ824480 | MGnify/ENA primary metagenome ERZ824480 (study PRJEB31778, sample SAMEA3449152) | human gut metagenome | biome: human gut; feature: human-associated habitat; material: faeces | place: United Kingdom | collected 2010/2012 ... | reverse complement strand
GGAGGAGCTCGAGTTCTAATTGACCGATCGGGGAGGTAGTCAAATCGATCAATTCTCCGCGGCCCTCGTTCGAGTGCGACTTTCCAACACAAGCCCCGCTCGCAGCTCGCTCTGCCAGCGGGGCTTGTGCATGAGCGCACCTAGAAAGCTGGACGTCAGCGATATATGCGCGTCAACTGTGCTGCTTGCCGATAATTTGAGACATCTGACAAACATTACCTTGCCGGTAACTGTCGGGGGGGGGGTATCCTTAAGCCAATTTTAAGGTGTGGGAGAATGCTGCGTTTTTTCACGAGAGATTGGACTTAGGGGAATGAGAAAAGGGTTTTGGAGGATAGCCACAGGCATCTGTGTTGCTTTAACGGCGGCAACGTTTGGGCTGACGGTGGCCGCTCCGCATGCGGATGCTGTCATGCTGGAGTCGCAGGACGGTTCCATGGGTGCATCGTTTCTCCCATACGATTCGTCTACAGGCGATGTGTGGTCAGAATTTGATGTCGCTGTTGGACAGACGGTGAAAGGAAGGCTTTCCTTTTTTAATAAAAATCACGAATGGGCGCACATTGACCCTAGCGATATCGATATCACATCGTCTGACGAGGATATCGCTAAGGTAAGTTATGAGTCACATAGTTGGGTATTGACAATTAGCCCCACCAAAGTTGGCACAACGACTATAACCCTGAAGAGCAAGACCGACGAGAGTTTAAACGGTTCTCTTAAGATTAAAAGTGTGGCTAAAGTCAATCCAATTAAGGTCAGTTTCGTTTCTTACGACCAATCTGGTGCGACAACAAACACCGCAACGCTGGGTTACACGGATGATTGTCCGCAAAAATGCGGGAACACGCATTATGCATTACTAGAGGGGAGAGTTGACGTTCGTCCCGTGGACGAGAGCCGTGCCACATATTTTGTTATTAAGGAAGACCCCTCAAAGGATTCCAAAGTCCAGGCAAGGGTGAATTCGAATTATTCATCATATGGAACTTCCGAGCTAAGCGCTTCTTTGCAACTCGAGGCGTTGTCGAAAGATGCTAAAGAGGCCAAGGTTCTTGTCGACTATTGCAACGGTGAAGTTGAGACGAAGAAGCTATGTGATGTTGTAACCGAGAATCAGGAGCCCGGATTCAATGAGCGTGGGAACAAAAAGCAAAAGATGCTGGTTGGGGACAGCTATTATCTGACTGCCATTCTCAACGTTTCTCCAAATGAAGTACTGAAGGCATGCCAGCGCGCACATTGGGGTGCGGACTTTGGCGCTGTAACCTATTCTCTGGAAAGCAACGATGTCGTTGAGCTTATCGGTGGTGAAAACTCGTTTAAGGCAATAAAGCCTGGCACCGTTAAGGCTCATGCTCGTGATGGCCTTGGCAATGACCATCCCTTTGAGATAGAGGTTGTCGACCCTGCGGAAGTGAGCCTTTCGAAGGCTAAGTTTGTGTCGAGCGATTATACATTTCCCTGTGAGGTCAGTTCAGATAGTATATCCAAAGATTGGCTTTGGCTGGAATGTGACAGGGGGTTTGAATATCCAAAGGGCGTGCTGAGTAAAAGCGCTGAGGAATTGATGGACTCCTATGCCGGCGCAAAGTATTCTTTCACTTCAGATAATCCGGATGTCCTTGAGGTAAAAGGACCGATGTTTAGCGGTGGCAGTTACTTGGGGTATTTAGTGCCTCATAGTTACGGCGATGCAACGGTTTCAATGTACTTGGGTGGTCGTCTCTGCGACACGATGACCGTTCATGTTGTCAAGCCTGGCGAGGAGCCTGCAAAGACTGCGGTTTCCATTGCGGACAGCTACTCAACCTCCATGGATAAAGGCACGACTCAGCAGCTGAAGGCAAAGGTCTCCCCTGATGACAAGGCCAGCCAAGTTGTTTGGTCCTCTTCCAACGAGAGCGTCCTTACCGTCGACGCTAACGGTCTTGTTACCGCTGTCGGTGACGGTGATGCCACGATCACGGCAACGGTTGATGGGGTCTCTGCAACCACGGATGCGATTACGGTAACCACTCCGGTTGTAAAGGTGTCGGGCGTCAAGCTCAGCGCTTCAAACCTTAAGCTTGCTGTGGGCGGTGAGCCCTCGACGTTGACCGCAGCGGTTGAGCCTGATAATGCAACGAACAAGAACTTGTCCTGGTCGTCGAGCGATCCTACGGTCGCCACGGTTGCAGACGGCGTCGTGACCCCGGTCAAGGCAGGTGTTGCTACGATTACCGTCACCACTGAGGACGGAGAGCATAGCGCCACGTGCAAGGTGACGGTTATTCAGCCTGCTACGGGCATCACGCTCGATAAGCAGAAGGTCGTGCTTGTGGGCGCTGCAACCGAGCAGCTTAAGGCGGCGGTCGTTCCCGCGGAGGCTAACCAGACGATTGTCTGGAAGTCCAGCAACGAAAGTGTCGCTACAGTCGATCAAACCGGAAAGGTGGCGGCTGTCTCCAAGGGCGCCGCAACCATCACCGTTTCGACTGAAGACGGCACCTATTCTCAGGATTGCGCGGTGACCGTCTCTAATCCCGCAACGAACCTTACGGTCGACCAGAGCGTCCTCGGCCTCAAGAAGGGCGAAGAGGGCACCGTGAAGGTTTCTCTTGCTGGAACCCTTGCGGGTGAGGTCGACGAGACCAATCTTGCTCTGGATGACACGGGCGCTTCGAAGGCGTTTAAGGTTGTCGACAACGGTGATGGCTCCTACACCGTTACCGCCCTCAAGACCGGTTCTGGTTCTTTTGTCATCACTGCAGGGTCGCTCTCCCAGACCGTTTCGGTGACCGTGACCAATCCCGCCCAAAAGGTTGAGCTCAACAAGACGAGCCTGTCCTTTACCGTCGGTGATGCCTCCACAAAGCTCTCCGCAACGGTGAGTCCTGCCGATGCAGACGATACGACGGTGAGCTGGACCTCCAGCGACTCGTCGATCGCCACGGTCAAAGACGGCGTCGTGACGCCGCTTAAGGCCGGTACCGCCACGATTACCGCCACCTGTGGCGACAAAACCGCGACCTGCGCCGTTATCGTAGCGGCAAAGACCATTGCAGGCGTTGCGGGTAGCAACGGAACGGACGTTAGCGTAAGCGCCGAGAACAATGTCGCTGCCGGCATTGCCCAGAACAACAGCATCTCTCTTGTGGTCGAGGAACCGACGGATCTTACCGATGCCGCCAATGCTACGATTTCCGGCCTTGAGCAGGGGGCTACCAAGGTTGCCGATAAGCTCGATATCAAGCTTCTCAAGGACGGCGAGGTTATCGAGGACTACGAAGGCATGTCCTTCATCGTCCGTGTCAAGATGACTGCCGCCATGAAGGCGCTCACCAACCTCAAGGTGCTCTACGTTGCCGAGGATGGTTCCACTCAGGCTATGGATACGTGGACCGAGGGCGACTACCTCTGCTTCCGCACGAGCCACTTCTCGACGTACGTGGTGACGGGCGAGGAGGCCAATGGTGAGCCGATTCAGCCTACGCAGCCCGTGACGCCGTCCCAGCCTAGTCAGCAGACGACGACTAAGGTGACAAAAAAGTCTGTTAAGGCTACTAAGGGCGCGCTTGCCAACACGGGCGACCAGGCCCTTGCTGTCGCCTTTATTATGGCCGTTGCCGGCGCTTCGCTGATTGCCTTCGCGCTTATGCGCAAACGTCTCGAGCGTTAGGGTACCCCACTCGTCACCCGCATCGACACGGTCTTCGACCGCCTGGAGCAGCTGAACTTCGAGTAGGGCTAACCTAATTCGACCGCTTGCGGATGCATTTCAACCTTTGGCGCCTTGCCCATTTTGGGTGAGGCGCTTTTTTATCGCCGCATCAGCCCCGGGTATAAAATGAAATCCGACTGCTGTTTCGATGAAGGGAGGCGTGTGCCCGGACGTACCAAGCGAGCCGCCATCGTCTCGCTTACGCTCATACTTCTTGTTGCCGTCTGTGCGGGCGCCCTGACGTATACCGTTCGAAGCAGCTCTTCCTCCCCGAATGAAGCCGACAAAGACCTCCCGGTACTCAAAATCGGCGTTACGGATAACGACCCCTATGTGTATGTCGATACCACGGGCGATTACGCCGGTATCGATATCGACATCGCCCGCGAGGCCTGCAAACGCGCAGGGATCAAGCCGCAATTTATCGACATATCTTGGAATGACCGTGATCGCCTACTCAAAATCGGCGATATCGATTGCCTGTGGTGCGACTATTCTCCCTGTTATCGCGAGGATAAGTATTACTGGACTGAGCCGTATTTGACCCTGACGGTTTCGGTCGCCGCCAAGAAAACGAGTGGCATCACGTCCTTGGCGCATCTCGATGGAAGCAAGACCATTGCGGTGATTGCGGGCTCGGTGAGCGAACGCCGATTGCTCGCAGGGGATCTGGATATCTCGCCGGACGTGCAAATCAAATCGTATGGTTCTGCCGAACTCTGCAAAGCCGCCCTCGCCAAAGGGTATGTCGACTGTTGGATGGCGGACGTTCAGTCGCTTGATCGACTCGTTGCCCAGTATCCTGGCGTTTATCGTGTGTTCGCCGACAACGTTATGACGGTTGACCTGGGCGTCGCGTTTGATGATAGCTATGAGGGGGAGTACGTCAAAAACCTCGATACCGCACTGTCCGACATGGATCGAGACGGCACGATAGAGCACATTGTGGACAATTACAAGGCAGGAGCGACGACAGGCGGGCGAGGAGCGGAATCATGACAAATGACGAGCGCCGCTTTCGCCGAAAGAGTTTAGCCGCAGTGGGCATCGGCATCGTGGCCAGCGTTGCCCTGCTGAGTCTGCTCTATATGGTTGGCACGCATCGCTGCCTTGATAAAACGCTTGGGTTCGGCCAGGAAACCATGGTGTTTTTAAAAAATGCCTGCGAAAAATATGACCGATATGAACAGGGAAGAAAAACCGAGGCGACGCACAATTTGGATGCGGCGCTCGAGTCGTTTGCGACGTTCTTGCCGCCTGATCGATTTGAAGTCAACGACGATCTGGTCGAGGAATATGTCCATACCGAGAGCCTTTCGGGAATGTTGGTCATGGACGCCGATGGTCATATGGTCGCCCATTACGATATCGACGGCCGCGATCCACTCATGCTGTGGCGAGAGGAGCTGGCCTGTTCGTCGATCGCATCGATGTATCGAGGGTCCAAAGTTTCCTACTCGACCGCTGTCGAGCGCCGCGGTGTCGACTTTGCCGTGAGTGCCGTTCCATACGGTGATGGGGTAGCGTTGGGGTATCGATCCCTTGCGGCTGAGCCCGCCGATGACTATTCATACACAATCGCCGACGTCCTTGTGAACAACACGTTCCATCAGAGTCCAACAGTGCTTGTGATGCGCGATGCGCAAATCGTTTCTTCAAACGATTCGACCGTCGATATAACCCTTGCCCGGCTTCTCGCCGATAGCGGAATTGACTGGAAAGACGAGGGCGTAACACGTATCGAATATCGGGGGACCACCTTATATGCCGTGCGTGCGGCATATAAGGACTACCGCCTGTTTGCGCTATATCCCAAATCTGAGGTCATGTCTGACAGGATTTCATTTGTCGCCGTCGGCGTCTTGGTGTGCCTTGCGTTTTGGGTCGTGGTACTGTTGGCTCGAAATATCGCTGACCACCGCAATTTGGTCGAAAAGGATAAACAGCTCGGCATTATCAATGCCATAAGCGCCATCTACGATTCGACCTTCCTTTTGCATCTTGACACCCTCGAGATCGAGGGAATCAATATGTCGCCGGCGATAGCGAAGATGTTTGCCGAGCATAGCGAGGCATATGACTTTATGGACACGGTCTGCCGGGATATCGTGAGCCCCGAAAGCCGCGAAGCGGTCGTGGGGCTCGTAGATATAAGTACGCTTCGTGAACGCATGGAGGGCGTACCGTACTTGGCTGCCGAGGTGCGAGATTGTCGAGGCACTTGGTACTCGCTACAGGTTGTCCCCCAGCATCGCGATGAGCAAGGCCGCCTGGATTCGGTCGTCGTGGCGACGCACAACATATCGATGGTCAAGCATGCCGAGGAGCTGTCATACCAAGATAAACTGACGGGGCTTCGCAACCGCAACTATCTGGAATCGCGTGGAGATAGCCTGGTAAACGAGGACTTGCCAGTGAGCGTGATTATGGTGGACTGTAATTATCTCAAGCGGACCAACGACATTTATGGTCACGAGATGGGGGATGAACTGCTGCGACGGACGGCGTCCGTGCTGCGGCGGGTGGCTGGTGCGGATTACCTGCCGATGCGCGTTGGCGGCGACGAGTTTTTGCTGGTTTGCCCCCATACTGACAACGAGTCTGCGCTCGGGCTGGAACAGGATCTTCGTCTCGGTCTTGCCGCGGTAAGCGATGAGACCCTGACGGTCAGCGCATCGATTGGCGTGGCGACCGTCGAGACGGCTGGAAATACGCTGGCCGATGTATATCGCGTCGCCGACCACAATATGTATCGGGAGAAGCGCATGGTCCACGTACAGGGTGCGGACTGCTAATCTTGCCCCCGCCAGTCCAAGCATCGTAGGATGTTGAATCGGTGCTTGCGATAATAAGTCGGTCCAGGCGGGGATAATAGACGTCTGAAATTTCTTTCTGAGAGGGGATCTCAATGATTAGTTTTGACTACAAGCCTCAGGGTGTATGCTCTCGCAATATTCACCTCAATCTCTCTGACGATGGCAGCAAGGTGCTGGGCGTCGAGTTTACTGGCGGCTGCGATGGCAACCTCAAGGCCATCTCCAGGCTGGTCGAGGGCGCTCCCGCCGATCGCGTAATCGAGGTTCTCGCCGGTAATACCTGCGGTATGAAAAAGACCTCATGCGCCGATCAGCTTACGCGCGCTATCGAGGCCGCTCGCGCAGAGATCGCCTAATGAGCATCGCTGATCGCTTTAAGAATGGAATAACGCGTCGAGGTTTTGTGCTGGGTGGCGCCGCTACCGGTGCTGCTGCCGTACTGGCCGGTTGCTCGAAAAAAACGGGCGCGAGTGATGACGCCGCTGGCGAGCCGCAGGTTATCAAGGACGATTCGAAGATTGTCTCGATCACTGATGAGTACGAGGCTGTCGATATCGATCTTGAGCCCGCGGCCTCGTGGACGCTGCCGCTGGGCACGCTGCTGTACTACTGCGATGGCGACTACGCTGCCGCGATGATGGCGCCTGCTTCTGCCCTGCATGCCAATACGCTTGGTGTGCTCAACCTAGGCGATGGCTCGCTTACCACACTTATCGAGGATCCCATTGAGGGAACCGGTTATGCGTTTTACGACGTTCGCGCGGGTGATGGCGTGTTCGCGTGGGTCGAGATGAACTTTGCCAATGCGTCCTGGAAACTCTATGCGCAAAACCTTGCAGGCTCCTCCCTTACCGGCAACGCTGTCGAGCTCGACCGCGGTGGCGAAAACTACGATCCGCCGCTCTTCACAGCGTATGGGTCGTCGGTCATCTGGTATAAGATGCCTTCGTCCGGCGGCGCCAAGACGAGTAACGATTCGTACTGCTACCGTCAGTCGCCCAGCGAGTCCAAGCCTGAGACTATTTGGAAGTCGACGGGCCGTTTCGCATCCGCCCCGCGTGTGAGCGACGGCATCCTGACCATCTCGCCCCGCGTGCACAATGATGAGGGCGTCTATTACGGTATGACGGCGATCGACCTGACTGACGGCAACAACACGAAGCGAGCTCAGCTGGTGCTGCCTTCGTCGGTTTCGCCTTTCGAGGCCGTGTATATGGGCGACACCTTCGTGTTCTCCATTGAGGCGACGTATAGCGGTGTGGGCAGCCTGGGCAATATGGGCACCTATATCGGTAACGAGGGCGGGCCGTACCTCTTCCTTTCGCGTGAGCCGCTCGCGTGCGCTGCGGGAAGGAAAAACAAATACCTGGTTAAAGTTCAGGCGTCGCATTTTTTGATTGACACTTCGGCTAAGACCTACGGCTCGCTTCTGTCGCCCGACCGAGCCTTGGAGTATGGCGATTATCCTGCTACGGCGGGTAAATCGAACTCGTTCTTAACGTACGCAACGGTGCGTAACAGTCAGGGGATTCCCGAGACGGTTACCGCTCGCTTGTTCTCTCTTTAGTCTCCGAGGGGTTAAAAAGGCATCGACAGGGGAATAAACGCGTTGTGACTATGAGTACCGCCCGCCGAGCTATCGCACCCATGCGATACCCGGTGGGCTCAGGTGCGTTAAAATGAGCTTGTTCTTAGCTAATTGAGACAGGGGGGCCGTGTTATGGCTTCAGATGCAAAAAAGATTCTGCTGGTCGAGGATGAGAAGGCAATCCGTGACGCTGTCGCTGCCTATCTCGAGCGCGAGGGCTATTGGGTTGTGGGCGTGGGCGACGGCCAGTCCGCTATCGAGGAGTTCGAGAAGCATCAGTTCGACCTGGTCGTGCTCGACCTCATGCTCCCTAAGATTCCCGGCGAGCGCGTTTGCCGCACCATTCGCGACACCTCGGATGTCCCCATCATTATGCTGACGGCCAAGGGCGAGATCGAGGACCGTATTATCGGTCTTGAGCTCGGCGCCGATGACTATCTGATTAAGCCGTTCTCGCCGCGCGAGCTCGTCGCCCGCGTTCGTGCTCTGTTCCGCCGTGCCCATCAGGCCGACGAGCCCGCCGTCGAGGTGCTCGACTTCGGCGATCTGGTCATCGATATCTCGGGCCACAAGATCTTGGTCGAGGGCAAGGAAGTTGATCTGACGGCTTCCGAGTTTAAGCTGCTCACCACGCTTGCCCGCCATCCCGGCCGTGTGTATAACCGCATGGAGCTGGTCGAGAAAGTGCTCGGGTATGACTTTGAGGGCTATGAGCGCACCATCGATAGCCACGTGAAGAATCTTCGTGCCAAGCTGGGCGATGATCCCAAGAAGCCCAAGTGGCTCTACACCGTCCATGGTGTCGGCTATCGCTTCGAGGCTCCGGCCAAGACCGATAAGTCGGACGAGAAATAGGGAAATCACATATGACACCTGCGCGCTTTGAAATCGGACAAAAGCACAAGCAGGAGAGCGAGGCGGGTTCCAAGGCTAGTTGGAACACGCCTCGTTCCGATTCACGGCCAACGATGAGCTATCCCTCGCGCATGGCACTTGCTTTTGCTCTGACATCGCTCATGACGGTATTGGTGCTGGTGGGCGTTGTCTCTGTTGTGTGGGGCACGGTCTTTTCGGATTACACACGCTCCAATATCGTCGAAATCGCAAATTCCGCTGCCGAGAAGTTGGCAACCTCATATGAGGAAAACGGCTCTTGGACCGCGGGAGAACTGCGCACGGTCGCAACGTCGAGTTTGGTTTCCGACGATCTGGGTATGCAGGTCGTCAATAAAAAGGGCGTGATCGTTTATGACGATTCCTGGCCCTCGGCAAGCGCCACCGCCGATGTACGCGAAAACCAGGCTACGACCGACGACACGAGCGGCAAGAGGGCATCGCATAGCCCGGTCTCGTCTGCTCCAACCGACTCCGATAGCGTTGCTAACGTCGAGATTGTAACGTCTTCCGGCGAGCATGTCGGACAGGTAAAGCTGTGGGCCATCGGCTCCGACGCTCTGCTCACCAAGGCGGACTCTGCGTTTAGGGAGAAGACCTTTAACGCCATGGCCCTCGCCGCGGTTGTTGCAATCTGCATTTCGGTCGTTATCGGATCGCTCGTGTCGCGCATGCTCACCAAGCCGATTCATCGCATCACCAGTACCGCAAAGCAAATCCGTGACGGCGACCTGTCGGCTCGCACGGGACTGCGCGGTGATGACGAGATCGATCAGCTGGGTGAGACCTTCGATGAGATGGCCACTTCGCTCGAGAAGGATATGAAACACGAGAAGCGCCTGACCTCAGACGTTGCACACGAGCTTCGCACGCCGCTTATGGCCATGCTCGCAACGGTCGAGGCCATGCAGGATGGCGTGTATCCCACCGACGATGAGCATTTGGAAACCGTTGCTTCCGAGACGCGTCGCCTGGCTCGTCTGGTGCAGCAGATGCTCGACCTGTCGCGCATGGAAAACAGCACGGCTCCGCTCAACCTTGAGCCGGTGGACATGGTTCCTTTCGTGCGTTCCATCGTTAATGCCCAGGAGCGCCTGTTTGTCGACCGCGATCTGCGCCTGCGTTTTGCGGACGAGACCCAGGGTCACGACGATGTCGTCGAGGCCGATCCCGACATGATCACGCAATGTGTTATCAACCTCATGAGCAACGCCATGCGCTACACCCCCGAGGGCGGTTGGGTCGTGGTGTCGGTGCTCAGTGACCGCAAGCACGTCAGCATTGCCGTTTCTGATACCGGCATCGGTATTGCCAAGGACGATTTGTCGCGCATCTTCGGGCGGTTTTGGCGCGCCGATGCCAGCCGCGCCCGCGAAGCTGGCGGCCTGGGCGTTGGCCTCGCCGTGACTAAGCAGATCGTCGAGCGTCACCATGGCTACATATCCGTGGAGTCGGAGCTTGGAAAGGGTACGACTTTTACGATTCATCTGCCACGCGAGCACACGGCGGACGCGGCATCTACTACAATGGAGCACTAGCTTTTCGCTATTCGGTGAAGGAGGGGTTTCGTCCCTGCCGCTCCGAGTTTGCGAAAACGTGCGGGGAAGAACCCGCATTACTGTCGTATTTTGGTAAGGAGTGACTCACGTGACAACGATGGAGCGTCGTCCGGATTCCCGTGGCAAGGTTCGTGATATCTACGATGCCGGTGAAAACCTGCTGATGGTCGCCACCGACCGCATTTCTGCGTTTGACTTTATTCTCCCCGACGAGATTCCGTTTAAGGGAGAGGTGCTCAACCGCATCTCGGCATTCTGGTTTGATAAGTTTGCCGACATTGTTCCTAACCATCTCGTCTCCATCGACCCGGCGGATTTCCCCGAGGAGTTTGCTGAGTACCGTGACTATCTCGCTGGTCGCGCCATGCTGGTCAAGAAGGCGCAGACGATTCCTATCGAGTGCATCGTCCGCGGCTATCTGACTGGCTCGGGCAAGAAGACCTACGACGAGAACGGCACCGTCTGTGGTATTCAGCTGCCCGAGGGCCTGACGGAGGCGTCCAAGCTCCCTGAGCCGCTGTTCACGCCCTCCACGAAGGCCGAGATCGGTGACCATGACGAGAACATCTCGTATGAGCGTTGCTGCGAGATCGTTGGCGAGGACATCGCCACGCAGATCCGCGATCTGTCTCTCAAGATCTACAAGGCTGCCGCCGAGTATGCAGCGACCCGTGGCATCATCATCGCCGACACCAAGTTCGAGTTTGGTGTCATCGATGGCAAGGTCACGCTGATCGACGAGTGCCTCACGCCCGACTCCAGCCGTTTCTGGCCTGCTGCCAGCTACGAGGAGGGCAAGATCCAGCCTAGCTACGACAAGCAATTCGTCCGCAATTGGCTCAAGGCCAACTGGGATATGACGGGGGAGACCCCGCACCTGCCCGCCGAGGTCATCGATGGCACGTCCGAGCGCTATCGCGAGGCCTTCCAGATCATCACGGGCTCCCAGTTCACAAGCATGAAGGAGAACGCGTAAGTGAGTACCCGTAGCGCCACGAACAAGCGCACGCAATCCCGCGAGGTTACCGGGGTTGCGCGCAAGTCCGCCGCATCCGCTAAGCCCGCCCGTCAGGCAGCGAGCTCTGTTCACGTCGTGCCGGCATCATCCAAGGCACGCCGCAAAGAGCTCGAGAAGGGCGAAAACCTGGAAGGCCTTTCCAAGGAGGAAAAACGCGCCCGCAAGGCCAAGCAGCGCGCCCACGAGGATCGCATCTACACGGTGTCGAATATCCTTCTCAAGCAGGATGAGGACTACACCAAGCGCCGCCGTATTTGGTGGGCTGTGCTCGCTATCGGAATGGTGCTCGTCGTGGCAATTTGGGCTTCGCTCTACTTCGCTCCCGGCGGCACGGTGTCCAGCCCTGTTCAGATGGTCGGCATCGTCTTGTCCTATGTCATCATCCTAGGTGACTTTATCTACGACTTCGCTCGTATTCGTCCCTTGCGCAACATGTACCGCGCACAGGCCGAGGGCATGTCCGAGAACAAGCTCAACGCTTTTATCGAGCGCGCGGCTGCCGAGGAGGACAAAAAGGACTCCAAGAAGAAGTAACGTTTGCATACATACTTATCGCTAAGATATAAGGCGCGTCGTTTTTGCGGCGCGCCTTTTTACTGTTCTATAGATAGATGGAGTGGCACATGATTCGAGCTGCCCTGACGGTCGAAGAAGCTCTGGAGGGCATGAAGGCCCTGGAGCCCAAGATTAAAATCTACGCGCGCCTGGTCGTCCGCAAGGGCGTAAACGTCAAGCCCGGCCAGGAGGTCGTCGTTCAGTCTCCGGTCGAGTGCGCGCCGTTTGCGCGCGTGGTGGTCGCGGAGGCCTATGCTGCCGGCGCCGGCCACGTGACGGTCATTTGGGCCGATGATGCCGTGACGAGGCTCACGTACGAGCATGTCGAGAAAAGCTATTTTGAGCAGACGCCTGAGTGGAAGCGCATGCAGCTGGATTCCTTGGCCCAGGATGGTGCCTGCTTTGTCTTTATCGAGGGTGCGGATCCTGCGGCCCTCAAGGGCATCGATCCAGCCAAGCCGGCCGCGGCATCAAAGGCGAGGAATACGCAGTGCAAAGTTTTCCGCCGTGGACTGGATTACAACATCAATCCGTGGTGCATCGCCGGCGCTCCGGTCGTGGCTTGGGCGCACGAGGGGTTCCCAGGAGACGCCGATGAGGTTGCAATCTATAAGCTGTGGAATGCGATTCTGCACACCGCGCGCGCCGATGGCCAGGACCCAGAGAGCGACTGGGAACTCCATGACGCCGCATTCGAAAAGAACCTGCGTTTCCTGAACGACAATCGTTTCGACTACCTGCATTACACCGCGGCAAATGGAACCGATCTGACGATTGGCATGACGAAAGGTCACGAGTGGGCCGGCGGCAAGGGCAAGACGCCCGATGGGCACCCCTTCTTCCCCAACATTCCCACCGAGGAAGTCTTCACTTCGCCCGATCGCATGCGCGCCGACGGTATCGTGTATTCGGCCATGCCGCTCATCCACCACGGCAATAAAGTCGACGATTTTTGGATTAAGTTCGAGGGCGGCCGCGTGGTGGACTACGACGCCCGCGTGGGTAAGGCAACGCTTGCGAGCATTATTGACACCGATGAAGGCGCCGCTCATCTGGGCGAGGTCGCGCTCATTTCCAAGAACACTCCGATCCGCGAAAGCGGCGTTCTGTTCTATGACACGCTCTATGACGAGAACGCTAGCTGCCATCTCGCGCTAGGTGTCGGTTTCCCCGAATGCATCGAGGGTGGGTACGACATGTCCAAGGAGGAGCTCCTGGAGCATGGTGTTAACGTCTCGAGCACGCACGTCGATTTTATGATCGGCACGGACGACATCGATATTACGGGAATTACGCCTGATGGACGTGAAGTTGTGATTTTCCAGAACGGCCAATGGAGTTGGGAATAGTCCCAGACCGTGGTACAATGCCACCCGCGGGCCGTTAGCTCAGCTGGCAGAGCAGGGGACTTTTAATCCCAAGGTCCAGGGTTCGAACCCCTGACGGCCCACCCAAAGATTGTTGAGACGGTCAACTTCGGTTGGCCGTCTTTTTTGTCGCCCTTTCATGGGTTCGAACCCGTATCTATCTATATATAAGAACGCTTGGCGAACAAAACCCGCCTTTTACCGATGGGAAACAAATAGCTGATGCCTTTGGAGTAAAGTAGCGCTCCAGAGATGACCGATGTCTCAATACTCGTAAAACAGCTGGTCATCGCCAATATCAGAAGCCAATGCTTCAGTTTTAACCTCAGTGACGCGACTGAGGGATCTATTCATTTGTGAACAAAATATGGAGTGCGCGATTCCCGCCCCCGGCGCCCCTCCGGTCTGGCAATATATCTCCTTGCCGCGCGGCCCGGTCGGACCGGATGAGCCGCGGGGCGTGCACCTTGAGAACCGGATACTGCGAGGATGGACACATCGAGTGTCGCATCCGGGCAGACATCGAACCATTTGAAATGGTCTAACTTGGATTTGTTTTTCGCAAGGCCGCCGAGAGGCGGCCCCGAGAAATTCCTTTTCCTATACTAGAACCATATGAATCGAACGGAACCGATCAGCTAATAGTTGTGAGGACCGGACGGGCTCGAAGCCCATATATTTTGGACGGAGAGTTCGATCCTGGCTCAGGATGAACGCTGGCGGCGCGCCTAACACATGCAAGTCGAACGGCACCCCTCTCCGGAGGGAAGCGAGTGGCGAACGGCTGAGTAACACGTGGAGAACCTGCCCCCTCCCCCGGGATAGCCGCCCGAAAGGACGGGTAATACCGGATACCCCCGGGCGCCGCATGGCGCCCGGGCTAAAGCCCCGACGGGAGGGGATGGCTCCGCGGCCCATCAGGTAGACGGCGGGGTGACGGCCCACCGTGCCGACAACGGGTAGCCGGGTTGAGAGACCGACCGGCCAGATTGGGACTGAGACACGGCCCAGACTCCTACGGGAGGCAGCAGTGGGGAATCTTGCGCAATGGGGGGAACCCTGACGCAGCGACGCCGCGTGCGGGACGGAGGCCTTCGGGTCGTAAACCGCTTTCAGCAGGGAAGAGTCAAGACTGTACCTGCAGAAGAAGCCCCGGCTAACTACGTGCCAGCAGCCGCGGTAATACGTAGGGGGCGAGCGTTATCCGGATTCATTGGGCGTAAAGCGCGCGTAGGCGGCCCGGCAGGCCGGGGGTCGAAGCGGGGGGCTCAACCCCCCGAAGCCCCCGGAACCTCCGCGGCTTGGGTCCGGTAGGGGAGGGTGGAACACCCGGTGTAGCGGTGGAATGCGCAGATATCGGGTGGAACACCGGTGGCGAAGGCGGCCCTCTGGGCCGAGACCGACGCTGAGGCGCGAAAGCTGGGGGAGCGAACAGGATTAGATACCCTGGTAGTCCCAGCCGTAAACGATGGACGCTAGGTGTGGGGGGACGATCCCCCCGTGCCGCAGCCAACGCATTAAGCGTCCCGCCTGGGGAGTACGGCCGCAAGGCTAAAACTCAAAGGAATTGACGGGGGCCCGCACAAGCAGCGGAGCATGTGGCTTAATTCGAAGCAACGCGAAGAACCTTACCAGGGCTTGACATATGGGTGAAGCGGGGGAGACCCCGTGGCCGAGAGGAGCCCATACAGGTGGTGCATGGCTGTCGTCAGCTCGTGTCGTGAGATGTTGGGTTAAGTCCCGCAACGAGCGCAACCCCCGCCGCGTGTTGCCATCGGGTGATGCCGGGAACCCACGCGGGACCGCCGCCGTCAAGGCGGAGGAGGGCGGGGACGACGTCAAGTCATCATGCCCCTTATGCCCTGGGCTGCACACGTGCTACAATGGCCGGTACAGAGGGATGCCACCCCGCGAGGGGGAGCGGATCCCGGAAAGCCGGCCCCAGTTCGGATTGGGGGCTGCAACCCGCCCCCATGAAGTCGGAGTTGCTAGTAATCGCGGATCAGCATGCCGCGGTGAATGCGTTCCCGGGCCTTGTACACACCGCCCGTCACACCACCCGAGTCGTCTGCACCCGAAGTCGCCGGCCCAACCTTTCGAGGGGGGAGGCGCCGAAGGTGTGGAGGGTGAGGGGGGTGAAGTCGTAACAAGGTAGCCGTACCGGAAGGTGCGGCTGGATCACCTCCTTTCTAGGGAGATAAATCTTCTAGAGAGAAAACACTTTAACTCGAATGGAGGGCAGGAGCCCGTCCGGTAGATGTCGCCCGCGATGAAGTCCCCGCAGCACCCGGTCCCCGGGGTCGCACCCGCGTACCTTGAGAGCCGCATAGCGATAGGAGAGAGATGGAAGAGTATCCTCTTCCAGACTCGATTCTTTTCTGCGATTAAACGTAAGAATGATAGCAATCATTCATCCGATCCAAACAAGAAGAATTCACTTATTTATGAGTGAGGAGCATCTGATCGCGAGCACAGTGAAGACACTGTGCCGCGGTATGAGATACCCGAATTGCGACATACGAGCGCTATTCATGATATCGATTAATTGACTTAATTAGCGACACGTGGATATCCCGCGGGCCCGATGCGGTCCCGCAAGATACCACGGGCGCACGGCGGATGCCTTGGCACAGGGAGCCGATGAAGGACGCGGCAAGCTGCGATAATCCCCGGCGAGGAGCACACATCCTTCGACCCGGGGGTCTCCGAATGGGCGAACCCATGCACAGCAGTGTGCATATCCCCCCGCTGAACACATAGGCGGGGGGAGGACAACCCGGGGAACTGAAACATCTAAGTACCCGGAGGAGAGGAAATCAATCTCGAGACTCCCCGAGTAGCGGCGAGCGAAAGGGGACCGATGGCCAAACCGTCGAGCGGGCATACCCGGCAGGGGTTCCGCCGACGGGGTTGCAGGGCCGCGCATCCGGGGGCTGCCGCCCCCGGGCGCAGGTCCGGCTGGGGAGCGGAACGGCATGGGAGGGCCGGCCGCAGCGGGTGACAGCCCCGTACGCGAACCCAGACCGGACGGCGCGACGCGGTCCCTGAGTAGGGCCGGGCACGTGAAACCCGGTCCGAACCTGGGTGGACCACCATCCAAGCCTGAGTACTACCCTGTGACCGATAGCGCACCAGTACCGTGAGGGAAAGGTGAAAAGCACCCCGGGAGGGGAGTGAAACAGTAC
>ERZ824480.1941-NODE-1941-length-16725-cov-3.213317_pt1 | contig 16725 bp, 24 predicted proteins | sample MGYA00519861_ERZ824480 | MGnify/ENA primary metagenome ERZ824480 (study PRJEB31778, sample SAMEA3449152) | human gut metagenome | biome: human gut; feature: human-associated habitat; material: faeces | place: United Kingdom | collected 2010/2012 ... | reverse complement strand
TCGTTTTGTAAGTCTCGAACAAGAGACTGATTTCTAGTGTGATGATAATGAACAAGAGATCCTTCCCCAGTCCAGTTCTCTCCCATCAGCAACTGGAGAGATTGTTACCTACAACAGTTGCACAAGCACAACCTCCTGTTCGTCTCTCTCTTCATTCAGTCAGAGTTCGATCAAGCGATCGGAGAGCAATGATGCGATTCTTCCTCCCAGCAAAACCCGTCATTTTCCAGTCCATCCTCCGTGCCCTCCTTCGTTTACCTCCTGTTTGACAAATTCAAGGCATGAGTCTGAAGATATTGTAAAGCCAGAACCCACAGTTCGTTCCATATCAAAGAGGCGTGAAGTTGGCGATCGTGTCCGTTTTCATAATACATCCTCAAATACTTCTTCTGGATGTACGTCTTGTAACTGTCGTCGTAGTCATTGCTTGAAACTATATTGTGAATGCTTCAAGAATCGTGGGTATTGTAATAGTGAGTGCAATTGCCTGGCTTGTTACAACAATCCTCGTCACGAAGAGGAACGAGAAGAGACTATTCAGCAGATGCTTAACAGGGATCCGCACTGTTTTGATAGTCATGTTGACAAAAAGGTAGAGAAGGGGAGAATGGATGATGTATAGAGGGGAATCAATCGGAGTGGTTGTCGCTGTCGCAAAACCCATTGTGATAAGAAGTACTGTGAATGTTTCAATTCTGGTGTTCGTTGTGGCGATCAATGTCAGTGTATCGATTGCAAGAACCGCGGCGCTAAAGACCATTTTTCATCCTGATTTTTTCCTACCTGTTTGTAACAGATACATTTTGGCAACTTCATCTCATGGAACAGGATCATGATGTAGACAGTTACAGAGACGAAGAAAGATTACAGAGAGATGTAGAGACGCAAAATGTATCGGTAGATGGTCAGGAGGAAAGATCAGAGTGTATTAGTATTCTCCGACAATTGTTGGATGACGTGGATATGAATATAGTTTCAAAATACTCCTTAATAAAACAATTGGAGGAGGAATGTGGAGAAGAGTTGAAAATGGTTGTCAAAGTGATGTATAGTTTGTCTAGTGAGTACCAAGCAATTAGTGAAGAGATCGATGCATACATCTTCACTCATCGTCAGTCCCAATCAAGTTCAGTGAGTTCTAACACTTCACTGGATTCGTTTTTTCTTGTTGAACCTGCTTTAGCCAAAATTACTGGAAAGCAAGAGTGTTCAGGGAAGGAAGTAGGAATCCAGATATTAGAGCAATCCAATAGATTCTCTTTCATGTCTGGAAGTACATTCATGATCACAATCGAATCCGAGAAAATGAACCTCAAATCATTGATTTAGATGATTCTTTGGCTTTTCTATCTGATAAAGGAAGCATTTCAATTCATGAAGTGACCATATCCTTGCTTTCTTCTTTATTACGTTCCTTGATTGAAAGCAATGATCCGAAAACATATATCTCTTCCCTCTCTCTCTCAGTATCCTGATGTTCCATGTATGTATTCAAATAGATTTCTGATGGGTAGCTGGTAATGAGAACGAAGTAGCAATGTCCAGGGAGGTATGACACTACCCATAGCAAGATTTGTGGTTTGGGAGAATACACTAACCATACTACAGTTATCGATAGATGATTTACTAAGATTCTCTCTTGTTTGTTATTTGGCTCTACAATGGGGGTGTGTGACTATAGTATCAGAGAATTAGGGAAATTCGTTTTATCCCCACCTCACTAACAATTCCTTGAATTGAAGCTCGTTTCTTCATTATCACACCGACTTATCTTAATCAATTAGATACAATGGCTGATATTCAGGAGCAGGTATGTTATGACTAATCGAATTCGAGAGGAGAGTGGATTTTCATAGGAAGCAGGAAGTTAACATGTTTGTAGAACCAAGCTGCCTTCCAGAAGCAGGAAATGTTCTCTTACCGCAAGGTCCATCTCCTTGGTAAGAAGGCCAATCAGCGTTGGTACGCTGATATGGGTCTGGGCATCAAGACCCCTGAGGCTGCTATTCACGGAAAGTACATTGATAAGAAGTGTCCTTTCACTTCCTCTGTTACCATTCGTGGAGCTATTCTGAAGGGTCTGGTGATTTCCACTAAGATGGAGCGCACCATCATTGTCCGTCGTGACTATCTCCGTTATGTCAAGAAGTACAGACGGTAAGATTGAGGTGTTCAAGTGATGCCTAGTTATGAAAAGAGACATCGCAACATCCCTGCTCACTGCTCTCCCTGCTTCGATGTGAAGGAGGGAGATATCGTGACGATTGGTCAGTGCAGGTGAGAGAATGTGAGAAGAGTGACATGTAGACCTCTGTCGAAGACTGTGAGATTCAACGTCATTGATCACGAGTCTCAGAAGTCCAAGGGTCTCTCCAACATCCGCAAGCAGTTCCGTATGTTCTAAATCGTTGTTACGAGGAATAAAGGTGAATCGATGATTTGTTTGGTTTTACATATACTTTTGAAATAGTCAGTTATCATAACTCTTGAGATTTTGAGAGGTATTCTATATTTCCAAAGAAACGTGTGAGAATACATTGCTTACTCATTCACTCACTGTGAAATCCATTTCATATGAAATTCTCCTATCGGTTTTCTAATTTGTGTGGAACGGTTTACAAGTGCGGGAATGTGTGTTTCTCAGCAGATGGGAATATTCTCTATTCACCTGTTGGAAGTCGTATTTCGGTGTTTGATCTCGTGAACCACACATCCTATACTCTTCCATTTGAAACACGTAAGAATATCAGTCGTCTCTGTGTTTCCAACAATGGTCGATATATGGTTGCAGTAGATGTGGATGGAAAAGCAATGTTTATCAATCTGAGGCGACGAATTGTTCTATATCGCTTTTCCTTTGATGGACCGATTCAAGACATTTGTTTTAGTCCTGATGATACTATGATTGCAGTGGCAATTGAACGTAAGTTCCAACTTTGGTACACACCAACTGAAGAGCGTCATTTCGCTCCTATGGAGAGATATTTTGAGATTGGTCATCATTTTGATAAAATCACATCGATTCGATGGAGTTTGGATGGTAAGTATTTGGTGACTGGTTGTGAGGATATGAATGTTCGTATCTTCTCTGTTCAGGTCTATGATGATTTTATTCCTATCACTCTGCCGGGTCATCGTAGTAGTGTTGTTGGAGCATATTTTGCTGCAGATGGTAAACACATCTATTCTGTGTGTAATGGTGGTGGAGTATTGGAGTGGGAATGGAGTGAAGTGGATGATGAGACATGGGAACGGATGCAGAGGTTTATTGATAGGAAGAAGAATAAGAATGATGAAGATGAGAAGGAAAAGGAGAGTGAGAAGGATAATGAGAAGAGTGATAGTGAGAAGAGTGATATGAGTGAGGATGATAATGATAGTAGCAATGAAAGTGATGATAATCCTGATACCAAGAATGATATCATTCCCACGAATGAGGATCTCACTCACAAGAACATCTATGCTCATGGCAAATGGAGCATTCACTCCAAGTTTACGATTGAAGAATCCTCTCAAGTTTCTTGTTGTGACTTCAATCCTTACTCCAATCTCCTCATCCTTGGTCTTGTCAATGGAGTCTTTGCTCTACATGAAATGCCTGATTTCACACGTATTCACTCTCTCTCAATCAGTCGGAATGATGTGAGTTCCTGTTCCATCAATCGATCTGGAGACTGGCTCGCTTTTGGTTGTGCTTCCCTAGGTCAGTTGTTGGTGTGGGAATGGCAATCAGAGACATATGTATTGAAGCAACAAGGTCATTACTATAACATCAATACACTGGAATTCTCACCTGATGGAAGTGTTGTAGCCACTGGAGGCGATGATGGAAAAGTGAAGTTGTGGTCGATTCAATCTGGATTCTGTTTTGTGACGTTTGCTGATCATACAGCAGCTGTAACAGATCTGTGTTATGTTCGAGGAGGTCATGCATTACTGTCAGCATCATCCGATGGAACAATTCGTGCTTACGATCTGATTCGATACCGAAACTTCAGAACACTCACTACTCCTACTCCTGTTCAGTTTACCTGTGTTACATGTGATATGTGAGTCCATTTTCTCTCTTTCATGATTAGTTCGGGTGATCTCATCGCTGCAGGAGCTTCGTCTCCATTTGAGATTTACATCTGGTCGTTGCGAACAGGGAAGCTGTTAGATACACTCACGGGTCACGAAGGACCTATCTCGTGTCTTCGGTTCAATGCTCGTGGCACACAATTGGCCTCTGGATCTTGGGATCATACGGTTCGGACATGGGACTTGTTGCGGAGTGGTTTGAAGGAGAGTTTGGTGCATCCTGCAGAGGTGGTATCGATTGATTGGCGTCGAGATACTGATGAGCTGATTGCCTCATGTCTGAATGGAAGTATCTTCATTTGGGACACTGAGAATGGTACGAATCTGTTTGAATGGTGATGTGTAGCTGTTGTGAAAGGGACGATTGATGGTCGTAGGGATCTGTGTGGAGGTCGTAGGAGTACTGATGACTTCACAGCGGCACATAACATGGAAGGAAAGTTCTTCCGAAGTGTGTGTTACAGTACAGATGGTGATTATGTTATTGGAGGAGGTCGATCGAAGTATATTTGTATCTATGAATTACGAGGTAAAACACTGGTGAGAAAGTATGCTCTCACGCAGAATCGATCGTTAGAAGTAGTGATTATAATGAGGAGATGAGTAGTAGGGTGTATTGAGTCATTTGAATAGTAATCAAATGACAGAGATTGGATCAATGAATGAACTACCTGGTGAAGAGTATGATTAGAGAGTGGATGTAAGGATTAGTGAACATGATCAATACATGGTACCTGGAGCCTTGAAGGGAGATGGAGCCAAGCGATCCTTACGAGAGGAGATTTATTGTACCACTGTGAAGTTCTCTCCATCTGGTGATATGTTTGCTGTGGCCTCAAGTCAGGGACTGGTGTTGTTCTCATTAGATCCTTCTCTTGCCTTTGATCCTTTCGACCTCCAGGAAGATGTTACTCCAGAGAGTATCCAGTATGCTCTGGCAGGTGAGGAATGGTCTCGTGCTCTGATCTATGCCTTACATCTTAACGAGGCAGCTTCTATTCGACAGGTGCTTCAAGCTGTTCCTTTCGATCAGATTCAAATCGTGTGTTCCGAAGTCCCACGACTCTTCCTAACACGATTACTCCAGGTTCTGTGTGAAGAAACCCAAAACACTCCCTATTTGGAGTATTATGTGTGTTGGATCACATGGCTGATGAAACTCCATGGACAGTATATGCGAGCGAATCCACGTCGATTCATGGCTGTATTGAGACTTGTTCAGAAGAGCGTTTTGGATCATTATCAGGCATGTCGGAAGGCGGCAGATAGCAATATTTATACTCTACGCTTCTTGAGTGAGACGATGGAGAAGGAATGATGTCATTTATTGATTTGATATGTTTATTAAACAAGCAAGAGAGTAAAATGACTATTGTTCTTGGCGCTTTTTCACATCATCAAGGCGTTGTTGATATACTGTGGTTCGCTCTACAATTTATGACTTATACTCAACAAAATACTTTTGATCATCTCCTGAACATTCCTGCGATCTGACAAAAAGAACACATCGCCCTTCTTCTGGAAAACAGACTATTTCATAAATCAGATAAAACTGAATACTCGTGATTCAGGTAATCCTTCCAATTCCGAAGACTGGACATTCAGAACATGAAACTACGAATCACTCCAATCAATGCAACAAGGACTCTTGTCTCATATGCATCGATTACAACATTCATTATGCAAAATATCGAAGCCAATCTTCAGTTAACAGCTTGTGACAAAGAGGGCGTTTCGACTGCCGAACTATCCAAGATGCCGCGAACTGGCTCCATAAAAAGACCCAATTCTCTTGCCCAAATAGATGTGTCGCAATAATAAGGACACTTTCACGGCATTATATCATTTGAGTCTTGCTGCGGAGTATCAAATTGACCATTATATGAGCGGTTTCTATCAATATGGGGATTGTTCATTTGAGATAGTCCCTCGGCGGAAGGGACTGTATGATTCAGGTTTTCGAATGAACGAAACGTAATTATTGTATTCCGTGATAATCACTTAGTGCTTTTGTAAGTGCAGAAGTTGTTGTCGATGGTATTTCCTACACTACAGAGGATAGTAGTTGTTTATATTTTGTATTCTTATTGTAGGTTCGTCGGGATCGGGATCGAAGCGAGTAGTTCGTCGTTGTTGTGACTGATAGCTAGGTTTCGTTTCGATCGTCCTCCAAATCTTCAGGACGGAAGTCAGATGAGACGTTATTGCAGTTACCAAAGAATCGAAGTGAAGATGATGATTGGTCCTCCCAGTTTGAAATAGAATTTGGAGAAAAAGGAAATCGGATTATGCCATTTATTACAGATGCCGACATTCTTCGTCATTACTCACGAGAGTTCAAAGATGCTGTCGGTCTTTTTGCAATGTGTGATATTAGATCAAAGATATCATGGTCTACAATACATATACAAAGATTCAATTGATTCAGAAAAAGGCAGAGAGTCATCGGCCTGAGATTCCTCCGCCGATGAAAGATGCCGTATTGAGTGAAGTCCATTCTCTTGAGATTCCTGCAGTCCCTCAGCCAATGGACTTTCCCATCCAACGGAAACTCTCTCATGAGATAGCTCAACCTATTCGTGTGGGAACAACAGAATCTGTTGAAGGTGACAAACGAGTGAGTGAGAGGTGAAAAATGGATATAAATGATAGTGAAGACAACAGTAGTGATAGATACACATCCTCGTATCACGCGTTCAGCCCAAGCTACTGATGGTTCTCTCCATGCAGGATCTTGATCGTTTTTGTGAAGTAGAATTGATGTACATTATTTCTTTTTTGTTTATTGTTTATTAGAATCGAATACTAAGGTCAAAGAATGTTTGTGAAACGAGCTTTTTCCAGTCTTGCGATTGGAGTTGGTGGGATGAAGATGTTTTTTTCCAAGATTTACAACTTTAAAAGCAAGTATCCTGTTTTGTATAGCCATGTTCATCCAGACTATCAGAAATTGGTGGACAAGGACTGTGTAGACTCTGAAACAATTGTAAAGTGGATTTGTAACAAAGGACCGGATCATGTTTGGGAAAGTGATTTAGCTACACGTATTCGATATTTCAAACGTCGGGGTGATTGTATCCAAGATTATTTATGCTCATTTCTAGTTGTTTGTCTATTCTGTTGTGGGAAGAAGGTTTCTGTAACAAATAGCCTAGCAACACGATGCCCTGAGTATGCAAAAGAGTGGCTATATGAGAAGAATGATGGGCTGAAGCCGAGTGATGTTACATGTCATTCGTGTAAGGAGGAATGGTGGCAGTGTCCAAACCACCATGAGCACCAGTACATAATGACACCAAATGATCGAACACTCTATCATCAGGGCTGTCCCTTCTGTAGTCAAGCGTTAGTTACTAAAGAGCAGAGTCTGGCGCATCTTTTTCCTGATATTACATCCCAGTGGGATTACGAGAAGAATGGAAATCTAAAGCCTACTGATGTTCTTCCTTCATATACAGGGAAAGTGTGGTGGACATGTCCAACGGATCCCAGTCATCACTGGAAGTCCAGCGTCGTTTACCGGACCAAACATGGCCGAACTTGTCCCTTCTGTAAGAAGAAGGAGTTGATCGCAGATTCACTTGTTTCGTTAAACCCTGAATTAATGAAAGAATGGGATTTTGAAAAGAATCAAGGACTAAAACCTGACGAAATCAGTTCTCTCAGTTCCAAAATGATCTGGTGGAAATGTGAACATGGAGTTGAATGGAAAGAGAGTGTTATTTACCGTAAGCAGGGAATCGAATCCGGTATGATTCTTTGGGTTAATGTAAGAGTAGGTCGTCATCGATGTGAGAAGTGTCTAAAAAACCTTCAGGAAAAGAAAAGGCTTGTACAATAATGTTTCTGAAATGTTTGTTTGATAGGAAAGCGACAATAAGAAAGCCCGCGGATTGGGAGTTTCATTAATCATATTGGCGGGGTTGTCTTTGAGCTCACGTTTTCTTAAAACAAGAGGATTACGGAGTTGTCTCGTGATGAATCAAGAAGTGGTTATCAATGCTGAAGATGATAATCTTATTCGGGAGCCTATTAGCGCTTGTGTAGGGATGTGAATCAGGTCTCTCTAATCCTGTAGATTTCGGAGAGAAGAGATGCCTCTGAAGCAATGATAACAACCCCCATCCCCCAGACTAAGCGTTCCAGGATTCAAAATCCCTCTCCTACCAAGGTCTCAGACGACTTTAACTCAAAGTACTCTGGCTACCAATCCTTGGAAGGCTATTTGGATTTCCTCAAACGAACGGAACAATTTTCTCTGGTTAAACCGTTCATAGACAAACAGTTGCACATTAATAAAGGAATGAGAGCGATCCTAGTAGACTGGATGTGCGAACTGTGCAATAACTACTCCCTTCACAGAGTAACATTTCATTTAGCTGTGCTTTTTCTTGATCGTTATATGATGATTGTGGATCTTGGATCTTGAAGTGAGGTATAGAACCACACAATTCGAAGAAATGAGTTTCAGACAATAGGGGCTGTCTGTATTGTTATTGCAACAAAGCTTTGTGTTGGGAATGATGGGTTGAACTGAGTGATAGGAACCTGTTTCTGTGAACATGGATATGATTATTCAGGCAACGGGAAAGAGTTGTACCCGTGAGCAGTTAGTTACGATTGAGCATACTATCGTGAATGTGATTGTAGTAAAAGAGAGTGATATGTAGGAACTACAATGGCATCTCCTTTCTGGAACACTTGCTGATTGGACTCTGTATTTTGTGTGGCGGCTTCGTAGTGATGACCATCCGGTTCCATTTGACTTGTATTATCGCTGTATGGATTTGTGTGATCGCTTGCTTCTTGATGCTGATGTATGATCTTGCTTGTTTCATGATTGTAGTACTGCAAATACCGGCTACAGGAAATATCCCTTGCTGTTGTTTCAGCATTCTCCTGTGAGAATATGGAGTTGCGTATGAATGGAACAAGGAAATGATGGGTAGAATCTTCTCTTACTAGTCTAGTTGCTGAGTTTTCGTTGAATTCAGACTGCGTGAAATGGGTATTGTCTATCGGTCTGGCTGCTCCTTCTCATCCTCTATTGTTGTTACTAGACGGCAAAGACGGAGAGAAAACTCGGAATATGATTCAAAATAAGGTAATTAATACAGTTTGATCTTAATCATAGCATGATATGTTCATGGAGTTCAATTATGTTCAGCCCTACAACCAATTCTCTCTAACTCACTATTCTTCAACCGCCTCCAAATAGTGTTAAACTGCTTTTATGTACTATATACGTTGATGTTTGTTATTCATTTCTTGGTGGCAACTATCTTGTTGAGATATTCTATATAAATTGCCTTCAGCTCAACAGATATGAGTCTTGGACAACCAACTGATGACAATTCGGATGGATTGTGTATTTCTTCAAATAAAATGAATATCATCTTTAGTTCAGTTTGTCAAACCTAAATCCAGTATATCATCGCGATTGCAAGGGACAAAACCAACAACGAATCCTTCAGGATCAACATCTATTTTTTCGAATCTGTTCAATTCTGAAAAGTCGAATGTAAAAAGGAAATTTGGAATAGTTCACTTATCGGATGAAGATGTGAGGGAAGCTTTATAAGTTGTAATCGGATAGGAATCTGATGATGCTACAATCGAGGAGGATCCACTACCGGGAATGATTAGTGTTCTTGCAACAATGACCGAAGAGGATTTGGGTTATTTGCAAAAGAGTCTTGCAGTGGAAACAATTGTTTTTATTTAGTTCATAGAAACATCAACGTGTTGGTGACTTCCAAGTCGATATCCCCTCTGATTGGTCACCACAGCATATATCTGAGTTTTCACTTAATGCTCTTAAGTTGGGTAGGAGGTTCTGAGAGGTGTTTGATGATTAGGTATTCGAAAAACCGTATTTGGTTTGCAAGTGAAATATGTGATTCCTCGATCTATTACAAATAATCTTCGGAGAGCAATTCAAGCAGTTACTCATATTGCTTCTTCTGAAGAGTCCTCTCTTCATACATCCTCTTCTACGCTTCAGCCCAGTCAGTCGTCTTTTACAATGTCAGTAGATCCACAATCCCGACTCTCTACCTCGCAATTGTCCATTCCTCCCACACTTCAGCAGTCGCATCAATCACGAACAGAAGAACTTCAGAAGCTCACAGTGGAACATCTTCGTGAGTTATGTCGAAGTTATGGAGCGAAAACCTCAGGAAAGAAAATGGATTTGATTAGTCGCATTCTTCAAATGGAAGAAGCTGTCAAACAAGGCCTCACTGTACGAGAAGAGCTGAATTCGTCAATTCAACCTTCCCAATCAATTTTGTCTCCAACTCCAATTCGTTCTCGTCATATTTCTATGCCTTCTGCAATCGATGAAGATGAATCCCTTCTGCACCAACTTCGTCGAGAGGAGTTTAATAGGAATCATGCTGGTGCTGACTACTACCACACTCCTGATGGTCAGTATAATTTGAGTGTGGATGATCAGTCAACCTTTCTCACTGGAACAACACAAATCAATGCATCATTCTTCTCTCCCACTCTTTCTCGTGTACAAGGAACAGGAATTGGATCTCGAAGTCAACTGAATGAGTCTGTATTGAGTTCATTGGAAACCTCTTCTGTTCTAGGTGAATTACCAATCTTAGGTACTGATTGATTCTCAATCATATTTCTAGATGCAAATCACAAGAAATGGAATCGTAGACGTCAATCAATCCTTCAAGGTATGTCATATGGAATGATTCTCACTAGTATCTGATACTGTCCATATCTCTCGACCTGTTACTCAGAGTTATTGGAATATCGCACATATCACTCGTATTCAACGTTTGTCTCTTCTTCACTGGATTCTTCCTTATCTGACGTCTTCATCTATTGACACTCTTTCTGCATCTCATCCATTTCTGAATCAACTTATCACCAATTGGACAATCATGAATGTATTTCACACTTCATCCATGCATCAATCATCTTCAACTTTTCATTCATTCTTCACTCATCTTCGATTTATAGGAGAAGGAGGTTATAAGGTAGTTTTTCAAACACAAACACCAAAAGGAGAAGAGGCTTTGAGCGTAATGAATCTTTCTCTGCTTCGTCGAAAACGTATTTCTTTTTGGATTCATTCATTTAAAGAATTGGATGTTGTTGCGAAACAGGATTTGTACTGTTCTTTGCTTCTGTCCTTATTGGTAACTCATCAAGTACTTCCCCTGTATACACAACTCTTTGGTGCCTTCACAACACTTTTCCCACCACCTATTCTCTCTTCAGCACCTCCCTCTGATGAGTATTTGTATCTTCGAATGGAATACAACAATTGTGGGGATCTGGAAACCTATTTGAAGCATGGTAGTGAAATCAACTCACAACTTATTCTCTCCTTCTTCTTCCAAATGGTTCTTAGCTTATATGTAGCCAATCGGGTGGTAATTGATAATCACGGGAATTGACATATAGTATGGGGTGGTTCATTATGATGTGAAACTGTTGAATTTCTTTCTAACCAAGAGTCCAGAAAGGAATTTGATATTTCAGTTTCCATGGGGAGATTATGAGCTTCCCTCTTACAATGGAATGAATTGGATTGTAATACTAGGAGATTTTGGGACTACAGAAATTGGGATAGAGGGTAACATTAGTGTGGGTCAGGTAGAATGTGATTCTGTGTGAATCATTTCTAGTTTACGACATTTGAAAATACACCTCCAGAGTATCTTCTATGTGATTCCTGTACTCGTGGTGCTACTGCAGATGTGTGGAATCTGGGTCTGTCATTAGCACATCTACTAATTGAATCGGCTCCGTACGATTGAGGAACAAGCATAATGACTAGTTATGAAGAGGTGATGAAAGATTGTGTTTGCTCACAAGCATTCAGTCGATTGTGTCATTCTTACTGGAACAAATCATCGTTTCGTGTACTACGAGACGTATTGAAGGATGATGAATCGGACCTTCTGTGTCTCACTCTCTATCGACAATGTGTCTTGTGGTTTCGATTTGATTCAATTCCCCATGGGAATTCTTCACCTGTGAGAAAGTGTTGGTATTTTGATTCATAGCTATGGAACCGTCTCTATTCGATTCTTTCTGGACAGTCAACTCGTTCTCGTCATGAAGAATCGATTCGACAAAAAGTGAGGGTGATTGGGGAATGTGATGTCTAGTTTGAAGAGGATCAGTTACATTATTCGTGGTGGTTTGGAGATCATCCATTGATTATGAAGGCTCGGGAAAGAGGCGAAGCAATTCCTCATCTCCAAGAAGTCTTACGGAATCTGACGCAGTTCGATTGTACTCTTCGAATGTCATACGAAGTAGGTATTCCTGGTGGAGTTGATGAGTAGGATCTTCTCAAACATCCTGTTTTTGCACCACTACAGAAAAAATCGGCAAGAACTAGTGGAGATTCGGTTTATAGTATTGATGTGGAGAAGCTTCGTGGAATTATGAACCGTCAATTGTAGATTACCTTTTGTGTTGGTTGTTTGTTGGGATGTTCCAAACAAAGGGTCTGACAGATGAGCAGGTCCTCTGTCTTGAGCATGTCTTAGAGAAGGAGTATCGAACCATGCAAGAGAATCAAGTGGAAACCGATGAAGACAGCGGTGAATGGACTGTTGAGCGAGTGATTGTAGCGAAAGTGAATAGATGACTAGAATAGATAGTCCAAAGTGAAAACTTCGTCCAGTTGGTTCAACAACGAACTGAACGAATGAAGGTGAAGAAACGAAGAAAGAATAACGATTAGGTTGATATGAAGAAGTGTATCCAATATCTTGCGGATCCTGTAGTTGATAAATCCATTCCTTTCATATACTCGTCCATTGTGACGGTAATGATTGTTAGTGAGATTAAGGGTAGCGTTTTCCTCCAGTTATTGAGAGTAAACAGAATGGAAGATCAGTAAAACGTGTAATTCTAAAGAAAGCATCACTTGGTGAAGAAGATCCCTATTCCTTTCAAGATTGGGACTTAAAATCCCTGTTGTTGACAGGTGAAGTATGTCTAATTGGATCAACAATTTATTCATTTCTTATTAAAGTTGGATTCCAGAATTCATCACAATTAGGTTTGTGATTCTTCCTTCTCTACATCTAATTCTCCAATTCTCTATTCCAGTTCTTTGCAGACAGTTACACTTGGTCAGATTCAAACGATTGAATCTCTCTTGCTTTCATTCCTCACATCAATCAATAGCGCTTCTATTCAGACAATTTCAGATTGTTGTGCTGTTATACTTGCTCATCTTGTTCACTGTAGACTCTCTCTTCGTTTCTCCAGTTTCTCTTTGCTATCAAAGACTGCTTTGATGGAACAATTGAAGAAACGACACTCATTCCATTAGAAAAGGACTATTGGGTGCGATTTGCTGTATTATCGATTTGGAAAGATAATGGATAGATCAAGGATGGAAGTTTAGTTACAGAAGTAGTTCACTTACGAAAAGCGAAGCAAGGAAAAGAATTACTGGAAGTCGAAGGTGAGAAATATCGAGTGGTGAAATCTATTATAGTACTCTAGTAGTGGATTATCAAAGCATAGAGCAAAGTGACGATTGAGTTCTATCAAAGTGTATTTGATATTATTAACAAATTGATTCATGATGTGCTACTATTACTAGCCAATTGTAGGACAGTAAAATCTGCACAGGAATCCATTGTTTGTTCTTAAGTCATTCTTATGAGTGCTCCACTTTCTCTGTACTCTTTATGTTGACGAGAATGACCGATAGAGAAGGGAAGGATGGAGAAAGCTCTTCAATTCCTTTGTGTGACTATGGATTGTGAATTAGTGATTAGAAAGGAAGGGAATAGTGTTCAGCAAAAACAAAAGATGGTAATAAAGGAGTATTGTGACGATCCTGTATATAGTACTGTAGGAATTCGAAGAGAGTAAGGATAGAGTTGGATCTTGATTCTAGATATATTGCAGAGACAAATAATAAAGATTCACCAACCAGTACTTTGAATGTTGATATTTCAATGTAGGTGATCAAACAAACGTTGGGGCAAAATCACACAACACAAAACGATCCAAAACGGAAGTTGGATTAAAGGAACGACATGAATATGATACTCTGGTTGATGTAGTTGCATTCCTTCATTGGTAGTGCCGGTTTACTGCATTGGAACAGTCATGTCCATTTGGATCCAGCTGTAAGTATGAGCACGACGTTGCAGCATTCTTTAAACGGAAGGAAGCAGATATCGGAGATATGTGTCCTATCTGGAAGGAACATGGGTACTGTCCAGCAGGATTGAATTGTCGTTGGGCCTTGTCACATACAAACAGTCACAACTATCGATTGATAGTGAAACCTGAAACCGAACAGCATCCCATTGTTGAAGTGACAACAAAGGTTAACTTTCATTTGTAGTTGAACAGAGGGAATGAAATTGCAGCAGCTATTCGCAAAAAGACTTATCACTTCGAATATGCTTCTTGGGTGGATGAATTGAAAACCAATCCTCATCCGATTGGAGCTCTTGCGGACTCTGAAATTCATAAGCTGGATTTTCATGGGAAGGTGTACATCGCACCATTAACGACAGTTGGAAACCTTCCTTTTCGACGAATTTGTGTAGATTTTGGTGCTGACATTACATGTTCCGAAATGGTGATGTGCAGTAATCTTCTCAAATCACAATCTTCAGAATGGGCCTTATTACGTCGGCACCCATCAGAAAAGTGTTTTGGAGTTCAGTTAGCAACAGGCCGAGTGGAAGATGCCTGTGCTGTATGTGAGATGATTCGCCGAGATCTGAATGTTGACTTTGTTGACTTCAACACAGGCTGTCCGATTGATAGTATTGGAAGAACCGGAGCAGGAGCCGGATTATTGATGAAAGTGGGAAGAATGAAACGGATTGTAGGAGGCATGCTAAGCAGTCTGGATCGTATTCCTCTACTCGTAAAGACACGAACCGGAGATCATGAGAATACTACTCATCGATTGATTCCTCAACTCCAGGTACGTTTATAGTCTGTTGCTGTAAATATTTTCAGGCGATTCGTGGGCGTACAGGTGCTCGTGTGGAAGGAGTGATCATTCACGGAAGAACGAGGCAGAGTCGTTATACAAAAACAGCTGATTGGGAGTAGAGTCAATGAAGAGAGTAATATGAAGATATGTCAAACGATGTGCATTGAGTGAAGATCCTTCTCTTCCTGGAATGACATTCATTGGAAATGGAGACGTATTTGATTATCAAGTTGATTTCGAGATTTGTAGTCACATATAGTCCTACCAACATCACTTAGAAGACGGCATTTTGGATGGAATTATGATTGGTCGAGGAGCATTAACCAAACCGTGGATTTGTACAGAAATCAAGGAGAAACGTGGAATTGTGATATACTCATAACTCACAGGAATTTGGGATATTTCGGCACCAGAGCGTCTTGATATGATTCATACTTTCGTAAACTATGGTCTCGAACACTGGGGATCAGACGCTCAAGGAGTCGATCGGACACGACGATTTCTCTTGGAATGGCTCTCCTTTCTTTGTCGATATGTACCAGTAGGAATCCTCGAACGACCTCAGACGATTAATCAACGTCCTTGTCACTATGTTGGTCGATCAGAGTTGGAAACGTTGCTTGGGAGCCGGAATCCAAAGGATTGGATTCACATTTCCGAGATGTTTCTCGGTCCTGTCGACTCTGGCTTCATGTTTATTCCAAAGCATCGGAGTAATGCTTATACAGAACAGTAATCCTTGTTTAGGAAGAAACACAAAACTTGTACAAAGTAAATGTATCAGAAACCTCCTTTCGTGTGCGTTCATGACGAGGATTTGCAGTACTGTAACCACATGGAAGAATGCCAACTGGACGCAGATGTGATGGGATCTGAAGAATGGATGATACTTCACTCTCACTAAAACTGCCTACCCAGCAAGATTCTAGCTATTAGAGTGTATTTATCACTTACTTAATCCCTCTTCTTGACATGCCAAAACAGCATATGTCTGAGCGATGGTTGCATCTTGAAGAGCATATAACTCGAGACCTCGACGTCCATAGAAATGATCTTTACACTCACAACAGAAAACGAAGAGAAGAGGGGCCTAGAATGAAGAAGAGAGTAAACAATCACCTGTTGGACCCATCCTTGTCCCGAAGCCTTGCAAATTGCTTCAATTTTTGATCGGTTTGTTACAGCGTAGATATAATATGCCTTCAATAACTATGATAATCTGAACACCTACTTGTTGGTTTCCAGCATTCGGACAGAGAATAATCTTTTCCATGATTCGATTTATCTTATCAATCTCAACAGGAGTACTATCAAACCTAGACCTAATACTCGAAATGTATTCCAACGATCTGATACTACGGCGTTCATGTATAAGGTCTGTAAATGATTTACTCATAATTGTAAAAGTGTTTGAGAAAAGGAATACAAAACAATTCTTCGGGAGTTTCTTTTATGAATTGAGCCATTATTCTGTATTCCTGTAAACTTGTAATATACTTGCCATTATTACTAATTATTGTGGACAATCCTTTCACTGAATGTATTGACTTCATTTTTTGTTTGAATATAATAATTGTTCTTACAAATAGAACTACAAAACAAATGGTGTTGATATGTTGGTTTCCAGATTGTTAGAGGTGATGTCGCATCTACGGCAAGAGCTATTCACTCTTCACGAAACAAAT